>AZIC01004890.1_pt1 | contig 10350 bp, 11 predicted proteins | sample 359061 | NCBI WGS metagenome assembly AZIC01 (sample SAMN02429709, study PRJNA222657) | marine sediment metagenome | biome: Sediment sample; isolation source: sample MGS-MES from oil contaminated site at the harbour of Messina (Sicily... | place: Italy: Messine | collected 2011-04-30 | depth 1 m m
TGATGATCACACTACTGTCGCTGAGCCTCGGCCTGGCAGGTTGTGGAGGTGGTGCGAGTGACCAGCCCACATTAGGACAGGTCAAAGGGACCGTCACGTTGGATGGGGATGCCCTCGCCGGTGTTTCTGTGACATTTTCTCCAGACAGCGGCCGTCCCGCCACTGGAAAAACAGACATAGCGGGCAACTATGAATTAATCTACATCCGCGATACCCCCGGTTGCAAACTGGGTCACAACACAGTGATCATCAGTAATTCCACTGAAGAAGATGAGATGGAACTGGAAGGGGACGACGCAGTCATGCCCACCACGACTGATGAGAATAATGAGATTCCAGCGAAATATAACAGTAAGACGACACTCGAAGCCGAAGTCCAACCGGGTGAAAACACCTTCAACTTCGACTTGAAGACGAAATAAAGATGCTTCATCAGTTCCGCACTCACATCACTGCCGGGTGGACCTGTGTGTCCGCCCGCAGCGTGAGCGCTGGATTCTTTCAGGAACGCCGTTCCTGCCTGAGAAATGCCAGCACATCGCGGCAACCGCGCTGAATCTGGGCACTCATCACTTCGCGGGCCAGGGAACCATTCCCGTCTCGCAACGCCTGCAGCAACTCTGCCTTGCTGTTACAGGTTTTCTCTGCCAGGTCGACCGTCAGGATTCTCGAACTGTTACGTTGTGATTCAAACACCGTCGATACCGCGCGATGCTCACGGATCACTTTGGCGATCAGACGATTCCGCGAGGCATCGATCACGGTCTCGTGAAAAGATTCCTCCAGATCCAGCCAGCGATGAAACTGAGCCGGAGTCGCGTGGCCATCAGTGCGCTCGCAAATCAGATCCCGGATGTCATAGAACTCGGCCAGCATCGAGTCCAGGTCATCCAACTGATGCGGGGTTATATACCGCGAGGCCTCTGCTGCTGCGCAACTCTCCAAGGCATCCCGCAGCATATACAATTCTTCCAGATCCTCGCGATTCGGGTTCCGCACAAATGCACCCGCTCCGGGTACATGCTCAACCAGGCCTTCCGAGACCAGGCGATGAATCGCTTCCCGCACCGGAATCACACTCACACCGATCTCTGCAGCCAGCTTACGATTTACCAGTTGTGAACCGGGAACCAGTGAGCCGTCCTGCATTTCCTGCCTGATATAACGATAGGCCCGATCGGCCAGATTATGCGTGACTTCATGCATTTTTCATTTTCCGGTTGACAAACGATTCTTCTTCGCTGAGAATATGTAACATCATGTTATAACACGTTATCACATTGTGTCAAATGCTTTTATAACTCGTCTCACTTTTACTCAGAATCCACTGTCATTCGCATCAGTTCTGAGAGCATGGAGAGAGAAACGGCTATCCCATTTACTTCATTTCCCTGACTCATCTGGAGAGAATCATGAAAATCAAGCGCGGATTTACACTGATTGAACTTCTGGTCGTGATTGCCATCATCGCCATTCTGATCGCAATCCTCCTCCCCGCCGTCCAGCAGGCCCGCGAGGCGGCACGCCGTTCGAGCTGTAAGAATAATTTCAAGCAGGTCGGCCTGGCACTCCATAATTACCATGAAACCCACACGATCTTCCCGCTTTCGGATCACCGTGATTCAGGCCGGGGTTGCTCAGGTGCGGTCTGGTCGCAGAATGACATCTATCGCTTTAGCTGGGGCGCCATGATTCTTCCGTTCCTGGAAGCCAACGCGATCTACAAGAAAATCGATTTCAGCACCAATTATAATGTAGCCCCTTCCAATGATATTCAGGCGGTCGGCGCCACCATCAATGTCTTCTTATGTCCTTCCGATCCGCAGTCAGAACCACGTTGTAACCGTACCGGTGGAATTAACAATGGCGGCCCCGGAAATAAAGACGACCTGGGACGTTCCAACATGGCAGGAGTCGCAGATTCCAGAACCTGGGAATGCGCAGCCAACTGGGGACGATCAGACGGCGACGGCATGCTGTATAACAATTCGAATACCAGAATGCGCGACGTGATTGATGGTTCCAGCAATACCCTGTTTGTCGCGGAAGTCGCCGGAGGATTGCCGGGGTCGTTCGATTGTAATTACTGGAGCGTCGTCAATCACATTGACACCGCCGGTGGCATCAACGGGCCGCATACCTCTCCCGGAAATGGAACCTGGACCCTCGCTTCGCAGGAAGCGTCCAGCTGGCACACAGGAGGCTGCCATTTTCTGATGGGTGACGGCAGCGTTCATTTCATTTCGGAAAATATCGATGCCGGCGTCCTGAAATCATTAACCACACGCGCTGGACGGGAAGTCATCAGCTTCCCTTAATTGCACTGTTCGAATTACCCTCGTGCCTGCTGTGTGGCTCCCTCGATTCCTGTAATCGAGGGAGCACTCTCTAATCGCAGGTGACCCGTATTCATCACCTGCTGATTGTTCAACACGGCGCACCAGGTTTCAAAATAAACTCATCTTCACACGAAAGTGATGTCATATGAAATCTTTAATACTGCTCTCCAGTGTGTTACTCGGTCTGACTTCCTTCGGCTGTGGTTCTGCGGAACAGGGTCCCGAACGTGTCATCGTTACAGGGAATGTAACCTTCGATGGAAAGCCGGTCTCACAGGGAGAAATCTGGTTCATCCCTGCAGCGTGCAGACAAGCGCCTCAGGCAGGCGCGATTATCAAAGAAGGACAATACCGTGTCGAAAATAAGGGAGGTGTCCCCATCGGTGCCTGCCAGGTGAAAATCACTGCAGATCGCCCTCAAGCGGATGTCAAAATTGTTTCAGATGGCGGTCCGGAAGAAGTTCCCACCACTCAATATTTACCCGCGCGTTTTAATGAAAAAACTGAACTGACTGTCGAGATTGAATCCAGCTCCGAACCGGTGAACCAAAACTTCGACTTGAAGTCCTGACAGATTCTCAATCAGCCAACACAAAACAAACTATTGTTTTCATCACACCAAATTCTCAACCTTTGAATACTGAGAAAGACAATTCATGAAACCCCTGTTTTCCCTCCTCACGATCTTACTTCTGCTGACGAATGCACTCCCGGTTTCTGCCGACGACAAACTCCCTCTGATTGATGTCTCCGGACAGACAGAGCAGCATTCTGTCATCGCCGCTGGCACTCCCCAGGTCTACCAGGGACATCCCACAACGTTACTGCTGCCCGATCAAAAAACGATACTCGCCGTCTGGTGTATCAACCACGGCGGTTCTGCCGGTCCCATGGCGCAGAGTGAAGATGGTGGTAAAACCTGGACCCGCATCGATGAGCGATTGCCCGCTGGTTACTCGACACATCAGAACTGCCCCAGTATCTACCGTATGCTGGATCCGGCAGGCAAAGCACGCCTCTGGGTTTTCTCGGCAGCTCGCGGGAAACGCGGCGGCCCCGGGATGCCCAGCATCATGAGTGAAGATAACGGCGCGACCTGGAAAGAAATGCCGCCGCTCGGGTTTCCCTGCGTGATGACGTTCAGCAGTATGGTTCGCTTGAAAGATGGTCGCTATCTCGGTCTGTACCATAGAGGCCCAGACGGCAAAGATCGCGCCCCGCTGGTCGTTCTGCAGACCATCTCCGACGATGGCGGCTTCAGTTGGTCGAAACCGCACGTGGTCGCCGAAGTTGCAGGCAAAAACCCCTGTGAACCCTGTGTCTTCCGCAGCCCGGATGGCAATCAGCTCTGCTGTCTGCTAAGGGAAAATACCCACAAAGGTCGCAGCCTGATGATGTTCAGCAACGACGAAGGTGCCACCTGGACCAAACCCGTCGACACTCCCTGGGGCTTAACCGGCGATCGACACAAACAGGTTTTCACAAAAGACGGTCAACTGGTCGTCTGCTTCCGCGATCAGGCGCCAGGCAGTTCCAGCCGCGGACATTTCGTCGCCTGGGTCGGCACATATGACGACATCGTCAATGGTCAGGATGGTAAGTACCGCGTCAAACTGCTGCATCATCACGGACGTACCGGAGATTGCGGCTATCCCGGTGTGGAACTACTCCCCGATGGCACGATCGTTGCTACCACCTATGTCAAGTACCGCGATAACAAAGACAAAAACTCCGTCGTCGCCGTCCGGTTCAAACTCGATGATCTGCCGAAACCTGAAGACAAATAGAACGTCTTCAGTCCTGCTACACACAAAAGAAAGTTCCGCTCTTCACATTTTTTTCTAACACGAAAAACACGAAACTCCACGAAAGAGCGTAAAGGGTGAAACTATGAAAGAAGGTCGAGCCGGTGGTGGTATTCTTTAACGCGTGGTAAACATAGTTTATTGAACCTTGTTTCCACAAAAGAAAGGAGCCACTCATGTTTTACGCCGGCATCGACCTTCACAAACAGAGTATCACAGTTTGCGTCGTAGATAAACATCTTAATGTTCAGATACGGAAACGTCTGATGTGTGCGAACGAGTCTGCCATCATTGCATTTTTCACAGAGCTGGGGCTCTTTCGTGCTGTTGTCGAAGCGACAGCCAGCCACGAATGGTTCGTAAAACTCATTGAATCCCTGGCTGAGAAAGTCGTTCTGGCTCACCCCGGCAAGCTACGGATCATTGCTGAATCCACACGAAAAAGTGACCGTCTTGACGCTCAGATTCTGGCCGAGTTTCTGGCACTGGACATCATTCCCACTTCTTACCGGGCAACGCCCAGGCAGCGTGATCATCGCTGCCTGGTTCGCCAGCGCAACACCATTCAACGCTGGATCACCTCGGTCAAAAATCGAATCCGTCGTATCATGAGTAATTACAATGCAGATCGGCAGGATCTGTTCAGCAAGGCCGGTCAGGAGTTTGTCAGCACATACTCCCTTTCAGCGGCAGACCGCTTCTCCATGGACCAGCTGATTGCGGAATGGAATTTCTTTCGCCAGCAGTTACAGGCTGCCAATCAGGCCCTGAAAGGTTTTGCCAGTGCAGCTCCCATTCGTGAGCAACACCAGCGGGAACTGCTCCAGAGTATCCCGGGAGTTGGCTTTGTGACCACCGAAGTCGTGTTGTCGGAGATTGCGGACATCGATCGTTTCGACTCACAGAAGCAGGTCGTGGCCTATGCTGGCCTGGCACCAGGACAACGGGAAAGTGCCGGGAAGAGTAAAGAACTGCACATCGAGAAGTCTGGTTCCCGGCATTTGCGCTGGGCTCTTGTGGAAGCAGCTTGGCAACTGGTTCGCCGGGTCCCACGTTGGAAAACGATCTATGAGAGATTGAAAAAACGTTTGAAAGCCAAAAAAGCAATCGTGGCAATCGCCCGACGTCTGCTGGGAATGATGGTGGCAATCATGAAATCAGGCGAACCGTTCTCAGTAACACACCAGCCTTCCTGAAGCAGGCTGTTAAATAATTCAGATTGAACTACATGAAAACAGAGACAACATCAATCGGAAACGTGTGAACGACCCCGATCGGGCTTATGAAGGCGAGGAGATTTCTTTGACCTTCGCCAGGGTGAATGGGGCGTTCTTCGTATACCAGTTTAATGGCGACGATCTGAAACAGCGATCGATCCCGAATAGATGATTGAGCGTACTGCTTGATTAAGTCTCAGAAAGGTACCCATGCGCGAAGAATAAAACCACTTGACAAGATGCTCTTCATAGATAAGCCCGAATGCATATTCGGGCCGAGCGCAGCGAACAGGAGGTTGACAGTGTCAACGCGCAATCCTGAGAACCTTCTCCACGTCATTAAGATTGATCACCTGAGTAGCCCCGAAGCAATTCGGGGTTATCCCGGAATCAGGCAGGAGAAATGTCTACGGGTACTCAGGTGAATCAACAAAACTTTCGCCCACTTTTTCCATAATGTATCCCAGCCCCACAGCGCCCCCTTCGAGAACGGCAAACAGAATCACCAGCCACAGTCGCTCTGAGAAAGTAAACGCGATCACGGAGAAGAAATTCGGAATCTGTCGAAAGGCATTCCCGACGAATCCCATAAACGCAACGAAAGCGGTCTTGATCATCGCACTCAAGGCGGCTCTCCGTCGGGTCGTCCGCGAGTCAGACTCCAGATCGCCTCCATTCTCAGCAGCAAAGCGTTCGACTTCATTGCTGCGCCAGCCCTCTTTCGCATGGGCATAGGCGGCGGCAGCACACGCCCAGCCAAACAGCGCAATCCCCAGCATCACCAGCGCGATGAGTTTATGCGTCGACGGTTCATCATCGTTTGATTTCGCTTTCTTTTTATTGCGTTTCGGCCTGGTATCTGCTTTCACACTCGTTGACTTCTTCTTCGTCAACTCTTCAACGGTCGTTTTTCGTTTACGCTTACGACGTGGTCTTCGATACTCTTCTTCTGACATGATACCTACCCGCTTCAATCAATTTTTGACATCACATAACCCAGAAACAGGGCGCCCCCCTCCAGAACAGCAAACAGAATGATCAGCCACAATCGATGCTGGAAATTAAATACGATGACAGATACAACATTCGGCACCTGGCGTATGGCATTCCAGATAAAATCCTTCCAGGAGGCACGGGACTGCCGTCTGAAGCTGCCGACATCCTTAAATCGCTTATCGTATTGAATACCGTACCGATCTGCCTCAGTCAGGTTGGTCGACTCCTGCCGCCACCCCTCTTTCTGATGCGCGTACGCAGCTGCTGCAAACGCCCAGCCAAATGCTGCAATTGCCAGCATCAGCGATACTACCACTTTTGTGGTTGAGTCACCTTCATCTCGGTTTATTCGGCGTCGCTTTGCTGACATCGTCGCTCATCAAACTGGGGCTTGAACTTTAGGTGACCAGAATCTCCCACTGGCCAGAAGAACAGACATTATGGCAAAGCCTGTTCTGATGTCAATAAGACGAAGAGTACTTAAATAAACACTTAACAATCAACCGAACACCGACGCATTAGCAACAGACAAGCCCCTGTGATTCCGCCTATTAATGCAGAACGCCCTGCAACGGATGTATGTGTGAACGAGACACATCCACTGCAGGGTACGTCCTGGCATGTATTTCTCGGCCCAGCATAAGATTACATGAACCGGGCTGAATCAAGTCGCTTAAGCAGTCTGCTTTGCGTGTTTGCCTTCGGCAAATTCTTCCAGCATTTTATCGCAGAAAGCGGGCAGGTCATCCGGATTGCGACTGGTCACCAGACCGTTATCGCAGACACATTCTTCATCCACCCACGTCGCGCCGGCATTGGTGAGGTCGGTCTTGAGGCTCGGCCACGAAGTCACTCGGCGGTCAGCAACCACATCCGCTTCTACCAGCGACCACGGCCCGTGACAGATCGCCGCCACCGGTTTTCCCTGTTTGAAGAAGTCACGTACAAAATCCATCGCGGTTTCGTTCACCCGCAGCGCATCCGGACTAAACACGCCACCGGGTAAGACCAGTCCATGAAAATCTTCCGCGCTCACTGCATCCACGGTTTGATCGACCGAGAACTGATCTCCTTTTTCGTCGTGATGCACTCCCTGAATCTCACCTGCTTCCAGTGAGATCAACTGCACATCAGCACCTGCTGCTTTGGCAGCTTCCCAAGGCTCGGTCAGTTCGACCTGCTCAAAACCATCAGTGGCGAGAAAGGCGATTGTTTTTCCCTGTAAATTATATTTCGACATGTGTTTGTGTCCTTTATTCCTTCTTTTAAATAATTGGTTAATTCCCACTCAACCAGGGGAATGCCTGCTCAATTTCTTCCACAGCCGCCATGGGTGCAGAAGACAATTGATTCAGGGCATTCGCCTGGAACACAACGGCTGTCAGACAGCCACGATTTCCTTACATTCCTCTGCACACTTCCGGCAGGAGTCAGCACACGCCTGACAATGATAATGTTCGTGGGCCTCACACTGCTCTGCACACCAGGTACAGATCTCTGCACAGAGCTGACTGATCTGTGATGAATACTTGCTGTTACGGGCCAGCGCCTGAGCGGTGTAAAGGCAGATGTCAACACACTCGCGACAGCAGTGGGGACAGTCATTATCACTCTCTTTACCGATCATCGCGTCCAGACAGAATTCACAATCTGTGGCACACTTAAGACAGGCATCGATACAGGATTGTTTAAGGCTCATTTTCTTCCTCCATAAACAGCGGTGAATGATTCTAACGAATAAAAACAACAGCAGCAGACATCCCTCTGTGCCTGTCGTGGCAGCGAGTTTTTAGACGGTCACGCGCACTACCATCTGTTGTTTTGGAATTAGGAAAAACAGAACGCAAATCGTATGCCAGCGTGCTTGATTCTTAGCAGAACCTGCAATACAGGAGAAACCGCGGATAGTTGCTCACGGCAACGGTCGCATGTCAGACAAACTGAACGGTCAACGCGCAGAGCAGGTTCTGTTTCAATAACGAACAGTGGCGTTCAGAATGGGAACTGCGACAGAATGTCTGTGAGGAGCAGGGCAGGGCAGCATCGATTCCCGCTGAGGAAAGTACTGAAATGCAGACTTCCCTCAGCGAGTCATCGACTGCGGAAACAGCGGTGATTTGAAATCGAACATCCAGCTAACAGCAGGACAATCCCATTTCACAGAACGTCGTCCCGAGCTGGTTGCTCATGCCAGTTAAGGATTCGGGAGACGAGTCGCTTCACCTGAAGTTCAGGCTAATTTTGTGGTGGACGTGGCTGTTCCTCTTTCATTTTTGGCATGACCACCTCTTGCATAAACTTGTTCCAGTCATTCTCACTTTCCAGCTTGGGATCACTGGCCCTCAATCGCTCCAGGGTCGCAATGTCATATTTTAAAATAATGTCCGTCATCTGATTCCATTCATCCAGCGAAATCGGCGGAGGCGCGGTAACATTCGAAGGAACGCCCACCTGAACTTCAGAATCAGAACCACCACAACCAGTCAGCACCACTGGCCACAGCATTAACATTACACACACTACGCGAAACATATTTCTCTCCTGAATACAGGCATGCGACCGGTATATTTTCATGCGAGTCGCAGCCTGGTATTCAACCTATGATTAAGGAAATTCAACGATCTCACCATCGGCACGAGTCGAGAGTGCCTGGTACAATTCATAGTTAATATTTTCTGAAAGAAAATGGACGGAACCATCTGCCATTGCGAAATGTGCTCCTCCAGGATGCTGGCTGCGAAAAGCACCGTATGTATAAAATAGATCCGCAGAGTCTACTTTATGGTTATTAAAGCGATGATAAGTATTCCCCCATGAGTAGCCGATATATCCATAAGCCCAGACACAGCCATAGGTAGTTGATGGTTTACCCTGGGGTGCAAAATCAGTTTCCCCTAACAGGAACGTATTGGTTGTCCCATCTGTAATATCACGCATTTTTGTTTTTTTCTGATAACTGGGACTGGCAGAGTCATTGGGATTTAATCGCCTCGGAATAATTGCACCATCGAATGCTTCCTCAGGAGCAAAAGCACCGGGATATTGAAAATGCATCGGATCCTTTGTCCCAGAACAGAAAATGTAACTGGCAGGAGCCCGGTTATCGCTAAGGGGTGCACTGGGCATTGTCATTGAGGGGCATAAAAATGTGGGAACGATCATCTGCACCAGCATCGCATTGGTGAAGCCATCTCCATCCGAATCATCAGTGCTGTTTCGTGGCTGCTCTTTATCCCAGCGCCGTGCTACGGCATCCTGTTCCAGGTAGGGCATAATTTCAATATGTCCCGTGATCCAGGTCGCACCAGGTAAATTATTCGGATCCGACAGATCAGCAGTGACTTCATAGTCTGAAACGGCATAGGGGAACCGCAGAAACGTATCGTGGAAATTATGAGTCGCCAGCGCGATCTGTTTCAGATTATTCTTACACTGCGAACGGCGGGCCGCTTCACGTGCCTGTTGAACAGCGGGTAACAGTAACGCGATCAGAATCGCAATGATCGCAATCACGACCAGCAGTTCGATCAGAGTAAAACCAGCGCGCTGCGGCGCGCGGAAACGGGGACGAGGTGTTGTACGAGACAACATGGTGGGTATCTCCTTCAGAGGGAAACCAGGAATCGGGACATTCACTTCCCACACGGAAGTGAAACTCGCCGGAGCGATTGGCTGGCTACTGAGGAGACCTGATTCACGAGAGCAGGGGAGAAAGGAATTTCTCGTCACACTGCCTCTGCATCGGTCCTGATACCTTTTGCGGGCTAATCCGGAAAAATAAATAAACAGTCATATTGAAACCAGACACCTAGATGACACTGAGTCTCAATATCAACAATATAGCGAGCCGCAAAGGAAAGCGTCAAGTCGCTTCACGAGAAAGCAGAGAAAAATGCAGAAATCCATTTCGGACATCTAACGATTGATATAAACAACTAATATATAGATCTTTACGTCATATCAACAGACGCGAAGGACTGACTTCATTGAGAT
>AZIC01003165.1_pt1 | contig 10337 bp, 10 predicted proteins | sample 359061 | NCBI WGS metagenome assembly AZIC01 (sample SAMN02429709, study PRJNA222657) | marine sediment metagenome | biome: Sediment sample; isolation source: sample MGS-MES from oil contaminated site at the harbour of Messina (Sicily... | place: Italy: Messine | collected 2011-04-30 | depth 1 m m
TATATTTATTCATAGTGACGATTGTTGGGATATTCGCACCACATGATGAAAGTACACCATTCCCTGAATCCTCAAAAACAAGGCATTCATTCGCTGATAAGCCTATTTCTTGCAAACAATATTCAAAAATATCTGGTGCAGGTTTTTTAGCTGGCACGATATCACCAGCAGCAATGCAATCAAACCAGTCAATAGACTCTTCACCCAATGTACTCGAAAGTAGCGCAGTAACGTTAGCTGGTGTAGTAGTTGTCGCAATTGAGACTCGTAAACCCGCCTCACGAACTTCTTTTATTAAGCGGCTAACGCCAGGTCGAAGTGCAATAGCTTTATCTTCAAGCAACTTAACATAGTGTTTTGTTTTACTGGCATGCAAGCTAGCAAGTAATTCATCAATATCACCGTCATAGTTAAAACTTGTATTGAAGTCAGATAAGTAATAACGAAGACGTTCTTTACCACCTGTAACAGCAAGTAATTTGCCATATAAAGAATCATCCCACTGCCAATCTAGACCTGCCTCAAAAAAGGCTTGATTGAATGCAATGCGGTGCCCGTCTCTTTCTGTCTCAGCTAATGTACCGTCTACATCAAAGATAATTGCTTTTAATTGTGTCATAGGGTCATTTCGTAGTTAATTATTAAATTAAATGGTATCAAATTTTTTACACACAAAGCAGTCTTTCTGTTATAGAATTGCGTCTTGATTAGATGTTATAAGGCTGTACAAGATGGATTCAACAGAACTAAGCTCATTCACGCCCTATGTCGAGAAAAGCGGCGAAGAGTATATGAATGATGCACAAATTGCTCACTTCCGAGCCATCCTAGATAACTGGAAGTCTGAGTTAATGGAAGAAGTTGATCGCACTGTTTCACATATGAAAGATGATGCGGCGAATTTCCCAGATCCTAATGATCGTGCAACACAAGAAGAAGAATTTACACTTGAACTTCGTACGCGTGATCGTGAACGCAAGCTGATCAAGAAGATCAACCAATCCATAGATGATATTGATTCAGGTGATTACGGTTTCTGTGAGTCTTGTGGTACTGAGATTGGTATTCGACGTCTTGAAGCACGTCCTACAGCAAACTTATGTATTGATTGCAAAACATTGGCTGAAATCAGAGAAAAAAATCGCGTTTAAGCTTTCTAAGTCTTAGCTTAAATTCAACCTAATTTTAGGCAAAAAAAAGCCCCAGATGATTAATCTGGGGCTTTTTTATATCTAGGCTTGACTAAACCTTATAGATTGTCAGCATTTTTAGCTAGGTAATCTGCAACGCCAGCAGCATCAGCTTTCATACCTTCATCGCCCTTGTTCCAACCAGCTGGGCAAACTTCGCCATGCTCTTCATGGAATTGTAACGCATCAACTAAACGTAGCATTTCATCTACTTCACGTCCTAACGGTAAGTCATTTACTACTTGGTGACGAACGACACCTTCTTTATCAATTAAGAACGAACCACGTAAAGCAACACTTGCAGGGTGCTTTACGCCGTAGTTAGTCATGATAGAGTGATCTGTATCAGCAACTAATGGGAAATCGATTTGACCGATACCACCATCTTTAACGTCAGTGTTACGCCATGCAAAATGTGTGAATTGTGAATCAATAGATACACCGATTACTTGAACGCCACGTTCTTCGAATGCTGCAACACGGTGGTTGTGAGCAATAATTTCAGAAGGACATACGAATGTGAAATCTAATGGGTAAAAGAATAAAACAACGTATTTACCTTTATAATCTGACAATGAAAAGTTTTCATTGATAGTACCATCAGGCATCACTGCTGCTGCAGTAAAATCTGGCGCTGGGCTAGTTACTAGAACTGTCATAATTGCTCCTAAAATTCGTAATTATTGGGATTAAAAATCATCATAATGATGACTTGATGAATTACTGAGTAAAACACTCGGCTATGCTATCAATATCATTTGCTAATGTCTAATAACGATTAAGCATTACTTAGCTTTCATGAAGATATAAAAACTATTCTTCATGCGAAAGGTATATCAGCGAAACTGCAAGTAAGCTTAATTATTTTCTATAACGTGCTGGTCTCGATATTTTGTAGGAGAACAGCCAAAAAACTGAGTGAATCGGCGGCTAAAATGACTAAGATCATTAAAACCTGAGTTGTAACAAGCTTCGGTAATCGTCACTCCTCTTTTTATTTGTTTTTCAGCCTCTTGCAAGCGTAGCTGTTGCTGAAACTCACCGGGTGTGCAGCCAACTTGTTTTTTAAACTCTAGATACATACGACTTCGACTCATGCAGGCCAGTCGACACAACTGTTCTATATCTAATGGTATAGCTAAATTATTAACTAGATAATGAATAGCTGCTGTTACTCCAGATGAATCAGGCTTTTGCCTACAGTAGCTCAGTAAGACTTCTCGCCCTTGCTGACGCAATAACCTGATAATGAGTTCTGATACACCTAAATCCATCATCATTTCTTTATCAGGATGATTCTGAGTAAACAATGACACGAGTTTTTCTAATAACTGCTGAGTATCACTCGTATGATGAGTGTGCAGTGCTTGTGGCTGATATTGCCAATCATGATCGGCATTATCTAAAGTGGTGATATCCCTCATACGTTCAGCAATAGTTTCTATTCGCTCTTTTGGTATTTCTATTGTCAAACATGTAGTTGGCGCTAGTTCATTAGCTTCTGGGAAATCAATTTCTACCATGCTTTCTGGTGGCATAACGAAAGATTCATGTGGCAAGAACACCCGACCTTCATCAGTAAGATCAACGCTATGCATGATCTTTTTACCCTGTACCATACCGCAGTACATTAGTTGCGAAGCATTCAGGCCAACTCGTGATGCAGTTCGATACGTATCGTAAATACTTAACTCAGAGTCTGAGCCTGTGAACGTAAGCTTATTTTCCACCAATGCAGATTCAGGCTTGCGTCGTTTAAGCAAACCGAATGGATCATCATGTATATTAGAAGTATTACTCATAGAGAGTAATTTTCTGATGCTATACTGAGTAAGTCAAGTTTTTGAACCTAAAAATGAATATGACTCTGGATTCTCAGTCAAGTGTTTAGGATTCTGAGACAACTAAACTTGGTAAATAAAGATTTATGCTCTGCGAGTGACATATAACTATTATTAGAGAGAAATAACTATGATTTATGCAAGACCAAATACTGAAGGTTCATTAGTTACTTACAATGAACGTTACGGAAACTATATTGGTGGTGAATGGGTTGCACCTGTTAATGGTGAATATTACAAAAATATCTCTCCTGTCACCGGTGAAGCATACTGCGAAGTCGCCCGCTCTTCTCCTGCCGATGTTGAATTAGCATTAGATGCTGCTCATGCTGCCAAAGATGCTTGGGCTAAGACTTCAATTACTGCGCGTTCAAATCTTCTTTTGAAAATTGCTGATCGTCTTGAAGAAAACCTTGAAATGATCGCCGTGTCAGAAACTTGGGATAACGGTAAAGCTGTTCGTGAAACGCTTAATGCTGATGTACCATTAGCAGTTGATCATTTCCGCTACTATGCTGGTTGTATTCGTGCACAAGAAGGCACAATGGGCGAAATTGATGAAACAACTGTTTCTTACCAATTCCACGAGCCACTTGGTGTTGTTGGTCAGATCATTCCTTGGAACTTCCCATTATTAATGGCTGCTTGGAAAATTGCACCTGCGTTAGCTACAGGTAACTGTATTGTTATGAAGCCTGCGGAAAATACGCCCTTCTCATTAATTAAAGTAATGGAAGTAATCGGCGATTTATTACCACCAGGTGTATTAAATATTGTCAATGGTTTTGGTCGTGAAGCAGGTGAAGCATTAGCAACTAGCAAACGTATTGCAAAAATCGCATTCACAGGTTCTACTCCAGTTGGTGCGCACATCATGAAAGCAGCTGCTGAAAACATCATTCCATCAACGGTTGAGCTTGGCGGTAAATCACCGAACATCTTCTTCGAAGATATTATGAATCAAGAGGAAGACTATATTAATAAGTGTGCTGAAGGTTTAGTTCTAGCCTTTTTCAATCAAGGTGAAGTATGTACCTGTCCTTCTCGTGCACTTATTCAAGAAAGTATTTACGATGAATTCATGGCGATTGTACTTGAGCGAGCCAAAAATATTAAACGTGGTGATCCATTAGATACTACGGTTCAAGTAGGTGCTCAAGCATCGAAACAGCAATTCGACGTAATCATGAATTATATTGAAGTTGGTAAGCAAGAAGGTGCTGAGGTTTTAATTGGCGGTAATGTTGCTCAAGTAGGTGAAGACTTTGATGAAGGTTTCTATATTGAACCAACATTGATGAAAGGCAATAATAAAATGCGGATCTTCCAAGAAGAAATTTTTGGACCTGTAGTAGCTGTTACAACATTTAAAGATGAAGCAGAAGCCCTCGAAATCGCTAATGATACTGAGTTTGGTTTAGGTTCTGGTGTTTGGACTCGTGATATGAACCTTGCTTATCGCATGGGCCGAGGCATTCAAGCTGGTCGTGTTTGGACTAACTGTTACCACTTATACCCTGCTCATGCCGCATTTGGTGGGTATAAAAAATCAGGTGTTGGACGTGAAACGCACAAAATGATGCTTGATCATTACCAACAAACTAAAAACTTATTAGTTAGTTATAGCACAAGCCCTCTCGGCTTCTTCTAGTAGTTCTAACTCCTAAAATCGTTCCATCAATTTATTTGGTGGGGCGATTTTTTGTTTTAACGAGTTACAATTCTTATCACTTGCAAGCTATACTCTAGCTTGAATTAACTATATAGGTTCTTCGTATGTCTGAAGAGAATATTGAATCAACATTAAATGAAGATCGTCACTTTCCACCAAGTGCTGATTTTATTCGTTCTGCAGCCAATAATGCAGAAAAGCTGGCAGACTTGTATCAACAAGCCGATGCTGACAATACAGAATTTTGGGCAAATCAAGCTCGTGCTGAGATCGACTGGCAAACGCCCTTCTCAACGACATTAGATGATTCGAATGCTCCTTTCTTTCGTTGGTTTCCTGGTGGGAAATTAAACGTTTCATATAACTGTCTTGATCGCCAGCTAGAAAAAAATGCTGATAAAACAGCTATTATATTCGAAGCTGATAATGGTGACGTCGAATATATAAATTATCGTGAACTCCATCGTCGTGTCTGTGTATTTGCTAATGCACTAAAAGCGCAAGGTATTGAGCAAGGCGATCGTGTCATCATTTATATGCCAATGATTTCCGAAGCAGTTATCGCTATGCAAGCCTGTGCTCGTATTGGTGCTATCCACTCAGTTGTATTTGGTGGATTTTCATCATCTTCATTACGCGATCGTATTGAAGATACACAAGCAAAAATGGTGATTACTGCCGATGGTGGTAATCGAGGCGGTAGAGTCATTGAATTAAAAGCGACAACTGATAGTGCATTAGAGCAAGATTGCGAAAGCGTTCAATCCGTAATCGTTCTAAAACGTACAGGCCATGATATTACGATGCATGCCGATCGTGATATTTGGTGGCATGATGCAGAACAAGGCCAATCAAACGAATGTGATCCTGTTTGGGTTGATGCTACGCATCCTCTTTTCTTGCTATATACATCCGGCTCAACGGGTAAACCAAAAGGTATCCAGCATTCTTCTGGAGGCTATTTACTTAATGCTATCACCACAATGCGTTGGGTATTTGATATTAACGATACTGATGTATTTTGGTGTACTGCGGATGTTGGTTGGATCACTGGCCATACCTACGTAGCTTATGGCCCGCTTGCTACGGGTGCAACAATTGTTATTTTTGAAGGTGTACCAACCTACCCTGATGCAGGTCGTTTCTGGGATATGTGTGAACGCCACCGCGTTAGTATTTTCTACACAGCCCCAACAGCAATTCGTGCACTGATGAAAGCAGGTGACGATATTCCAAATAGTTATGATTTATCAAAACTACGCTTATTAGGTACCGTTGGTGAGCCTATCAACCCTAAAGCATGGATGTGGTATCACACTATTATTGGCAAAGAAAAATGTCCAATTGTTGATACATGGTGGCAAACAGAAACTGGTGCTCATATGGTTGCACCAATGCCTGTTACTACAACTACCAAGCCCGGTTCATGTACACGCGCTTTACCAGGTATTGATGCAACAATTGTTAATGATGATGGTGAAGAGATTACTAAACCAAACCAAGGTGGTTATTTAGTTATTCGTAAACCATGGCCTTCAATGATTCAAACCGTTTGGAATGATGACGAACGCTATAAAAGCACGTACTGGCCAATGTTTGATGGTAAATATTACCTTGCTGGTGATAGCGCTCGCCGTGATGATGAGGGTTACTTCTGGATCATGGGTCGTATTGATGACGTTCTCAATGTATCTGGTCACCGTCTTGGCACGATGGAAATCGAGTCAGCACTAGTTGCACATCCACGGGTAGCAGAAGCCGCAGTTGTAGGCCAACCGCATGAAGTCAAAGGTGAGGCGGTATTCGCCTATGTCGTACTACAAGGCGAGCGCCCTGCTGGCGGTGTTGATAATGAATTAACACAAGAGCTACGTAATTGGGTTGGTAAACAGATTGGTGCTATCGCTAAACCTGATGATATTCGTTACTCTGATAACCTTCCAAAAACACGGTCGGGTAAAATAATGCGTCGACTATTACGCACAATCGCTAAAGGTGAAGAAATTACCTCTGATACATCAACTTTAGAAAATGAATCTATCTTACTACAGCTGCAAGGTAAGGCTTAGTGGCAAAACAGCACGTCGAACAAGAACACACACAACGTCTCGATAAATGGCTATGGGCTGCGCGCTTTTATAAAACGCGTAGCCTTGCTGTTGAAGCCATTAGTGGTGGTAAAGTTCATCTAAATAACAATCGTGTTAAACCAAGCCGTACAGTTAAGCTTGACGATGTATTAACCATTTCAAAACCACCCTACGAACATGAAATCACTATCTTAGGACTTAATGCTCAGCGTAGACCAGCTATTGAAGCTCAGCAGCTTTATGTTGAGAGCTCAGAAAGTATAGAGAAAAGACAAAAACTACAAGAAGAAATAAAAAATCAACCGCTTGGCTTTCGTCATGATAAAGGTCGTCCGAATAAACGCGATCGCCGTCATATAATTAAATTTACTCGCCAACAGTAATGACTAAATCAATACTTGAGCATATTGATAGTAGCCAACCGCAGTTAAATTATGCCGTAGAATTACAAAACTCTGTAGCTAAAGTAGGCTTCGACTGGGACAATACTGAAGGAGTTATTTCCAAAGTTCATGAAGAACTTAATGAAGTAATCGATGAAATTGGTATAGAAAATAACCAGCAAAGACTACTCGATGAAATTGGTGATTTATTATTTGTATGCAGTAGCTTAGCACGTCATCTTCATGTAAACCCGCAGAAAGCTATCACTCATGCAAATCAAAAGTTTTATCGTCGATTTTCACAACTAGAACAACTTGCCGTAAAGAATAAACTGTATATTAAGCAATGCAGTTTAGATGAACTTGATGGCCTTTGGGATGAAGTAAAACGGTTAGAAAAACAGGATAACTCCTAGTTATTTAGTCTTAAATTGCTGCTGTCCACTGTAAACCAGAAAATGCTTTCCTTTCGCTCGAGCCACCATCGCAATCCCAATTTGTTGTGCTAAACGCAGCCCCATCTCTGTCACTCCAGATCTAGATAACAATAGCGGTACTTTCATTTGAGCAACTTTAATCACCATCTCAGAAGTTAAGCGCCCCGTTGTGTAAAACACCTTATCCTCACCGGTAACATCATTAAGCCACATCCAGCCTGAGATCGCATCAACCGCATTATGGCGTCCAACATCTTCAATGAAAACATCAACCTGATTGTCTCGACACAATGCACAACCATGTACTGCTCCAGCTTGTTTGTACATTTGATTGTACTCAGCTAAACCATCTAATACGCGATAAATAGATTCAGCACTGAATAATGGCGGTTTTATCGACAAGTCATTCAATGACTCTAAAACATTACCAAACATCGTACCCTGACCACAACCGCTTGTAACAGTACGTTTAGAGATTATCTTATCAATGTCAGGATTAGCTTGTTTGGTCGTCACTGCGACCGCTTCAACGTCCCACTCGACCTGAATAGCAATAATATGATCAAGCGATGTAACTAAGCCTTGATTACGTAAATAACCGAGTGTTAATAATTCAGGTTGTGACCCCATCGTCATCAAAGTCACAATCTCACGTTTATCCAGATAAATCGTAAGTGGTCTTTCACCTGTTAATGATAACTCACGCTCATTACCGCTCTCATCCAGTACTGTAGTCGAATGTAATGACTCAATGCCAGAATCTGACATAATCGGACGATATTTAGCCACCTGTCACACTCATATGTCTAAAAATGACAGGTTGTTCTTTAATATTAAAGTCATGACCTTCTGGTTTGATTTTCATTGAATCAATGATAGCTTGTTTTAAGCGGTCAATATTATTGGGGTGGGCTCGAATAATGGCTCGTAAATCAACCGAATGCTCCTGTCCTAGGCAGAGTAGCAAGCGACCTTCAGTAGTGACACGTACACGGTTACAGCTTTCACAGAAATTATGACTATGGGGTGATATAAAGCCTATTTTGCTTTTAGAACCTTTAACAGTGTAATAACGTGATGGCCCACCTGTTGTCATATCAGATGACGCTAGCTCAAGTGTATTGTTCAGAGCTGCCAACACTTCATCACTAGAGCAATAACTCTCCTCACGCTCATGGCTAACCTGACCTAATGGCATTTCTTCGATATAAGAAATATCTAAACCATTTTCAATAGCAAAATGAGCTAAATCAACGATCTCATCATCATTACGGCCTTTCATAATCACTGCGTTTAGCTTTATCTTTTCAAAACCAGCATCTTTAGCTGCTTGAATACCAGCAAGTACATTATTTAGCTCACCAGTACGAGTGAGCTCTTTAAAACGTTCCGGCTTTAAAGAATCTAAACTGATATTGATTCTATCTACACCTTCATCTTTCATGCCCTGAGCATATTTTACTAACTGTGAACCGTTGGTCGTAATATTGAGTTCTTTTAACGATGTTGACTGTTTTAACTTGCCAACTTGTTCGAATAACCAGTCAACATTACGCCTAACTAAAGGCTCACCGCCTGTTATACGTATATTCTCTACACCAAGCTCACAGAAAGCACGTAGAAGAAAAGCAACCTCTTCTAACGTTAATAACTGTTCACGAGGCATAAACGTCATTTCCTCGTCCATACAATAAACACAACGAAAATCGCATCGATCTGTAATAGACATACGTACATAGGTCACTTTGCGACCATAGCGATCAATGAGTTGTGATTTAGAATCTATCATCGTAGAAATTTTATAAAAACGTTACCTGTGGGTTTATCTGCATCAATTATATACCGTTAATGCCGTCCAGAAAGCCCTAATACAAACAAGCCCCGATTAAACGGGGCTTGAAGGCTAAACAATCTATTTAGTGACGATATTAATCATCACCAGACATTGCACCTAATAAGTGTAATAAGCTAGTGAACAAATTGTAAATCGTTACATATAAGGTAACAGTAGCCATGATGTAGTTAGTTTCACCACCATGAATTATTTGACTTGTTTCATATAAAATCAAACCAGACATCAGTAGAATAAACATAGCAGAAACAGCCAACGATAAACCTGGCATTTCAAAGAACATGGCACCGATACCTGCTAGGAAGGCAACTAAAATACCTACCATTAAGAATCCACCCATAAAGCTAAAGTCTTTTTCACTCTTAACGGCATAAGCTGAAAGCGCAAGGAAGATAACGCCTGTACCGCCTAATGCTTGCATGACAATTTCAGAACCACCCTGCATACTTAAGTAATAGTTAACAATTGGCCCTAAAGTCAGCCCCATAAAGCCCGTCAGCGCAAAAACAGACGCTAAACCCCACACGCTATTACGTAGTTTAGTTGTTAAAAACAATAAGCCGAAATAACCAACTAGGGTAATAATCATACCTGGATGAGGCAGATTGAATACCATAGACAATCCCGCTGTCAATGCACTAAACATAAGGGTTAGCGACAATAAGCTATAGGTATTTCTAAGAAGCTTATTCGTTGCCAATACTGATTGTTGTGGGCGAACAACCGTTGATTGAGAATCGTAATTCATCAATTTTTCTCCAGTTATAATTAATAATGTATTAATAGAGACCCAGATCCTACCTTATAAGTTCATAAGTGCAAACACCATGATTTATATTTATGTCTGAGTTGCTAGAAATAAAATTAATTTA
>AZIC01020069.1_pt1 | contig 10335 bp, 8 predicted proteins | sample 359061 | NCBI WGS metagenome assembly AZIC01 (sample SAMN02429709, study PRJNA222657) | marine sediment metagenome | biome: Sediment sample; isolation source: sample MGS-MES from oil contaminated site at the harbour of Messina (Sicily... | place: Italy: Messine | collected 2011-04-30 | depth 1 m m
TAGGGGGCAACCTGATTTGCCGGCATGTCGCTATAAAACAGGAAGTACCTGGTCTCGTATAATTTCATATTGAAAGCGGCATAATGTTTGCCGACTTTTTCCAGGAACTCTTTGTACTCGTCGACATATTTCTGTTGTTCCTCGTCCGGGATCTCTTCCCAGAACTCTTCGTTTGAGGCTCTGAGTTTTTCAGTGATCGCAGCGTTCTTTTTATTGAGATCTTCCAGCATGGCTGCTTTGATGGAGGGCAGGTACTGGAACTGATAGAGTTTGTCGTCGACTTTCATTTCATCCAGGCGTGTGACCAGCAGTCGTTTACTGCGTGTTGCGTTGGGTGCTTTGACTTCGATCGATTTGATCTGGCTCTTGTCGCGGCCGGTTAAGAAGCGGGTGATCTCAACCCCCTGCTCTGCTTTCCCATTGGATGCAGTGATGTCAGCCGTCTTGCCGATCAGCTGTTCGACTTCCTCCGCATTGAGCGCGAATTCCAAGGCAGCAGCTTCAATGGTACTGGCTGGAGTGGCATTGAGACGGGGAGAACGTCTCTGGGCAGATGCCTGATTCGTTGAAACGGTGAGTGCTAACAGCAGCACCAACAGGCTGACGGCCTGCGTGTGAAAAGGGGTTGAATCCGGGCGAGGAACCATCATGAGTACTCGCTTTCTGAGATGTAATAAGAAGATGTGACACTCGAAATCGGGAAACTACTCTTATCGTCTGCCGATCTGGTACAGTTGTCAAGTAGCATCTGATAAGGGAAGGGTAAGATTATGGGATTCAGTGTGATGAACTATTTAAGAGCGCATCACATATTTATAGCGTCTCTCAAGCTAAGATACTCGGATCAAACAGCACTGGAGACGCTACAGTAAAGCTGGGCACCGTCTGGTTGAGGAGGCAGGCAGGAACTACCTCTTCGTACTCAGTGGGCGTTGTGGGTGCTGCCTGTGGAATGGGAGATGAAGAGTAGGATTCCCTACCCGGAAATGGGGAGGAATGCCTGAAATCTTGAGGATTTCAGCAAAACCGTAAAAGTTTTTTTAGGACTTCTAGTACTGGAAAACAGGCACTTCTATGCGAAAATAGCTATCTCCGGGGTGTCATGACAGGAGATTATTGTTCACTCAGCTTGTTTTATTATTGGGGCCGGTTAGAATCGAATCTTGCGGCTGAGCGACCTGAACCAGTTGTTTCGGGAGACGCCGCATTTTTTATTTTTTAGGAATCGGAAAAGAAGATGGCTGAAGGTACAATCAAAAAAGTGACACAAAAGGGATTTGGGTTTATCGACACAGAAAGTGGAAAAGACCTGTTCTTCCACTCGTCTAACCTCGAAGGTGTGTCATTTGAGCAGCTCTACGAAGGGCAACGCGTTTCTTTCACTGAAGGACGTGGCGAAAAAGGACCAAGAGCAGAAAATGTTAAACCTATCTAGTCCTGACTAGAGAATGGTGACATTCAGAAACTCAGAGAAGCCGGCGCAAAAACGCTGGCTTCTTTTTTTATAGCCGTATGATAAAAATCAGCTGCCTGAAATTCTGCTGTCTGAAATCATTATGCCAGGCGCAGTCGCTTTCGGGCGAATTCGAGGGCATCAATCAAAGCGTCTATTTCATCGGTGGTGTTATAGAACGCGAGGCTGGCACGTACGCTGGCAGCGATTTTGAGATGCTGATGCAGGGGCATGGTGCAGTGATGTCCGTGTCGCACAGCGATTCCTTTTCGGTCCAGGAGCGTGGCGAGGTCTTCGGGATGGGCTCCAGAGACGTTAAAGCTGAAGATGGTTCCCCGCTGTACGAGTTCCTGCGGGCCATAAATCTGCAAGCCGGGAACTTCGCGCAACTTCTGTAACGCGTATTCGCCGAGGGCGTGTTCCTGTTCCTGGATCGCGTCAAAGCCCAGCTCTGTAATATATTCGATGGCGGTTCCCAGGGCGATGGCATCGGTGATTGCTGGTGTTCCCGCTTCAAAGCGGGCAGGAAGACTGGCCCAGTGGGATTCTTCGAGATGCACTTCTGAAATCATATTTCCGCCATACAGGAACGGAGGGAGATTTTCCAGTAGTGCTTTGCGGCCATAGAGGACGCCAACGCCTGACGGGCCAAACAGTTTATGGCCTGAAAATGCGAGGAAATCGATCTCGCTGTTGATGACATCGACCGGTTGATGGGGAACGCTTTGTGCGCCGTCGACAAAAATCAGCGCGCCGGCTTCATGGGCTTTTTGCGCCATTTCAGAGATGGGGTTAATCGTTCCCAGAACATTTGACATGCCTGTGACGGCGACGAGTTTTGTTTTGGATGTGAGTAGACTTTGATAATGTTCGAGGTCAAGGCGTCCGTCGGGTGTCAACTGGATGAACTTGAGGATGGCACCACGCTCTCTGGCGATCGCCTGCCAGGGCACGAAGTTCGCATGGTGTTCCATTTCATTGAGAATGATCTCATCACCACCTTTAAGGAAGTGGCGGCCCCATGTCTGGGCAATCAGGTTGATTGACATGGTTGTCCCTGAAGTGAAGATGATTTCTTCGGGGGCTGCCGCGCCGATGAAAGACTGGATCCGGGTGCGGGCCGCTTCCATTTCTGTAGTGACACGGTCTCCCAGTTGATGGACGCCGCGGTGCACGTTGGAATAATACTGCTCATAAACTTCAGTGATTTTGTTGATCACAGAACGGGGACGCTGAGCGGATGCACCACTGTCGAGATAGACAAGTGGCTGCCCGTTGGGGAGGTTCTGATTCAGAATCGGGAAATCATCCCGAATGGATGTGAGATTGGCGACCATTGCTGCCTGCTTCAGAGTGATAAATACAAATGAGGTTGTTCATCAGGAATTTTAACACGAATTCAGCTAATGAAAAGGGAGCCGTCTAAAAGCGGTTTTGTGGCTGCGTTCAGTAACATTAGACACGGCAAGACTTTGTTACTGGCTAAGACACTGTGTCCGTAAGTGAAGTTCGCCGGATGCCGATCGAGACTGTTGAGTGTTCATCTCAACGATCTGGATTCTTTCCTTAAAATGTGAGACAGCCGACTGAGCAGATTGAGCAGAGAAAAAAATTGGATATTGAGCGGGAGACGATAATGATGTTGAGTTTTGTGGATAATAGAGGATTATTTTCGGATCACCATGAGGATGCAACGTTTATTTTATGCTTGAAACTGGTGCAAGTATGGTGAGCTTTTGGTGATGAAAAGGCACACTGTGGCGAATTGTTGTCGTGAAAATGGCGTTTTGCGCTTCATGAATACTGAAAATTCGGAATGGTTTTATCGCATTATTTTTCAGATTTGTCTGCCGCCCGTGGGTTTCATACTGGTGGTTTCGCCAGGTGGAATTACTGGCAGTGTGTAAAAAAACGTGTTTTCACGCATAGACAATAAAAAAAGCCCTGTGAACAGGGCTGGAGTTTAGAGTCTTCGGGACTGAACTTCCAGGTTGTCAGTTTCACCGATTTATTTTTTAGGAACGAGGCGTTGTGCTTTCGAGATGCGATAACAGGGTTTGCCCATCCGGTCCTGTTTTGAGCCATCGATAGAGCCATCGAGGAGTACGACATCGCCGTTAGTAAAGCGATTCAGTTGACCTTGATCGATGAGTACGATGTTACCACCAAATTTATCAGATTTTTCGGGAGTGGCATTGTAGGTGATGTTCCAGGATTTTTCCTGTTCATCAAATTCGATGATTCCCCGTAACCAGCGGTAGTTTTGTTTATCATAATTAAAGGGAGAGGGGGATTGCTGGTCGGTACTGGCAGGAAGATCGAATGAAGCAGGTTGAAATCTGGCTGGTTTCATAAAGGAATCGTCTCTGACCAGTTGAGGTCCTGAGGCGGCTCTCTGGTGATCGGCGTGACTGACTTGTCCTGTTGCTGGATTCATTGTCGAACTGTTATTTGGTCCGAAGATATCATCGCCACTGTCGTTACCTGGAAACGGTTTGATGGGAGGTTGAAATTCCTGGCTGCTGTCTTTGGAATTCTGGTTAAAAGTATCATCAGCGGGCATGGAATTGGCTTCGAATTTATTTGGATTCGCACCGAAGGCATCATTGCTGCTCTCGAAACTCTGCTGCTCAACCGGGTTCTGAGGTTGTATGGGATTGGGAACACTGAAGCCCTGATTTGATTCAAATTCATCTTTTGGTTGCTGGAACTGATCAGGTTGTTCGAACTGGCTGGGTTGGTTGTTTTGAAACTGATCGCCGCCACTGGGACCGAACTGGTCATTCATCTGAATGGAAGAGCCTGCAGATGATTTTGGTGTCGAATTGCTTTCGAAGGTATCTCCGGAATCTCCCGGGAATGCGTTGTTGCCGGGAGCAGGATTACTGTTGCCGGGAAATTCGTTATTCAATGTCTGATTATTTGGTTGAATCTGGTTGGGGTCCTGATAGCTGGGGACCGTCTGGTTGTTCGGAAGGTTATTATTGATACCACTGCCGGGATTGAGGCTTCGTCCAGATGCGGTCGAGTTGGCATCGAAGGGCGTTGCTGCCCCGGGATTACTGTTAATGGGCTGCTTCCACTGAGTGTCGACGCCATCGTAGTTTGTATTATTGGTATTTCCTGGAAACGCATCGCTGTATGCTTGTGAATTAGGGGAGGGTAGCGATCCCTGGGGTGGCGGGACCGGTTGGCCCAGTTCTGGTTGCACGGGATAACTGCCAGGGGGCATGTTGCCGGGCATGACGGTTCCAGGGGCCATTTCGTAAGTACCAGGGGCTCCATAAGGGCCAGGATAGGTTCCACCATAAGGATACTGATGATGGGAATAGCATCCGGTGAAAACGCAACTCAGAAGCGCGCACCAGCTCATATTGAAAAGATAACGTGTCGACATGATAGGGTCCTTAAAGTTCCAAATACTTTCCCGGAAGAGACTGGTCATCTGCAGATAAGGGAAAAATCTATGGACGGGATGCCTGCTGAAAACAGGATTTCGGGAGTTTTTGCATCACATGCAGTGGGGATTGATGTGAATCGTCTCTGCGGGGAGACAGCTACAAAAACGGTCTTGTTTCCAGTAAGCGAGCGGGATTTTAGGGAATCTTGAATATGTGTCTATACCGAAACCGCGATTCTGATTCTTCCTCTGGAAAAGTTGAGAAGAAAATCAGGTATCCGGCTTACTTTGCGTTTGGTTTTTGTAATCTTTACAATAAACCCCAGAGTATTTGAACAGATTCCATCACTGATTAAAGAGTTCGTATGCCGTCTCCCCGCTTGAAGCTTCCTGTGATACAGAACTGGAACTGCCATAATTGTGGTGGTTGCTGCAAACAACATGAGATTGAGATCACAGTTGAGGAAAAAGAACGAATTGAAAAGCAGCGCTGGGATCTGGATGAATCGATCCCCGCGGGCCAACCGGTGATTGAGAAGTTGGGGCTGTCGCCAACGAGCAAGCGATATCGACTGGCTCACCAGGAGGATGGTTCCTGCGTGTTTCTGAATGAACAAGGGTTGTGTCGCATTCATGCGAAGTTTGGAGAACCTGCGAAACCTCTGGCCTGTCAGGTCTATCCGTATGCCTTTCATCCGGCGGGCAATGATGTGGCTGTCAGCTTGCGATTCAGTTGTCCTTCTGTCGTTTCGAATCTGGGGCAACGGGTTGATCAGCAGGAGCCTGCCATTCGGAAGATTGTGAACCAGGTGCTCCCTAAACGTCGCAAGACTCCTCCTGCACCCCGGCTGACTTCCCGAGAAGCCTTGAGCTGGCCGGATACCCTGAAAGTGACTGCAAAATTAAATCAGTTTTTTGAATCAAATGAGGCACCCTTTCAAATTTGTCTGCTGCGTGCGCTCAACTTTGTAGACCTGATTGAATATTCTCGATTCGAGACCATTCGAGATGAGCGACTGGAAGAGTTCCTGGAACTGATTTTTCAGGCAACCCTGCAGGAATTACCTGCCGACCTGGAGGTGGAGCGGATTGCTCCCAGTCGACTGGGAGCAATCCAGTTTCGACTTCTGGCAGCGCAATATGCCCGAAAAGATACGTATGCGGAATCGGCTCGTGGTTTAGGGCGACGTATCACTTTACTGCATTCCGCATTAAAATTCGCCATCGGAAAAGGGCAGATTCCCTGTCTGCAGGAACGATTTCATTCTGTTGCATTCTCGCAGGTAGAACCGCCTTTTGGTGGCTTACCACCGGAAAGCGTGAAATTATTTTTCCGATATTATCGTGTCAAAATTCAAGGCCTGCATTTTCTGGGCGCTGCCTACTATGACATTCCCTTCGCGGAGGGGTTTAATCATCTGGCATTAATGTTTCCAGCGATCATGTGGATTGCCCGCTGGATTGCTGCGGGAGAAGGAAGAACCAGCTTGAAACCGGAAGACGTGGATGAAGCGATGTCGATTGCCGATCATCATCACGGCTACTCTCCCGTGTTTGGACAGCCTCATTTTCGAAGCAGGGTTAAAACCCTGTCCCGATCTCAAGATATCAGAAAACTGATCAACTGGTATTGTTTATAACCAAGTCCGCCTGTCCATTCAGGAATCTCAGTAAAGTTCAACACCTTTCCAGAAGGCGATTCGGTTTTTGAGCGCTCCATACTCTTTTTGCGGATCCAGGTAGTACCAGGCGGCATCGCGATTCACTTTATCTTTGACCACCACATCATAGAAGAATGCTTTCCCTTTCTGGGGGCTGGTAGAGGTGGAAGAGCTTTTCTTAAGAAAACTACTGTTAACGGACTCAAGTGGAAAGTACACATCTCCGTCAACTGTTACCGTATCATCGGAATCTACGAGGATCGCCTCATTCCAGATCGCTTTGGGCACACCTTGCTCCTCATCGCTAAGTATTTACTAAGTGACTTAATTAACGAAATGAGAATGGTTTAGAATGAGGTTGCCCACAAACATCCTAGACAAGTTTTACTTGAATACCATCAATTTTTTTAAAAAAAAGATCTCTTTATCGAAATCAACTCCGCCCGGTCAAATCAATTATGGCGCGTCTGAGAAATTCAGGACTCCGGACTGGTGTCGTCAGGAACTCCTCGAGGACTGTAGGAAATGATCCCGAGCTCCCATTGCTTGCGTTTGAACATGTTTTCAGAGTTCAAAGTATGGATAAATGAAGCATCTTTTCGCTGATAGGAGATCAGCCCGCCATCCTCAAGTTCAACGACAAAGATCAGTTCCTGCTGATGTGCGGAAGGGTACTGTTTGATTTCAATCTCTGCTGCATCCACCAAATCTGTGATGGACCTGGGAGGCTCTGTTTGACTGAGTGTAAACCGTCCATTGGTATTGGGAATCTGTTCCCATTGGAAGCGTTTCAGCAAGTCTTCGATTTTCATACTGATTTTTGTTGTTAGCTGGAGAAGTTGATTGAGACGAGGAATCATTTAAAACAGGTGAGTCTTAAGTCTATAGAGATGTGTCTGAAATTTAAAGGAGGAGGAGATAGTGTGAGCCAGAGTCTTGTGTCCAGTTATACTGTCATATTTTCAGAAACATTGGGGCCGCGTATAATGGATCGAGAGACGCTATGTTTCAGTCTGATGCGCACTTGTAGAAAAGACGATCTATAAAAAAAATGATGTTTCTCATAAAGAGAGACACCATTTTTAAATATTCTCAATTGCTAGCTCAAATGATCAGATTATTTAAATTTCTGAACTTCAATCGTAAGTTTCAAAACAAATTGTCTTGTGAAGTCCGTCCGAGGGAATAATTCCCTCGGACTTGACGTTCACGATTATTGAAGCTGCCCTTCGGACCTGATAGGCCAATCCCGTAGTGTAGGGATTACAGAAATCCTCAAATCTGACTAGTTGCAGCAAGACTTGGGAGAAGGAGCACAGCAAGTTGGTTTAGGAGCTGGAGCACAGCAGGTTGGAGCTGGTGCACAGCAGCTTCTCTTAACTTTGCAGCACTTAACCTTTACTTTGCAGCAACGGTCTTTGCAACGGTTGAACATTTTACCGCAACGATCTTTACATCCTCGCAGGAAAGATCCTTTGAAGAGCTTCTTGTGACCGCAGCAGGAATCACATGTGTTGCAGCAAGACTTAGGAGCTGGTGCACAGCAGGTCTTTGGAGCTGGAGCACAGCAAGTTTTAGGAGCTGGGGCACAGCATGTCTTTGGTGCAGGAGCACAGCATTTTGGAGCTGGTGCACAGCACTTAGGAGCTGGAGCACAGCAGGTTTTAGGAGCTGGGGCACAGCATGTTGGTTTAGGGGCAGGAGCACAGCATCCTTTACCCAGGAAGCCAGCAGCTTCAGCATTAACACCAGCACAACAAACAACCGCTAAAGCGGCAACATAACTTAACAATTTCATTTAGGCAATCTCCAAGGATTCGCTTCGTGGACGGTAGTGAGGTACTCTATTAGTGTTGATTCAGATGAGGTTTTCCGATCAACCTGGGAGTCCAAATCCTCACGTAATTAAAAAGGTAAACCTGTTTATTTTTTCGGTCAGATATCTCAGGAAGTCCTTGAAGAAACACGAAATTGTCCACTCTCCCCTCAAAGTGGGTCCTGAAAATTCGCTTATATCGATTATGACGGCCATGGATTCAGTGCTGTAATGGATTGTCGATTTACAATTACAATTCGGACTGTAGTTGAGTGTTGATTTGTATATTTTCCCTGTTGGTGCCCCTGAGGATTCAGAGACTGTTCATTGAATTCTGAAAAAAATAGATCAGCCTGCGAATCCTGAGGCTGCATATGAGTTGTAATCAAAGCGGGGGTGTATACGATTGTGTTATAGACTGGCAGTCTGCGATCAACTGCGGCAGTTGACATGGTCTAATGTTCAATGTGACGGGAGCTTTATGAAAAAAGTGTTTGTTCTAGAGGAGCGGGCACACATTGTTTCTGAGCTGCAATGGCAGTTTGAAGGTGAAATCGACTGGCAGATTCGTGGGTTTTCTGCTGAGCTTGATCTATTTCAGCTTGTCCTGCGGGAGAATTCAGAAGAATTCCTGGTCATTCTTGATTTAAGTGTTAGTAAACAGGTCTGTCTACAGTTTTTACAAAGGTTCATGGGATCTCGTGGTTCTTTTCCGGTGATCGTATTTTCAGAAGACCCAAAGCTGAATCTGGAATGGGCTTTACGGGAATTGGGTGTCTTTCATTTACAATTGGGAAGCCTGGAGCCAGAGCGAATTGCGAAGATCTGCCGCTGGCATTTTGATCTGCAGAGGCCAGAGCAATTAACTCCTTTACAGATTAATCAGCGATCCATTTAAAAACCTGATACGAGCCCGGTCGGCGTTTCAGACAACTGGATCAGATTCTCAGACGAGCATCAAAATGTTCCGGCCACCCCTTCAACAGATATTGATAAAATCCAAGGAAAGCAGAATAAGCTGATGGCGAATGCTGAATTGAATGAAGCAAATCTTAAGAGTTGTCTTTTTTCCGTAATAGATCCCGTATTTGAAAAAACACTGTCTGTGTCCGGATTTTTAAAATCTGTCACAGCAGATGATTCATCCCGGGTTGCAGTTGAGATTGAACTGCCAGTTCCTTCGTACCCGAAGGAGTCTGAACTGTCGGAGTTAATTCAAGCGACGATCCAGCAGGCGTTTCCTGAATGTCAGGATGTCAGCATTAAGTACAGTGTTAACATTCGTGGCAAACAGTCTGGTGGTCGTATCGGGCTCAATGTGAAAAATATCATCGCGGTTGGCGCTGGCAAAGGTGGAGTTGGTAAGAGTACGGTCGCTGCAAGCCTGGCGTATGCTCTACAACAGTTTGGCGCTCGGGTTGGGCTGGTCGATGCTGACGTGTATGGTCCCAGCATACCACATCTGGTAGGAACCAGTGAAAAGCCAGTTGCCCAGGAGTTTCACAATAAAGACGGGCAGCCAGTCACCCGCATTGTTCCCGTTGAAGCCAGGGGCCTGAAAGTCATGTCGATGGCATTCTTTGTGGAACCTGATCAGGCAGTGATCTGGCGCGGGCCGATGCTGCATAAGGCGATTACGCAGTTCCTGCAGGATACTGAGTGGGGAGAACTGGATTATCTGATTATTGATATGCCACCGGGGACGGGAGATGTCTCACTCACTCTGTCTCAGTTGATTGATCTGGCAGGTGCCGTTGTGGTCTGTTCTCCGCAAAAAGTTGCCTTACTGGATGCTGTCAAAGCCGTCCAGATGTTTCGACAGGTGAAGATTCCCGTACTGGGAATTGTCGAAAATATGTCGGGAGATATTTTTGGACGTGGGGGAGCCCAGGAGAAGGGAAAAGAACTGCAGATACCCTGTTTGGGTGAAATCCCCATGAATGCAGAGATTCGTGAAAAATCTGATTCGGGTAATATTTCTGAATTGTTGACAGAGGGTCTTGAG
>AZIC01004706.1_pt1 | contig 10316 bp, 9 predicted proteins | sample 359061 | NCBI WGS metagenome assembly AZIC01 (sample SAMN02429709, study PRJNA222657) | marine sediment metagenome | biome: Sediment sample; isolation source: sample MGS-MES from oil contaminated site at the harbour of Messina (Sicily... | place: Italy: Messine | collected 2011-04-30 | depth 1 m m
GCCGCTGCTCCAGGCCCCCGTCGTCACAATCAATGATGTAGCGGTAAGCTGTCGCTGATCTGTTGTGACTTCGATCGACCGGTCACTGACTTTCACCGCATGAATCTGCTCATTCAGGCAAACTGCTGCCCCTTGTGCCTGTGCACATTCCAGGTGGGCCCGTACACAGTCTTCCACATGCAGAAAGCCGGCTTCCGGTTCATGTGTTACTTCAAAGCTTTCGGGAATACGAAACCCGGGAAATCGCTCTAGCGCATCCGCGGGAGACACACTTTCCACTTCCACGCCATAGAGTTCCTCTGCCAGATGCACGCCGCGGATCACAGCTCCATCAGTAGGCCCTGCCACCATGAGACCACACTGGTTAAACAGTGATTGACCTGAATCCTGTTCCAGCTCCTTCCACAGTTCGTAAGCACGCTGGAGCAGTGGAATATAATTCGGGTGCTCAAAGTATGCCTTGCGGATGATGCGGGTTTCACCGTGAGAACTACCCAGGTCATGTGCGATACCATACTGTTCTAAACCCAGTACATCCAAGCCGCGTTTTGAAAGATGATAGAGAGCACTACTGCCGATCCCCCCTAACCCCAGTACCAGATAATCAACATGCTGTTTCATGAATACGCAGCGATCTATTTTAAGGAATCAGTTTCCGCAACAGACCGTGATTATCGTTTGCCAGGACTGCCAGCGTCAATCTTGTTTCTGCAGACGCAAAGGCACCGCGCATAAAATTACCGGGTGTTCAAGAAATGACAGTCAACCTACCCCACATACACACTGACCATCAAATTGGAACACCCGGTAATTAATCACTTCACAGAAAATATCAAGTCTGATCATTTTCTGTTCTCATAGACCTGATACAACATCACGCGGCTTGCCACTTCACGGAACAACCCAAACAAGCCGGCGCTGTTGCAGCAGAATCTGTTATCGTCGTACTCCTTCCTCACCGCACACGCGTACTCAGCAACTGACGGCCAGCCCGAATTTCAATCTCATCGATTGAAAAATCCCCCCCTGGGCTACTCTGCCGTCAGCAGCAGTTGTTTCCACTTTTTGATTAACAGACCAGGCGAGCTGCTTCGACAACCGATAAAGTTCCCCGAATACCAGTATCAGGCAGGCCCTCGCCGTCCTGATCCTTTCCCAGTCCCTTGATTACCGATTGCTTATCCATGCCCTCTTCTTCCTCGAATAGCTCAGCCCGGACGACTCGCAGATCATGCGGAGCATCAATGCCGATTTTGATGGAACCCTTTCCCGTCCGAATCACTTTCACAAGAATGTCATCGCCAATTCGGATTCCCTCAGCCAACTTCCGTGTCAAAACCAGCATTGTCGTCACTCCTTTTATCTTTTAAATCTCATTTACCGATGTGATATTTGGTTTACCTTGTTGCAATTCAGCCTGTCCACAGGTGATTGCCCTGTCTGATCAAGGGTATTTGCGATTTGCGTGCCAATGTCATTTTTTTCGAAAGGAATTTGACACAAGCCATTTAATAATAAAGACTTATATTTATTTATTTTTTCAAACGATCAATTTCCATTGGATGGTTTTTTCAAAAAACTGTCGCCAATAGTACAATTTTCAATCTTCTGAAATCAGATTGAGAACACATATTTCAAGTTTTCCTGCTGCGACAATCGATAAGTCAGTAGCTTCGGTTGCATTCTCGGGCAGGGAAAATATACTATTGGGTTCCTCAGCTGGCCGAATCTGTTAATCTGCGGTCACTTTACGTCAATTGAAATCAGCGAATGCTGAGTTTTCAAAACCCACTAGATAGTTAAAGAGTATACAAATGGGTCAGAAGTGTGATGCCTGTGGCAAGACTCCTGTAGTTGGTAATCGAGTTCGTCAGCGTGGTAAATATAAATACCTCGGCGGTAACGGACGTCAGACAACTGGCGTTTCCAAGCGCGTCTTCCGCCCCAACCTGCAGAAAATCCGGGTTCAGAACGGTGGCAGCGTGGTATCCCAGCGTGTTTGCACACAGTGCATTCGCTCCGGTAAAATCACAAAAGCTGTTGCTAAAAAACCATTTACGCTACCTGCCAGCTAATATAGACTTCCTGCTCTCGAGTAGATCGACAATGAGCACTCAACTCACTCAGGATGAAGTTCTGAAAGTCGCATCGCTTTCCAGGCTCAAACTCTCCGATTCGGAAGTCACAGCCTTGGGAGAACAGATGGGGTCCGTGCTGAAATATATCGCCATGCTGGATGAACTGGATACCACAGACATCGAACCTATGGCGCATGCGATCGAGATTTCGAATGTCTTTCGGGACGATCAACTGCAGGAAAGTCTCCCCCGAGAACAAGCGCTGTCCAATGCACCTCAGACAGACGGGAATTATTTTCTGGTTCCCGCGATTCTGTAATTGACCGGCGTCTTTACCCTTGAGCACATAAAAGCAATAATCCAAGGCCCGGCTTGCTGACAAGTCGGGCCTTTAAAACTTATATGGAGACTCGACAGTCCATGTCAATCACTTCAGCCACCGCCAGCGAACTGCTGGCGAAAATGAATGCCGGGGAAGTCAGCAGCGAAGAGATTACCGCAGCCTGTCTGGAAGAAATTGCCCGTCGAGACAGCAGTATCAATGCCTTTCTCTCGCTGCAGGAAGAAACGGCACTGGAAACCGCCCGTGAAGTCGACCGGAAACGAAAAGCAGGCGAGCCACTGGGAAAACTGGCCGGCATCCCGGTTGCCCTCAAAGACAACATTTGCGCCAAAGGCGCCACCACCACCTGTGCCAGCAAGATGCTGGAAGAGTTCACTCCCCCTTATGATGCCCACATTGTCGAACAGCTCAGAGCAGCAGACGCTGTTCTGATCGGCAAAACCAACCTCGACGAATTTGCCATGGGCTCATCAACCGAGAATTCGGCCTTCAAAACAACCGCAAACCCCTGGAACACAAAGTGTGCCGCCGGCGGTTCCAGTGGTGGATCTGCAGCGGCCGTCTCCGCTGGTTTTGCCCCCCTCTCACTGGGCAGCGATACCGGTGGATCAATTCGGCAACCGGCCAGCTTTTGCGGAGTTGTCGGCCTGAAACCAACCTACGGACGCGTGTCACGATATGGACTGGTCGCATTTGCCAGTTCGCTCGATCAGATTGGCCCCTTTGCCAGAGACGTAACGGATGCCGCGTTACTACTGGAAACCATCGCTGGAAAAGACCAGCGCGACACTACCAGCCTGGATGCGGAAGTTCCACTCTACACCAGGAATCTGGAACAACCACTGAAAAACCTCAAAGTCGGCTACATCGAGCATCTACACGAAGAAGGCCTGGATGAAGATGTAAAGGCAGCGACACAACAGGCACTCGACGTTTACAAGTCGCTGGGAGCGGAACTGATCCCGGTAGAACTTCCACATGCCAAATACTGTGTCGCCACCTATTACATCATCGCCCCGTCGGAAGCCTCCAGTAACCTGGCTCGCTACGATGGTGTGCATTACGGCTATCGCGCCAAACAGTTTGACAACATGATCGACATGTATGCTGCCAGCCGGGGAGAAGCATTCGGGGATGAAGTCAAACGCCGTATCATGCTGGGAACCTATGCCCTCTCTTCCGGCTATTACGATGCCTACTACCTCAAAGCACTGAAGGTCAGACGGCTGATCCGCAACGACTTCGAACAGGCGTTTCAAAAAGTGGATGTCATTGCTTCCCCCGTCACCCCCACGCCGGCCTTTCAGATCGGTGAACTGGTGGACGACCCATTGGCGATGTACCTGGCCGACATTTTTACAACCAGCGCAAATCTTTCCGGCGTCCCCGGCGTCTCAGTCCCCGCGGGCATGAGTCAGAGCAACCTTCCCATCGGACTGCAACTGCTGGCACCGCCGCTGGAAGAAGAACGCCTGCTGAGAGCCGCCCGAATGTTTGAACGGGAAACGGACTGGCATTTGAAGCGACCTGAGTAACAGCTACGAAGCCACCGCTGAAATAGAAGATTGAAACTAGATACTTTGAATTCTGAAAAAAGGTAGCGTGATAGAATGGACTATACGGTCATCATCGGTCTTGAAGTCCACGTACAGTTACAGACCAGAACCAAGCTTTTCTGTGGCTGTTCGACCAGGTTCAATCCGGATCACCCCAACACACAGACCTGCCCGGTCTGCCTGGGACTGCCTGGTGCACTTCCGGTATTGAACCGCGAAGCTTTTCACCTGGGTATGAAAACCGGTCTGGCAATCAACTGCGAAATCCCATCCTTTACAAAATGGGACCGCAAGCAGTATTACTATCCCGATCTGCCCAAAGCATATCAGATCAGCCAGTATGATCTGCCTATGAGTCAGAATGGTTGGTTAGAAATTGAAATTAATCCGGAAACCCGCGAAACCAAAAAAGTCGGGATCATCCGGGCACACCTCGAAGAAGATGCAGGCAAAAACAGCCACGACGAATCGGGACGGGGACACGACAGCAAAGTAGACCTCAACCGCTGTGGCACCCCGCTGATCGAGATCGTTTCTGAACCAGACCTGCGTTCAGCGCAGGAAGCCCGCAAGTATCTGGAAGAGCTAAAATTGCTGCTGACCTACATTGACGTTTCTGACTGCAACATGCAGGAAGGCAGTCTGCGTTGTGACGCAAACGTGAACCTGCATATTCACCAGGAAAACGGTGAATCCATTCCGACACCGATTGTGGAAATCAAAAACCTCAACACCTTTCGCGGCGTCGAGCAGTCGATTGAATTTGAAGTCAAACGCCAGTGGGAAGCATGGCAGACTTCCAGACTGAGTCTGCATGACGTTCCCAAAGAAACCCGGGGCTGGGATGCAGACCGGGGGGTCACCCTGGAACAACGGGGCAAAGAAGAGGCGGCCGACTATCGTTACTTCCCGGATCCGGACCTGGCCCCTGTAACAGTTACCGATGCAGAGCGGGAAAGAGTGAGTGGAGAACTCTGTGAACGACCGGCGAGTCGCAGAAGCCGCCTGGAACAGGAATTTCAACTCTCCGTTTATGATGCAGCCGTCATCATCGATCAGGGATTGGCTTTTGCAGACTATTTTGAACGAGTTGCGGAAGGCTGCCAGAATGGGAAACAGGCTGCCAACTGGGTCACCCAGGATGTCCTGCGTGAACTGAATGATGGGGGACTTGAGATCTCAGCATTTCCCATCCCACCTGAAGTACTGGCTGCTTTGCTTGAAAAAGTGGAGAATAGTGAAATCACCACTAAAAGTGCCCGTACCGTCTTTCAGGAACTGTTGAGTTCCGATGAACCCCAACAGCCCGGCGTAGAGTCAATCCAGTCCATCATCGAAGATAAGGGACTGGCCATGGTTTCCGATACGGGTGCACTCGAAGCAGCGGTTCAGGCAGTTGTTGCAAAGAACGAGAAAGCGGTCGCGGACTTCCAAAGCGGCAAACAGGCGGCAGTAGGGGCATTAATTGGTCAGGTCATGCGGGAAGTCAAAGGAGCAGATCCGAAAGTAGTGCGGAAACTCTTAATTGAAAAGATGAGTTAAGCGACCACCAGGATCATCACATTCCGATCACACGACAGGGTTTTCAGCAGTAAAACAGAATGCGATTTCCTGAAGTACTTTAATTCCAGTCCGATTAAAAAATGCCCAGCTCATCACGTGCGTCATCAGTCATTAACTCGGGTGACCATGGGGGTGACATTGTGAGCTGAATGCTGGCCTCATCCACGTCGTCCAGTCGTTCTAATGCCATCTTCGCCTGGGAGATAATCTGAGGGCCGGCAGGACAGGCAGGACTGGTTAAGGTCATCGAAACATTGACCTTGTTCTGATTCTCTTCAGATCGCTTGACATCATACACGAGACCCAGATCCACAATATTGATATTCAGCTCGGGATCAATAACCTGCTTCAACGCATCTACCAGTGACTCGTCGCCTCCCACGCCCCGAAACGCAGAAAAAACAGGTAACTGATCTGCATTCGCGCCCTGTTCATCTCCAGGATTTTCGTTGACTTCGTCTCTCATTTTCCTTTTCCCTTACAATGCGGTGCGCACGCACTTCTAGTTAGTTAAGCAATTAGAGTTATTAAACAAACATACCCATAAGGACTAGAACATGTTCTTAAAAATATGATTATTAGATAACGACCACTAACATCATTTGATTCGTATCAATTCAGGCAAATATTCCAAATTGACAAATTAATGACGAACGTAAATTTTCTGGCCTCTAACTTGTACTTCAAATGTTTGAATTGGCTTCGTGGCGGGCATACAGAGCGCTTTTCCGGTAACCAGATCAAAACGCGCTCCGTGGCGAGGACAGACAATGGCCCCCTCTTCGATACACCCATTCGTTAATGGCTGTCCATCATGGGTGCACACATCTTCAATTGCCAGAATCTGGTCTTGAACACGGATCAATAGAACAGGGGTATCCTCAAGGAATACCTCCAGCCGATCAGCGCTACCAAAATCATCCAAGGATGCTATTTCTTCGAAGTCAGGCATGTTTGATGTACTGTTAATTGTCCGTGATCAGCGGAATACTACCGACCAAATCCTAATTTTTTGATAATTGCCTGATTTAAAGTCTCACGAACGACTTCAACCGGGATCCGGTCAAACACAGTCTGAAAGAAACCTTCCACGATCATATGCATCGCTTCATATTCTGAGATCCCCCGTGACATGCAGTAAAAGATCTGCTCTTCATCCACGCGACCTGCGGTAGCACCATGTGTACAACGTACGTCATCTGCTTCGATTTCCAGACCAGGAATGGCATCTCCTCGACAAGTCGACGAAAGCATGAGCGAATCATTTCGCTGGTAGCCATTCGTCTGCTGACCTTCCGGCTCAACACGAATCATTCCCCGCCAGATGGCCCGTGAATGATCGCGAAGCACCTGTTTATACAGGAGATCAGAACGAGTTTCCGGAGCATTATGAGCCTGCTTCGTATAGAACGAATGAATCTGCTGATCGGTTGAGAAAGTCACGCCATTGACTTCCGCCTCAGAACCACGTCCATCCAGCACGACATCTTGGTGAATATGAGCCAGCTTGGCACCAATTCCACCAACGGTCCATTGCAGGAATCCATTATTCTCAACTCGACCGGCCTGATGGGCAATGTGCCAGACTTTATGATTCCAGTTCTGCAGCTGGACGTATCGCAGCCGGGCCTCTTTAGCCAGGATCAACTCGACCGCCCCGGAGTGTAAGCCCAGGTTTTCTTCAGTCGTGGAAGCCGTTTCTTCCAGCAGAGTTGCTGAAGCACCCTCTTCAAGAATCACCAGTGTATGACTGAAGTCTGCAGCTTTCTCGGCCTGTAGTGTAATCAGACTATGCAGTGGAGCATCCACGGCAACATTGCGAGGCACATATAAGAAAGTACCCCCCGTCCAGAACGCTGCATGCCATGCTGAGAACCGATCGGTATTGCTGTCGACGGCTTTCGTCATGAAATACTTTTGAACCAGATCGCTGTGCTCCCGTGCGACGGTCGCCAGATCGCCAAAGATCACCCCCTTGGAAACGAGCTCTTCGGAGAGGTCACTTGAGATCAGCTTCCCATCTACATGCGTCACATGACCGGCAAACTCAGCCTGATCTTTTAAAAGTGTAGATGCCTGCTGTGTCTCAGATGACTCTTTACCAGCGCTCAGCTGAAACCGGTCGGGTCTGAGTGCCCGCAAATCAACGCGACGGTACTCTTCCGGATCCAGTTCCGTTTCCAGAAGTTCGGAGTAACGCTTGAAGGCCTGTCGACGTGATTCTGTCACCCAGGCGGGTTCGTCACGGGTCGCCAGAAATGCTTCGAAAGCGGCTTCACTAAATCCAGCCGGAATGTCAGCAGAGGTATTAACGGATGAAGTACTCATACTATTGTCTGTTATGCTTTCAGTAACAATTCAGAAGAACTTCGAACCCAATCCATGAGCTGAAGTCTGCTTACTCAATTTTGAATAATAATGCTTCTCAATAAAGGCTCGCTGGACTAGCCAATGGAGCCTTCCATCTGGAGTTCAATCAGGCGATTCATTTCGACGGCATATTCCATCGGCAGCTCTTTTACCAGAGGTTCAATAAAGCCTGTGACGATCATTGAGGACGCTTCTGCTTCTGTCAGTCCGCGGCTCATCAGATAAAACAACTGTTCTTCACCGATTTTGGAAACGCTGGCTTCGTGTTCAATCGCCACATCGTTATCTTCAATTTCGATGTAGGGGTACGTATCACTGCGGCTCTCCGGATCCAGCAGCAGGGCATCACAGACCACATTCGATTTACAGCCATGCGCTTCCGGGTCAACTTTAACCAGCCCGCGATAGCTGGATCGTCCGCCATCTTTGGAAATGCTTTTGGAAATAATTCGGCTTGAAGTATTCGGAGCACAATGCACCATCTTGGCGCCGGCATCCTGATGCTGTCCCTTACCGGCAAAGGCGATCGAAAGGGTTTCGCCCCGGGCACCTTCTCCCATCAGAAAGATAGCGGGATACTTCATGGTCAACTTGGAACCCAGGTTACCATCGACCCACTCCATCAGAGAGTCTTCGTAAGCATGCGCCCGCTTGGTCACCAGGTTATACACATTATTCGACCAGTTCTGAATGGTCGTGTAACGGAACCGCCCGCCCTTCTTGACAATAATCTCAACCACGGCTGAGTGCAGACTGTTTGAACTGTAAGTTGGAGCCGTACAACCTTCCACATAGTGGCAGGAAGCGCCTTCGTCAACGATGACTAATGTCCGTTCAAACTGACCCATGTTCTCTGAATTTATGCGAAAATAAGCCTGTAGCGGAAATTCAATATGAACCCCGGGAGGCACATATACGAACGAACCACCAGACCAGACGGCCGAGTTCAAGGCAGCATACTTGTTATCGTCAGGAGGAATAATTTTACCGAAGTACTCCCGGAACAGCTCGGGATGATCCCGTAAAGCCGAGTCGGTATCTGTAAACAGAACCCCCTGCTTGGCCAGATCTTCCTGCAGACTGCCATAGACTACTTCAGACTCATACTGCGCTTTGACACCAGAGAGAAACTTTTTCTCGGCTTCCGGGATTCCCAGACGGTCATAAGTCTTGCGAATATCATCAGGAACATCTTCCCAACTTCGCTCCTGCCCTTCAGAGGCTCGCACGAAATAATGGATATCCTGATAGTTAATCTCATTCAGATTACCGCCCCATTGGGGGGTTGGTTTCTGTTCAAAAATCTCATAAGACTTTAAACGGAAGTCCCGCATCCAGGCAGGCTCATTTTTCATCTCTGAAATCTGGGCTACTACTGCGGCATTCAAGCCTTTTTGGCCGGTAAACACATACTTGTCGGTGGGATCATGAAATCCATATTGATATTCTCCAATATCAACGTTCTCATTTTCCGAATTAGTATCCAACTTAGTAGACATTTCAAATTCTCCCACTCTGTATTAAAACCACCCCACAAGGAAGTGGCGTTACTGCTTTGATAGATCGTACATCATAATAAATATTGATTGCTGTGCTCTCGCAGAGCCTACAGGTCAGACTGCTTCGACAACTTCTTCAGCTGCTGCGTCCGGATGACGTTCACGCACACTGGAATAACCGTGTTCGTGAAGCTCAGCAGCCAGGCTGGCGTCTCCTGTTTCGACAATACGACCGGCCAGCATGACATGTGTAAACTGCGGCTGGTTAAATTCGAGAAGACGTTCATGGTGAGTAATAATCAGGACCCCCATCTCAGGCCCCGATAGACGACTGAGTCCTTCACTGACCACCTTCACAGCATCGCTGTCCAGACCACTGTCTGTCTCATCCAGAACGGCAAACTTAGGTTTTAACATGGCCAGTTGCAGAATTTCCATCCGCTTCTTTTCACCGCCGGAAAAACCATCATTCAGGTAACGACGGGCCATCTCCAGATCCATGCCCAGTTCACTCATCTGATCACGCAGCTCTTTGCGGAACTCACGCATCGGAATCAGCTTTTCGCCTTCCTTTCGATCCGGGTTCCGTACATTGGACATCGCATGTCGCAGAAAGTCAGCAACTTTGACTCCGGGAATTACAACGGGATACTGAAATGCCAGAAACAGCCCCAGACGAGCTCGTTCATTGGGATCCAGTTCTGAAATATCGGTGCCATCAATTTCAACTTTACCCTTGGTAATTTCATAACTCGGGTGACCAGCCATCGCGTAGGCCAGCGTACTTTTCCCTGAACCATTAGGGCCCATCAGAGCGTGAACTTCGCCCTGCTTAATCTCCAGGTTAACCCCCTTTAAAATAGGAGTTCCAGAAACTGATACATGTAAATCGGAAATTTTCAACAAA
>AZIC01005131.1_pt1 | contig 10271 bp, 6 predicted proteins | sample 359061 | NCBI WGS metagenome assembly AZIC01 (sample SAMN02429709, study PRJNA222657) | marine sediment metagenome | biome: Sediment sample; isolation source: sample MGS-MES from oil contaminated site at the harbour of Messina (Sicily... | place: Italy: Messine | collected 2011-04-30 | depth 1 m m
TCCCTTCGGTCTTTCTGCTTCAAGAGGATTGCCCGGCGTAGTGAGTTCCACCATCATTTTAATAATATGGCGCGGGGTACGAAACTGGCCATTTTTCCCGCACTGGCTCGAAATCTTTAAATCGTGACCAGCGTAGATGTTCCTTCTGCCTGGTAAAAATTAGCCTGGGCTTCTCTTGCTGTGTGTAAGTCATCGATACGCTTTGCAAACAACAGGTAGGTAATTTGCTCAATGACGGACAGCGGATTGGAAATGCCGCCTGTCCAGAAGGTATTTCAGATTTGATCGACTTTGTTTTTTATATCGCCGGTGATCATGTGTTCTTTTATTACCCTTGCCTAATTCTCTGGCTGCTTAAAGATCATAAAGTAATCTTTAAACAGGAATAGTCTATTTCGTTGCTTGCCGGTGAGCTCGTGTAATACATCGTACTTTACAAAATCACTCACGAGCGTTGATGCCGTATTAGCCTGCAAACCTAACAACTTCGCTACAGTTTTGATATCTATAACGGGTGTCTGATACAGGTACTGCATTAATGTCTGTGCGTTTTCCAGCCGACGAGTACTGAAGCGTGGCAATACTTCGCGCTCAAGCCGCTCCTTCAATGCCAGGATATCTTTAAATACCTGAATCGAGCTTTCCGCAGTTTCTTTTACACCGTGCAGGAAGAAAATGAGCCATTGTTTCATCTGGTTTGCCTGACGTACTGCCATTAGCCGATCGACATACTCTGTTTTGTTACGCTCAAAATAATCAGACAGATACAGTGCCGGCTTATCTAGCAGATTAAAGTTTGCCAGGTAAAGCGCTATCATTAAGCGACCCAGACGGCCATTACCATCCAGAAACGGATGTATGGTTTCAAACTGGTAATGTGCCATAGCAATTTTAATGAGGTGCGGGAGTTGTAACTGCTCATTATGCATAAACTTTTCCAGGTCACTCATTAGCTCTGGCACTTCATCCTGATGCGGCGGAACAAAAACCGCATTTTTCAGGCTGACGCCGATCCAGTTCTGGCTGGTTCGAAATTCTCCCGGCATCTTTGCTTCGCCACGCACACCCTGCATCAAGGTGCTATGCGTCTGCTTTAACAGGCGATTAGACAGGGGCAGGAGCTTCAGCCCTGTAATTGCAGCGTGGACTGCTTTTACATAATTCTGCACCTCGACCCAGTCATTACGCTTTTCAGGGTCCACATCCTGTTCTTCCAGCAGGGCTTCTTCCATATTGGTCTGTGTACCTTCTATGCGGCTGGACTGGGTGGCTTCCTTGGTGATATGCATGCGAATAAAGAAGTCGACATTCGGCACCAGCTGGGAGAAGGCATTTAACTGTCCTAGTGCCCTGTCAGCTTCGCTTAACAGACTCTGTATTTCGCCATCAGCCACTACCCACTCATGATTAATGGGCTCAGGTGAGAAGCTTTTATACTCATACTGCTGCTTATATTGGCCGGATTTATAATCCTGGATGTCCATCTTATGTCCGATAATGGGGTAGTTTTCGATATAACGACTTTCTTATGTCGAAAAGTTACCCGCTTAGGATCCTTATGTCAAATTACTAGATATTTTCCGACATAAGGAATTCCTTATGTCGGAAAGTGCATAAGCCTGACATTTAGTGGTTAAGGCCTAAAGGCCACACATAAGCGCGGAGAAGGGCAATGGGCAAGCAGGCCAATATGTCGATTATTTGGAGTTTTATCGACATTTGTTATTGATATGTCGATGATGTCGACATAAGATTAGAATATGTCGAAAAATATTAAAAATATAGCCATATGACACAATTTGACCCAGCCCGGCCATATAACCAATTGCCACAGCTGCCTCCGGCTGCGGACATTGAGAGCAAGGCTATTCTTAAGAAATGTGTCACCGCAGGCGCGGCGTTAGCTGCACTAAAACAGGCCGGTGCGCTGATTCCCAATCAGGCGGTTCTGATCAATACCATTCCCCTGCTGGAAGCACGAGACAGCTCCGAAATCGAGAATATTGTCACCACAACAGATAAGCTTTTCCAGTATGCCGAACATCAGGAAAACCAGGCCGACCCAGCTACTAAAGAAGCCCTGCGCTATCGCACAGCCCTCTATCAGGGGTACAGAGCACTAAAAGATCGCCCCTTATGTACGGCAACAGCAGTCGAAGTCTGCACCACGATAAAAGGTGTGGCCATGGACATTCGACGTGTTCCCGGCACCACCCTGGCTAATGATGCCACTGGCGAAACCATTTATACGCCACCGGAAGGTGAAGCTCATCTACGGGAACTCATGTCAAACTGGGAACAGTGTATCCATAACCATCCAGAGATAGAGCCACTGGTGCGCATGGCCATCACACATTACCAGTTCGAGGCCATCCATCCATTCACCGATGGTAATGGCCGTACAGGGCGTGTAATTAATTTGCTATTCCTCATCGAGCAGAATTTACTGGATACACCTATTCTGTATTTCAGTCGCTATATCATCCAGCATAAGGCTGACTATTATCAGCATTTACTGAACGTCACCACTGCACAGCAATGGGAGCAATGGATACTTTATATGCTGGATGCAGTAGAACAAACAGCCAACTGGACACGGGAGAAAATCATTGCCATCCGGGACCTGATGGATCACACGGCAGACTATGTACGCGATAAGCTCCCTTCGATTTATAGCCGTGAGCTGGTTGAACAGACGTTTATGCAACCCTATTGTCGCATTGCCAATCTGGTCGATGCCAATATTGCCAAACGGCAAACCGCATCAACTTATCTTAAACACCTTTCCGACATCGGCGTTTTAAGAGAGGTTAAGGTAGGAAGAGAAAAGTTATTTATTCATCCAAAACTGATGCGTTTAATAACTCAGGACAACAATGGCTTTGAACTATATAAATAATGCTACATAGGCAATTAACGAATAAATAACATGGCTTGCATCTGTTACATTCTCAATGATTGTCACTGTATAAAACCAAAGAAGAGAAAGTCGCCATGATGAAAAGCACGATAACCACATATAGGAATGGTTGATACCAATTCAGATGAAGTGGAAGAAGAAAAAGAACGGTATTACGAGCCGCACCTGATTCCAGCACTAAATTTCATAGCTCACATCACAGATAGAAAATCTGATTTATGTATAGATTTTTCGATTTTCTATACATATTGATGAGGACATGTATAGATTGCTACAACATCTGTAGATATTGTCGGACGATCTTGCCCCGAAGAAATTTCTGGCTTTGGGGTGAAGCACAGGGATGTGCGGAATAATTCTCCAGGGCGCGCCATTCCTGAATATAAAACATTGTCATTTCTCAACTATCTAACAAATAACAAGATCCTGACTATCGTTTTGCACTACACTGAATCCAGATTTATATACATAAAACCCCTCTCAGGAGTTGCCCGTGGATTATAAAGATTACTATTCCATTCTCGAGGTAGAGCGCACAGCCACTCAGGATGAAATTAAGCGCAGTTACAAGAAACTTGCGCGAAAATATCATCCTGATGTGAGCAAACAGGCGGATGCTGAAGTCCGTTTTAAGGAGGTTGGCGAAGCCTACAGTGTGCTTAAAGATCCGGAAAAACGTGCAGCCTACGATCAGCTGGGTGCCAACTGGAAATCTGGGCAGGACTTCAACCCGCCACCCGACTGGGATGCAGGTTTTGAATTTACTGGCGCTGGTTTTAATGAAGCCGATGCAGCAGATTACAGTGATTTTTTCTCATCACTTTTTGGTCAGGGTTTCGGTTCTTCTCATCGCGGCCGAGCACAACAAGGCCAGCGTGCTCGAGGTGAGGATCATCACGCAAAAGTCGCTATTAATATTGAAGATGCCTATAACGGTGCTACCCGCAGCATTAACCTCCAGTCACCAGAAATTGATCACTCAGGTCATGTTTATTTAAAACAGCGGACCTTAAATATAAAAATTCCCAAGGGCGTTAAACAGGGGCAGCACATTCGGTTATCTGGCCAGGGCACACCGGGCATGGGCGACGCGCCTGCAGGTGATTTATATCTTGAAATTGAGTTTAACCCGCATAGTATTTACCGGGTAGATGGACATGATGTTTATCTGGATTTACCCATTACGCCATGGGAGGCTGCACTGGGTGCTACAGTGAAAACACCCACACCCACTGGCTCGGTCGATTTAAAAATAGCGGAAGGCACGGCTAATGGAAAAAAATTACGCCTCAAAGGGCGCGGCATTCCTGCAAAATCACCGGGTGATTTATATGTCGTTACAAAAATAACCATTCCACCTGCTAACACAGAGGAAGCTAAACAGCTGTATCGTGAAATGAAAGAAAAACTTGCCTATAACCCACGTAGCACACTAGGAGTATAAGCATCATGAACCAGTCAATATTACAGGGCACACTCATTGATGAGCAGGTTGAGCTTTCGATGGATGATTTATGCTGTGCCTGCTCAATTACCAGTGAATGGATTTTTGAGCTGGTTGAAGAAGGTGTTATTGAGCCGATAAATCCAGATCAGGAGCAATGGGTATTTACTGCGTCCAGCCTTGGCAGAGCGAAAACAGCTGCACGTCTTAAACGCGACCTGAACATTAATACCGCCGGTATCGCACTTGCTCTGGATTTACTGGAACAAATCCAGGCGCTCGAAGCCAGATTAGGGCAAACAAGTGGTTTCGTAGATGATTAAATACGATAATTTTTTATACTTTATTAATTCGATTGCTGAACAGGAACAATCTCGCTAAATTTCATTATTACCGAAATAATTATTTATTTCAGGCGAAAAAAATGGCTTTAACGTATTTATAAAATATTATTTCAACCGACGGGTAAAGCCATTTACTTTTTAAATTGTAATTGTCTGGCCCATATGCGGTATTTCAGGTTCCCAGCCTTCGCCTTTTAATTTTTCGCGTAACGCTTTCTTCGCATCTGGCTCACCATGCACCAGATACAAACGTGGATGCGGCTTTTTAAACTGATTAACCCAGCGAATCAACTGCGTTTGGCTAGCATGCGCAGAAAATCCACCCAGCGTATGAATAGAGGCTTTCACCGCTATTTCTTCCCCGGCCATTTTAAATACTTTTGCACCATCGACCAAGGCTCGCCCCGGTGTTCCAATGGCCTGATAGCCGACGATAACAACATGTGCGTCGCGTCGCCATAAATTATGTTTTAAATGATGACGTATGCGCCCGCCATTACACATACCACTACCGGCAATGACAATCGCCCCTGCTGCAATTTTGTTGACCGCCATCGACTCTTCCGTAGAACGTGAATATTTTAAAATGGGCAGGTATTTACTCAGGCTTTCTGTTCCTCCATGATTAATTTCTTCACTGTCTTCTTTATTAAAAGTATATTGATAGCGTTCATAAACTTCTGTTGCAGATATTGCCATTGGGCTATCCAGATAAACGGCCTGTTGATCTAACAACCCTTTATGGTAAAGCTGGCCCAAATGAAAAATAATTTCCTGAGTACGCCCCACGGCAAACGAGGGAATCAGAATATTGCCGCCATTACTTGATGCCTCAACAATAATTCTTTCAAATTCTTCGAGCGTTTCATCCATTGGCTTATGATCGCGATCACCATAGGTTGATTCCATTAGCACAACATCCGCTTCTTCTATCATTTCCGGGTCTTTCAGCAAGGCTGCATCGCTATTGCCAAGATCACCCGAGAATACCAGCTTCTTCTCAACACCCTGCTCACTTATAAATATTTCAACAATTGATGAGCCTAAAATATGCCCTGCATCTCGATAACAAATATCAATGCCATCTGCAATTTTCTGACGCTGTCGATAGGGTAGGCCTTCATACTGTTTTAAGGCGGCTACTACATCGTCTGTTGTATACAGAGCGTCTACTTCTGGCTTGCCAGCACGTCGACGTCGCTTACTCTCCCATTCTGCATCTTTCATCTGCAAAGAGGCCGCATCCATATGTAAAATTTCCAGCAGGTCGCGTGTTGGCTGAGTCATATACACTGGCCCGCTATAACCATCCGCAACCAGTTTAGGTACACGCCCCGTATGATCAAGATGTGCATGGGACAAAACCACGGCATCTATTTGATTGATGTTATAGGGAAAGGGGTCGTTGTTTGCTTCTTCATCTTCATGTCTTCCCTGAATCAGTCCACACTCCAGCAACACCGTACTCTGCTCTGTTTCAATTAAATACGCAGAGCCTGTCACACCTTCTGTCGCCCCGTAAAATGTTAATGTGGCCATTTATTCTCCATACACCTGTAGACTCAGGGAATTTGCAGCCACATCAAAGGGACTGCCTTAATAATTTAGGAATATCGACAGCAGGTCGACGCTATAGCGGATATTTCAGCAGCATGAATGATTGTTTAGATCTGTCTTATTCATCAGGTATCGTGTTCTGCGATGCTGAACCCCTAATAAAAGCTGGCCCGCGATACTTTAAACTGTTTTACTTCACTGCTTCCACCTGTAATTTTTATACCACGCAAAACAGGTGCATTTCCATGACAAAACTCAACCATATCTGTTTCTTTCAAAATTTCTTTAGCCCCTTTATACACAGAAATAGTCACAGACAGTCGCTTACCACAGGTGCCGTTGTAATCCGGGTTAAAAATTTTAGGGCGTATATTCAACGTGTACTCGAAACCGCTCAACTCGCACTTGAAGTGCCATTGAGAAGCTTCTACCACGACGGGTAAGCCTTCCTGTTGCTCGACTCTCACCAGATTCCACGGATTATATGTACCCTGCTCTGCGTTGAAAGGAAAGTTTTTTCCCGACGCTCCCCACTTCACCTCATTCTTTAACTTCAGCAGGTTACTCTGCTTATCACAGGTAAAAGTAATAATCGGCCATACCTGTTGCTCTTGCGCACCGGCAAAAACACTACTCAGCGTCAGCGATATAAGGATGATAATAAGATATATTTTCTTTTGCATTTTACGACTCGGCAAGAACCGGCTGTTGTTGGCTAATCAGGCAATTAATGCCCTGTTAAGTTATATAGTTCATATACATATCAAAACCAGATAAAATAGCCTCACTTTAGCCTGATTTTATTATATTTTCTTTATAACCCACTATTTTTCACCCGTTTGTATGACTCAAGTTTCCACCAGACAACTTATAGCGTTACTGGAAAAGTCAATCACTGACTGCATGCTCAAAGACCAGCATGGTTTCAGCGGACGCTTGCGTGGTATACGCAAGCGCGCAAAGAACAATAAACCCGTTGACGATGCTCTAAATAAACTACAAAAGGCGATTGAAGCATCCAGCCAGCTTAAGCTCACTCGTCAACAGCTTAAACCACTTAGCCATTACCCGGAAGAGCTTCCTGTTAGTCAGAAACGCGATGATATTATTCGGGCTATTCATGATCATCAGGTTATCGTGATTTGTGGCGAAACCGGTTCCGGTAAAACCACACAGCTCCCTAAAATGTGTCTCGATGCAGGGCTTGGCATTCGTGGCATGATCGGCCACACGCAACCCAGGCGACTCGCTGCACGCTCTGTTGCCAGCCGAATTGCTGAAGAACTGAATTCTGAAGTTGGCAAACACGTCGGCTATAAAATACGCTTCACCGACACGCTCAGTGAACACAGCCACATTAAATTAATGACAGATGGTATTCTTCTCTCCGAAATTCATCATGACCCATATCTTAATCAGTACGACTGCATTATTGTTGATGAAGCCCATGAGCGTAGTTTAAATATCGATTTTCTACTCGGTTATCTAAAGCAGTTGCTTAGAAAACGACGGGATTTAAAAATTATCATCACCTCTGCTACTATCGACCCTGAGCGGTTTTCAAAACACTTTAGCAATGCGCCCATTATTGAAGTATCCGGCAGAACCTATCCCGTTGAAGTCGTTTACCGAGATAGAGAAAGCGAAGACACAAGCACAGAACTCAAAGTAGCCATAGCTGACTGTGTTGATGAAATTTCCAGAACAGATCGTGGTGATATTCTGGTTTTTCTCAGCGGTGAAAGAGATATAAAAGAAACGGCTGTGTATTTGCATAAGCAGAATTATCAGAACACCGAAATCCTGCCTTTACTGGCACGACTTTCGGCAGCTGAACAAAATAAAATTTTTCATCATTCTAGTAAACGTCGAATTGTTTTATCAACCAATGTCGCAGAAACCTCACTCACTGTACCGGGCATTAAATATGTCATTGACACGGGCCTTGCACGTATCTCACGTTATTCATGGCGCAGTAAAATTCAACGCCTGCCGATTGAGAAAATATCCCAGGCATCAGCCAATCAGAGAAAAGGGCGCTGTGGTCGTGTAAGTGCTGGCATTTGCTACAGGCTTTACTCTGAAGACGATTTTAACTTACGCGATGAATTCACCTCGCCCGAAATTCAGCGCACTAATCTTGCTGCCGTTATTTTACAAATGGAAAATATGCAGCTCGGTCATGTGGAAGACTTCCCGTTTGTCGAGCCACCGGATAGCCGCCTTATTACGGATGGCTACAAATTATTACATGAACTTGGCGCAATAGACTCACAGCAAACACTAACTCCAACTGGCAAGCAACTTTCGCGCTTACCGCTAGACCCTAAACTCGGCAGAGTACTCATTGAAGCGCAAGCGGAAAACAGCCTGACCGAATCACTGGTGATTACCTCTGCACTTGCTGTACAGGACCCAAGAGAACGCCCGGTTGATAAACAGCAGGCCGCCGATGAAGCGCATAAACGCTTTGTCGATAATCGTTCAGATTTTATTAGCTGGTTAAATATCTGGACTGCATACCATACAGCCAAACAGGAATTATCAGCTAACCAATTACGCAAATGGTGTAAGGAGCATTTTATTTCATGGCTTCGCATGCGTGAATGGATTGACACACATCGCCAGATTAAAACCTTACTCAAGGAGCTTAACTTTACCTTCAACACCAGCGAAGCAAATTATGCCGCCATACACCGCGCATTGTTAACAGGATTTGTTAGCCAGACGGGTTTCAAGGAAGACGGCCATGAGTATCAGGGATGTCGCCAGCGTAAATTCCATATTTTTCCCGGCTCAGGACTGTTTAACAAAGGGCCCAAATGGGTTGTGGCCTCGGAAATTGTCGAAACACAGAAAGTATATGCTCGTTACCTGGCGAAAATCGAGCCGGAATGGATTGAAGATAAAGCCCGGCATCTTGTTAAACATAGCTACACTGAAGCACACTGGGAAAAGAAATCGGCACAGGTTACAGCAACGCGAAAGAGCACTCTGTTAGGCCTCTTAATCAATCCGGGTAAAAAAGTTAATTACGGCCCCATTAAGCCTGCTGAATCACGTGAAATATTTATTCGTCATGCGCTGGCGCAGGGAGATTTTGACTGTCGTCACAATTTTTTTCAGCATAATAAAAAACTGATTGAGGGTATTGAGACACTTGAAGCAAAATCTCGCCGACAGGATATTCTGGTCGATGAAGATGCCGTTTATGACTTTTATGATCAAAGACTACCTGAGGAAATGTACAGCGGTGCCCAGCTAAATCGCTGGGTTAAGAAACACGACACTGCCACTCTATTTCTGACAGAAGCAGACCTCATGCAACAGTCCGCTCATCATGTCAGCGATGATTTATTTCCAGATAGCCTGCACATCAATTCTATTGCGTTTCCTCTGGAATACCATTTTGATCCTGCACATCACTGCGATGGTATCACTTTGATAACACCTGTGATTGGACTGGCTTCACTAAATGCCGAGTTTTGTGACTGGCTGGTACCCGGATTATTACATGAAAAAATTACAGGACTTATCCGCTCCCTGCCTAAACAGTTACGCAAAAATTTTGTTCCCGCACCCGATTATGCCAGCGCCTGTGTTGATACGCTAACGCCTGGCGAAGGTCTACTGACTCATGCTATTGCAGCTCATCTCAAAAAAGTGACTGGCACAGATATTCCTTATGATGCATGGAATGAAAGCAACCTGGCCGATTATCTGTTTTTTAACTTTCGCGTTATTTCTGCTGAGGGAAAAACCTTAAAAGAAAGCCGCAACCTGAACGACCTGCAACAGCATTTTGCAAACTTCATTGATGCGGCACCGCAAACAGAAGAGACACACTCAATTGAACAGGATGGTGTTGATGCTGGCGTGCTTGATGAATTGCCTGAGTCCATTGACATTAGTCATCACGGTATCACAACCAGAGCCTATCCGGTGCTTACGGCTCAGGGTAAACAGGTTAATGTGCGTCTGCTGCATGCTGAATTCGATGCCAGAC
>AZIC01020068.1_pt1 | contig 10268 bp, 6 predicted proteins | sample 359061 | NCBI WGS metagenome assembly AZIC01 (sample SAMN02429709, study PRJNA222657) | marine sediment metagenome | biome: Sediment sample; isolation source: sample MGS-MES from oil contaminated site at the harbour of Messina (Sicily... | place: Italy: Messine | collected 2011-04-30 | depth 1 m m
CCTAAAAAAGAAGTCGGTGCCGCCATTGGCGGTAACAAAGCCACACCCATCGACCGCATTTCAGCCGCCAAAGGATTCAAGGTTGAACTGCTGTACTCCGTCCCCGGTCAAGACCAGGGATCGTGGGTCAATCTCTGCACAGACGATAAAGGACGCCTGCTGGTCAGCGACCAGTACGGCGGACTGTATCGCATCACGCTCCCTCCCGCGGGAGAAGAAGTGAAAGCAGAAGACGTGGAGAAAATTCCCGCCGGGATTCGAGGCGTCAATGGGATGCTCTGGTCCGACGGTGCACTCTATGTTGGCGTCAACGATTACGAACGCAAAATCGCCTCCGGCCTGTATCGTATTTCCGACAGTAACGGCGACGATCAACTGGATCAGGTCGAATTACTGCAGGAAGTCGAATCCCACAGTGATCACGGCGTGCACGCTCTCATGCCTACTCCCGATGGCGAAGACTTTTATCTGGTGACCGGAAATAACACGATCCCCCCCGCACTGGCCGACAGTTCCCCCGTTCGCCAGGTCTGGGGTGAAGATCACCTCCTGCCCAGCATGCCCGATGGCCGAGGCCATAACCGAGGCGTACTGGCGCCTGGCGGAATTATCTATCGTGTTTCTCCCGATGGCCAGAAATTCGAAGCCTATGCTTCCGGATTCCGAAACATTTTTGACGCTGCCGTCAATCGGGATGGGGAACTGTTTACCTACGATGCTGACATGGAATACGATTTTAATACCCCCTGGTACCGTCCCACGCGTATCTGCCACGTCACCAGCGGAGCAGAATTCGGCTGGCGCAACGGAGCAGGCAAACGACCTCCCTTTTATGCAGACAATCTGCCAGGCGTTCTGGATATCGGCCCTGGTTCTCCGACTGGCATGACGTTCGGCTACGGTGCAAAGTTCCCTGCGAAATATCAGAACGCGCTGTACGCACTCGACTGGAGCTGGGGGAAACTCTATGCCATTCACCTCAAACCGGAAGGTTCTTCCTACACCGCTACCAAAGAAGAATTCGTGACCGGCGCGCCACTGCCAATTACCGACGCCATTATTCATCCGCAGGATGGCGCCATGTATTTCACCATCGGCGGACGTCGTGTGCAGTCTGGTTTGTACCGGGTCACTTATGTGGGCGATGAATCAACTGAACCAGTCCAGGCAAAACCGACAGAAAACAAAGCACGCAAAACCCGTCAGACACTGGAAGCCTTTCATGGCAAACAGGATCCCGAAGCAATCGAAGTCGCCTGGCCATACCTCGCTGATCAAGACCGCTTCATCAGATTCGCCGCACGCACGGCCGTTGAGCATCAGCCCACCGATACCTGGTCTGAAAAAGCACTCACCGAATCCGACCCTGCCAGACAGGTCGAAGCCTTACTGGCATTGGCCCGCGTGACAGGCGTCTGTCCACAACATCGTAACGAGCAGACTCCCGAAGTGGACACTGCCATGCGTGACAAACTGCTATCCGCCATCATCAATATTGATGACTCCCATCTCGATCTGTCACAGCAGTTAACGCTGCAACGTGCCTTACAGATTATTTTGAATCGCTTTGGTCAACCCGACGACGCAACCGTGGCGAAGCTGATCGAGAAATTTGATGCACAGTTTCCCGCAAAATCACCCGAGTTAAACTGGCTGTTATGTGAAACACTTGCCTGGCTGCAGTCACCCACACTCGCTGAAAAAGCAATCACATTGATTCAGTCGGCACCGACACAGGAAGAGCAGATGCAGTATGCCCGCTCCATCCGCATGCTGCAGGCCGGTTGGACGCCAGAACTCCACAAAGCTTACTTTGAATGGTTCCTGAAAGCTGCCAACTACAAAGGGGGCGCGAGCTTCGATAAATTCATCGAGTTCGTACGGAACGACGCGGTCGCTTCACTCAGTGAAGAACAAAAAACTGAACTGGCTGAAATTCTCGCGAAAAAACCGGTAAAGAAATCTGCTCTCGAAAATCTGGGCGAAGTCTTCGCCGGACGGCCCACAAACAAATGGACGCTCGAAGAACTCTCCGCGGCCGCCAGTAAAGAAATGAAGAAACGCGACTTCGTCAACGGACAGAAAATGTTCGCTGCGACAGGCTGTTACGCCTGCCATCGTTTCGGTAACCAGGGCGGGATGACCGGCCCCGATCTGACATCAGCCGGACGCCGTTACTCACCTCACGATCTGCTGGATCAGGTGATCAACCCCAGCAAAGTTATCAACGAACAGTTTTCCGCGATTTCAGTCGTGACGGAAGACGGCAAAGTACATACCGGCGTTGTCGTGAATCTGAGCGGTGATAACATGACTCTGAATACAGATCTGACCGACCCCAACAAACGGGTCAACATTGACCGCAAGACGATTGACGAACTGGTGGTTTCCAAAACTTCACCCATGCCCGCAGATCTGTTCGCCCGCATGACGAAAGACGAAATCCTCGACCTGATCGCCTATCTGATCAGTGCCGGCGATGCACAGCATCCCTTCTTCCAGGATTAATCCAGTTGACACGATGCGTTTAAACCCAAACAGGCTGCTTACTATTTCTTGTAAGCAGCCTGTTTCTCATTGTGAGCATCATTTAAATGACGCTTGAGATGTGACGTCATCTGCTGAACCGCCCTTTTCTCTCAACTGAACCACCTCACTCCTGAAACGTGCTATCTCCATTCTTCTTTCAATTTTAATTGGACTTCCCAAAATAAACCGGATAGCATCAAAGGTAGTCAGAGTTTCTACCAAATGATCCGTCTTTTTGAATTCTCAAATTTGATCACTTTGAAAACTCTCACATCTGGCTAAAACCAAATCGGGCCAATTTAATAACCCAGGCCATTCGGTCTCTCCGCCAATTCTGTATCTGAGGAACCTCACATGAAAACCAGCACACTCAAGCTACCAGCGTGCGTTCTGCTGCTGTTCTGCTGCGCATCGACTCTGTCCGCTGCCGACAAGCCCAACATCCTCGTCATTTGGGGAGACGACATTGGCACCTGGAACATCAGCCACAACAATCGTGGCATGATGGGCTATCAAACCCCCAACATCGACCGGATTGCAAAAGAAGGAATTTCCTTCACTGACTACTACGGACAGCAAAGCTGTACAGCAGGTCGTGCTGCGTTTATTGGAGGGAATGTACCAGTGCGGACCGGAATGACTAAAGTCAGTCTGCCCGGTGCCAAAGAAGGCTGGCAGAAAACCGACGTTACGATGGCAACAGTTTTAAAAAGTAACGGTTATGCCACCGGTCAGTTTGGTAAAAATCATCAGGGAGACCGGGATGAACACCTCCCGACAGCACATGGTTTTGATGAATTCCTGGGCAACCTCTATCACCTGAATGCCGAAGAAGAGCCTGAACACGAAGACTATCCAGCTGATCTCGTACTACCTAACGGTAAAACATTTAAAGAGCAGTATGGACCACGGGGCGTCATTCACTCCTGGGCTCTGGAAGATGGTAGTCAGAAAATTGAAGATACCGGCCCACTGACTAAAAAACGTATGGAAACCATCGACGAAGAAACCGTCGCTGCTGCCAAGAAATTTATCAAAGAGCAAAACGCTGCCGGAAAACCTTTCTTCTGCTGGTGGAACGGAACCCGCATGCACTTCCGCACGCACGTTAAAAAAGAACATCGCGGTCTGAGTGGGCCCAGTGGCGATGAATACCATGACGGGATGGTCGAGCACGATATGCAGGTCGGTGAACTCCTGCAAGTGCTGGATGATCTGGGCATCGCCGACAATACCATCGTACTTTATTCGACCGATAATGGTCCGCACTACAACACCTGGCCTGATGCCGCGACGACACCATTCCGTAATGAAAAGAATTCAAACTGGGAAGGCGCATATCGTGTCCCGGCTTTCGTTCGTTGGCCTGATCATTTTCCGGCTGGAAAAACGCTGAATGGAATCGTCTCACACGAAGACTGGCTGCCGACATTTGCGGCTGTCGCCGGCGATACCAAAATTAAAGACAAACTGAAACAGGGAGTCGAACTCAACGGCCGGAAGTATCGCAATTATATCGACGGCCACGATCAACTTGATTATCTCTCCGGAAAAACGAAAGAACCACCGCGTAAAGAGTTCATGTACGTGAATGATGACGGACAAATCGTAGCGATCCGGGCTGGAGACTGGAAAGCCGTCTTCCTGGAAAATCGCGGGATGGCATTTGAGGTCTGGCGGGAACCGTTTACCGAATTACGCGTGCCGCTCCTGTTTCATCTCAGAAGAGATCCGTTTGAAAAAGCGCAACACAATGCGACCACTTATAATGACTGGTTTATCGATCGCGTGTATGTCATCGTCCCGATGCAGCAGATCGCAGCAAATTTCCTGAAGACGATGCAGGAATATCCGCCCAGCCAGTCTCCCGGTTCCTTCAACCTGGAAAAAATCAAAAAGACGATTGAGGACGCTGCCAGCGGCAGATAACCCAGCAGTTCGTAATAAAAAAGACAGACGGCTGATTTGATTGTTCACTTCAGCCGTCTGTTCTGTTTTCCCCTGTTCCCAGAATCCAGTGAAGGGATCATTTCATGCGACACTCACTCCTTTTACTGTTTCTTTTGATAAGTCTTCTTTTTGCCAGTCACACCGTCTCCGCTGCAGATTCTCTGCCTTCCTGGAACGCCGGACCAGCGAAAGACGCGATTATCAACTTCGTCAAATGCGCAACCAATGATGGCTGCCCGCTGTATGTTCCGCCAAAGGATCGAATCGCCGTCTTCGACAATGATGGCACCCTCTGGTCTGAACAGCCCGCTTATTTTCAACTGCTGTTCGCTTTGGATCGGGTCAAAGCACTCGCCGACCAGCATCCGGAATGGAAAACCGAACAGCCCTTTAAAGCCATTCTGGAAAATGATCTCAAAGCAGTCGCTGCTTCCGGTAAAGACGGTTTACTCAAAATCATGGCAGTCACACACAGTGGGATGACCACCGACGAATTTGAGGAGACCGTGCGTGACTGGATTAAAACCGCCCGTCATCCTGAAAAAAATTTGCCTTACACAGAATTAGTCTACCAGCCTATGCTGGAAGTACTCAAGTTTCTGCGTGCAAATGGCTTCAAAACCTATATCGTCTCTGGCGGGGGCGTCGACTTCCTCCGGGTCTGGGCCGAAGACGTTTATGGCATCCCCCCCGAGCAGGTCATCGGCAGTATTATCAAAGTGAAACTGGAAGAGCGTGATGGCAAACCCGTCCTTGTCCGACTGGCGGAGATTGACTTCATTGATGACAAAGAGGGTAAACCGGTCGGCATTCATCGCTTCATCGGGCGTGCTCCGGTGATGGCGTTCGGCAACTCCGACGGTGATCTGCAGATGCTGCAGTGGACGGATCGTAAGCCGAATACCTTTAAAGCCCTCGTCCACCACACCGATGCGAAACGGGAATACGCCTACGACCGCAACTCACCCATCGGCCAACTCGACAAAGCCCTCGATCAGGCCAATGAGAAAGGTTGGACAGTAATCGATATGCAGAGCGACTGGAAACACATTTACCACAAAAAGTGAGATGCTCAATCTGCCCCAGTCACAGCATCTTTTTAAATACTCTCAAACCTTGACGATAATATCTTCCGTAATCGCTTTCGGAGCATTCCTGGAAACAGACTTGATCCCGTTTTTCATGCCGGTTGTGGCTGCGTACCCTTCACTGGTGCCGATGATCTGAGAATTCTTCGCCTTCAGCACAAAATAATGTTCGCCCGCTTTATTGACCAGTGCTTCATAGCGACTGGAATCAGTAGCGTTCGTCTGCACCGAGAGGATCCCCTTCTTTGCCGACGATTTGGAAGCATACATTTGACTGGAGAGGATAATCTCACCGTTGTTTGCCAGCAGGTGAAAGTAGTACTTGCCGTTTCGCGCCTGTTGAATCTGAAATCGGGCTGCCATGCTCGTCCCTTTCTTAAGGATCAGGAATTATCAGTGATTGCACAATTATGGTAAGAATCCCCATTGTGACTTGCAAGAGGACTTCAGCAATTTCAGATACATTCACCTGACTGGCACTCAGCATCTGAATCAGTCCTGGAGCGTCTTAGCATAAATCTTCACATCATCCACAACGGCGTTTCTGGGGACAGCCAGTCGCAGTAACCGCTTGGTCGGATGTGCTATCCCTGCGGAGGAAAAGGACCCGATGGTTTTGCCATCTATTTTGACGGTCAACTGATCACCGCTGACTGTCACCAGCAGCGTATACCATTTACCAGTTTTCAGTTTGACCGGAAAGCGTTTTCTCTTGCTTTTCAGTTTTTCCTGCAGGTCGGGTGGCAGTTTTTTAGCAAGTCGCAGTTCGCGGGTTTTCAAATCCATGTTCCCGGTTTTGAGGTCGGTCAATTCGACAAAGCGTGGACTGACTTTCGCCACAAACAAGTGGCCTGCGTGCACCTCTTTATATTTCAGATCCGCAAAATTGAGCCCCAGGCTGTCCTTTTCATTTTCGAGCATGAACCGCAGTTCGACAGAACCATCCTGGAATTCAGCAGGATGGGTTACCGAAACCGCATGGTCTGCAACTTTGTGAATGTAGATATGCATCGCACCATTTTTCAGATCGACCTGCTTATTTCCTGCAGCTCGTGTCCGGCTGTTCGTGCCCCAGCCTTTACCGATCTCATCTTTGGTTTCCTGTGACTCATTCCGTTCGAAATCGTCTTCGAAAATCAGTTTGCCATGGTCTTCAGCAAACACAGGAGCGGTCAAACAGAGCAGGACTGCCCAGCCGGAGAGAAATTGGTGCTTCACAGTTGAAAACCTTAAAATAAAGGAGCGCAGGAATCAGTCACCGAATAACAGACATCGATGCATCACCATAATTCTAACGAGCGACATTCTGTTTGGGCATCGCAGAAGCTTCTTTTTTCACAGACTCAAGAGCCATCTGCTCTTCGCCCCCTGTTATTGGTCCCCTGAATATTGCAAACTGACTCTCCGTTTTTAACAGTAATCGCGGTTGCAGATTTGACAGGATGAACAGAAACATCTGCGTCATACATGAAATGAATAGATATTCACATGCGAGCAGCTGGTGCCCACGCCTCCTGCTAAAAGAGAATATACAGAGTATCCCCGAATGTGATCAGGCGATGATTTCCTGAATCAGATCTCCCCCCAGATCAGTCAGACGATAATCGCGTCCGTTAAAGCGGTAGGTCAGTTTCATATGATCGATTCCCATCAGATGCAGTAGCGTCGCATGCAGATCATTGACCCCTACTCGATTATGCACGGCTTTGTAACCGAAGTCATCACTGGCGCCATACTGGACACCCCCTTTGATGCCGCCTCCTGCCATCCACATTGTGAACGCATTCGGATTATGATCGCGGCCCTGACTTCCCTGGGAATCCGAGGTTCGGCCAAATTCGCCGCCCCAGACCACCAGGGTGGAATCGAGCAGTCCGCGGGCTTTCAGGTCAGCCAGCAGTGCACCAATGGGTTGATCCACCGATTTCGCAGCGATGCGATGATTGAGACCAATATCACTGTGACCGTCCCAGGGAACGTCAGCGACACCTCCACCTCCCCCATTCGTACCCGCATAGATTTGAATAAAACGGACTCCCCGTTCGACCATACGTCGCGCGGTGATACACTGACGCGCGACCAGTTCTGTCTCTTTCTGATCGACTCCATACAGTTTCTGAGTCGTCTCTGATTCCTCTTTGACATCCAGCGCTTCCGGTGCCGCGGTCTGCATCCGGTAAGCCAGTTCAAATGATTCCAGTCGCGCCGCCAGATCCGCTTCGTGTGGCCTTAATTTCTGATGACTGGCGTTCAGCTCATTCAACAGGTCCAACTGGGTCCGCTGTTGTCGATCGGTCATGGAAGTCAACCGTGAAAGATTCGAAATGGGCTGCTTGCTCCGACCATTGATGGCCGTCGGCTGATACACCTTAGGCAAAAATCCGGGTGCCCAGATTGGATTCCCTCCGCGAGGCATGGCACCATGCATTACCACAAAACCAGGCAGATTTTGATTCTCTGTTCCCAGTCCATAAGTCACCCAGGATCCCATACAGGGACGCCCCTGCAGAAAGGCCCCTGAATTCATCTCCAGCATCGCCGGGGTATGATTATTCGAGCGGGAAAAACAGGAATAGATAAATGACATATCGTCCACATGTCGGGAAACATGGGGAAATATTTCAGACACCCACGCACCTGATTCTCCATGCTGTCGAAACTTGAAAGGCGACTTCAATAACTTCCCACTTGTCGTGAAGAAGCCGGTTTTGGGATCGGCGCCTTCGAGTTTCTCTCCATTCTTTTTCTGCAGCATTGGCTTATAGTCAAACGTATCGACCTGAGACGGACTGCCCGGCATGAACAGCCAGATAATCGATTTTGCCTTGGGGACAAAATGCGGCTCACGCGCTTTCAGGCCGTCTTCTTCCTCTACTGCGCCAGCGGAGTTGAGAATCCCCTGCTCTGACAGCAGGCCCGTCAATGCCAGGCTTCCAAATCCGGAACCGGCATTCTTCAGAAACGCTCTGCGTGTTTCAAAATCAAAAGCACTGCCTGTCTGAAATCTATATTTTCGTCTCATTGCGCCTTAATTCCTGTAAATCGACTAATGGAATTTCTTTCAGAATCAGTCAACAAAAATAAATTCATTCATACAGAATATCAGTTGGCAGAAATCAGCCAGCGCCAGTGCGCTGGCCTGCGGATTCTCGCCGTACGATTCCGTCTGGTAGTGAATGAACTCCAGCATCTTCTGCTGTTCTTCCGGACGTGGTTTACGAGACAGAGCGATCGCATACACCTCGTCGACCAGTTGCTCAAGCTTTTTCTGGTCATCCGGCCGTACCCGTTTGGCAAAATCTTCTGCCAGTCTCCGAATAAAGGGAGAGTTCATCATCGCCAACGCCTGCGGAGGCACCGTCGTCACATTGCGTTTGCCGATACTTTGAATCGCATCCGGTGCATCGAACAGTTGCAGGATCGGAATCAGTTTGTCGCGTTTGACAGTCAGATACACACTCCGCCGCTTGTCTTCCTGGTTTAGTGTTCCCGCACCAAACATCCTGGGATCGAGCGTCCCACTCACGGCCAGCAGGTGATCACGAATCACTTCCGCGTCCATCCGCAGCGCCGGTCGTCGCCACCACAGATGATTTTCCGGATCATGCTCCATTCCACTGGCATTGGTGGCCCCCGATTCACGATATACCGAACTCAGCATCATCAGCTTATGGATCGGCTTCAGATTCCAGTGGTTCTCAATCAACTGATTTGCCAGGTAATCCAGCAGCGCGGGATGAGTGGGACGAAAACCCTGGGTGCCAAAATCACTGGGGGTCTCGACAATACCACGACCAAAATGATGATGCCACATCCGATTAACCATCACGCGTGCCAGCAGATGCCCGGCTCCATGACTGGTATCGGTCAGCCAGTCAGCAAAAGCAATCCGTGGGTGCACCGATTTTTCTGTTTGGTCTCCCTCAAACAACCACTGTTTTTCCTGCGTTTCACCGGTCATCAGCACCTGTAAAAAACCAGGTTCCGCCAGACCATCCTTCCGGTTGGAATTTCCCCGCACCAGATAATAGACCTTGCGCGTATCAGGGCCAAAATTATAAGTAGCGCCCCCTTTCCGTGCAGCAAAGACTGGCAGAAGATCCCGTTTCGGGTGTTTTTTCAGATCTTCCTGCTCGGCGTCATTCAGAGCTGCCCAGCCTTCATCATAAGGAGCAAACCACTTCAACAGTTCCTGCTGCTGTTTTTCGTTTCGTTCAGTTGCCGGCATTGCCAGAATTTGCTGAATGTTCTCCGGAGGTGTTGACTCCTTCGCCTTGAAATAAAAACCGGAAGGCCCCGCCGCATTCACAATTTTGACCAGCAGTTCATTTTTACCGGCCTTGAGCGCCAGCTTGACTTGATCCTGATCCGCGGCGGCCCCACCCATCACTTTTTTCGACAGAACAGACTTACCATTCAGCCAGACCTGGATCGCATCATCACGCCCCAGCGAGATGTCCAGAGGACCAGCCGTCGGTACTTCAATCGTTCGAAACAGATAATTCGCTGAGTTCTCGCCGGTCAGTGTATTGTGAACGACGCCATCTTTCCATTCCGGCTGCGGAGTCCACTTCAACTTTCCTTCCGCAAATGTCTGCGAAAGATCAACCTTCTTTTCGGGCTCATTTTTTTTACTGAAAGCCTGGTCGAAATTTGCAGCCGAAAAAGGACCGATGACATGCCAGTCGCTCAGCGTGGGCT
>AZIC01004655.1_pt1 | contig 10242 bp, 10 predicted proteins | sample 359061 | NCBI WGS metagenome assembly AZIC01 (sample SAMN02429709, study PRJNA222657) | marine sediment metagenome | biome: Sediment sample; isolation source: sample MGS-MES from oil contaminated site at the harbour of Messina (Sicily... | place: Italy: Messine | collected 2011-04-30 | depth 1 m m
GAAAAAACACAACCGGAAAAAACAACTCCGGAAACCAAAAATTCCGAATCAAATCCGCAATCCGATTCCGGTACTTAATAGTCCCACTTAATTAAAATATCTTAAAAGTATTGTTCTGACAGTATGAATGTGGACCACACTCCCAGCGTTCCCCCGAATCGCCCCTTGAAACTGGCCGTTCTCATCTCGGGTGGCGGTACGACGCTCACCAATTTCCTGGAGAAGCGTGCTGCCGGCGAACTCGATATTGAAGTTCCGCTGGTCATTGCCAGCCGACCTGACTGCGGGGGAGTCGCCAAAGCCAAAGCAGCCGGCCTGCGCTGTGAAGTCGTTCGCCGCCGTGACTTTCAAGATATCAGCGAATTCAGCACTACTATTTTCGGCCTCTGTCGCGAAGTCGGTGCCGACCTGGTCACTCTGGCAGGATATCTTTCACTGGTACATATCCCGGACGACTTTCAATACCGCGTAATGAATATCCACCCGGCTCTTATTCCCGCTTTCTGTGGACATGGTTTTTATGGTCACAAAGTACACGAAGCCGTTGTAGCCCGTGGCGTGAAAGTCAGTGGTTGCACAGTCCACTTCGCCGATAACGAATATGACCACGGCCCGATCATTGGTCAAAAGACAGTTCCCGTTTCTGGAACCGACACACCGGACCAGGTCGCCGCCAATGTTTTCCAGGCGGAATGTGAACTCTACCCGGAAATGATCCGCCTGTTCGCTGCCGGCAAAATCAAAGTCGTCGAGCGGCGAACCGTCATCCAGGATTGAGGACTCTACTTCTTTTAAAGTTTCTGACTGCCTGGCGGCGGATTGAGGGGCGTGCTGGAGTTAGGTGGAATCGGCTCGTCTGTATTCATCACCTTATCATACAGATCGGGAGGCAGCACACGCATTACGGTAAACAGCCCCTTCACTCCTTTAAACCAGCCTTCCCGCATCCCCTGGACTTCGCGACGTCCATTGATCTTTCGCATGTCTTCTTTCGTCATGGGCATCGAATAATCATCAAAAGGCAGTTCTTCTCCTTCGGAGAGAACTTTCATATCCGACATGCCTTTCATCATCTGCGGATAACCGGGAACCTTAAATCCTGGGTCATTTTTTTTCTGTCGAATGATCGGCCCTACCTGCGAAACCATATGGTTCATCATGTGATGAAACATATGACAATGCAGTACCCAGTCACCGGGATTATTCGCTATCAGTTCCACATCCCGCGACTGCGCCACACCCACAATCACCGTGTTACCGGGAATCCAGGCCGACTCAGGAATCCGGCCCCCCTCTGTCCCTGTCACCCAGAACGTATGACCGTGTAAATGCATCGGATGCTGATGGAGCGTACTGAAATTCAGAAACCGAATGCGAATGCGTTCACCCAGTTTGCAGACCAGGGGAGTGGTATAGGGACCACAGCGACCATTGATCGTGAGAAAATTCCAGTCCATCGACATCGTATTGGGAATGTGTGCATTTGGCAGCATGGCAAACTGCTGAGTCATCAATACAAAATCACGGTCGACCGTCGGTTCAAAAGCGGTTTTCGGATGAATGATGAAAGGGACAACCATGCCAATCGCTTCCTGCATCGCCACGTGCGGATGCAGAAAATAGCTGCCTTCCTGGTGCACATCATATTCATACACAAACGTATGACCCGGCTTGACCAGATCCTGAGTCACTGCGGGAATCCCATCGAAACTGATCGGAAGTTCCAGACCGTGTGAATGCAGCGTGGTTGGCTCGGGCAGATCATTACGAAAGACAATCCGAATTCGCTCTCCCTGGTACATCTCCAGAACCGGCCCGGGAAACTGGCCGTTAAATCCATAGGCGTCCATCCAGATTCCCGGCAGCACTTCCCGTCGGACCGGCATCGCGTGCAGATGGAATTCGCGCGCTCCATTCACGATTTTACCCCAGGTCGTTTTCAGATCCGGCGCGATCACATTCACGGGTGCCTGTCCCGCTTCCCTCAATCCGGGCACCAGCTTTCCCCGGTCCGTGGGGCTGCCGATCGGCCCTCCCAGCCCTGGATGCATACGCGGAAAGGTATCTCCCTGGGACTGAGCGTTACCTGTTTCTGCTGCCTTACTCATCGTGGCACCACCAGCAAACAAGCCGGCCGTTGCTGCTGCACCATGCTTCAGAAAATCCCGACGATCGTTCGGTGAACCCATTGGTAAACCTCTTTCCTTGATTACTGTTTCATACTTTCAGCAGATCATGTTCCGCTCAACGTGGTTTCGGTACCGCATCGATGTGCCCGCCAGACATGGGAGCAGCGGGAACTTCCAAACCGCCCGTCAGCAACATGCCTCGAATCGCAATTTCGCTTTCATGGTACTGTAACTGGCTCATGATGTATTCTGCCTGCAGATCGTAATAAATTTTCTGTGCCATCAGAACTTCAGGCCAGGGCGCACGTCTGCGTTTATAACTCTCATGCAGCAGATCGTACGCCTCTTTCGCTTTAGGCAGCATCTCGCTCCGGTAGGTTTCTACATGCTGCTGCGCCGTGCGATAGTCCCGATATTTATCAGACAGCTTACTCATCAGCGATAATTCCAGACGTTTGACATTCGCCCGTGACTGATTCAGGTCGGCCAGCGCCTGATCGACGGTCCCCTGATTGCGGTCAAAAATGGGTAGCGGCAAACCCGCGGTGACTCCTGCGACATTGTTGTTGGTCTCAAAATTGTGACCAAAGTCAACATTCATCAGGATGTTCGGAATCGGCTGCACACGCTCGCGCTCCACCGTGATTTCATCATGCTGCACCTTCTCCCAGGCAGCTACAATCTCCGGACTGTTTTCCAGCAGTTGATGCATGGCCGAACTCCAGTCATAAACTTCAGTCGCCGGCTCCAGTGATCCCTTGAGATTGGTACATTGCAAATCGGGAACCCCCACCATCGCGACCAGATCACGCCACTCCTGTTCCAGATTATTTTGTGCCGCCATCTGCTTCAGCCGCGCGCGATGCAGGTCAACTTCCGCCTGTAACAGTCCCGCCTGATTGGTCTGCCCCAGATTGAGCATCTCCTTATGTGTCTGCAGATTGTCCTGAGCATTCGCCAGCAACTGATTGTGAACCAACAACATCTGCTGTGCAGCCAGAGTACGGTAGAAGTGAATGCGTACGTCGTTGAGTACCCGCGTGTACTGAGCCGACAGATTGGTTTCGGCAATACAGATCTGCTGCGTCCACTTGGCCCGACTCAGTTTCAGTTTGCCTCCTGTGACGAATTCCTGCGAGACAAAGGCCCCCTGTAACTCTCCTGCCGTTCCATCAATGCCAATCTGATCGCTGGCATAACCAACCACCGGGTTCGGGTAGAGCCCCGCCTGATAAGCAGCACCGCGAGAGGCTTCAACCTGAGCCGCTGATTGAATCAATGTGGGATTATTTGCCTGAGCCAGTGACTCCAGATCACTCAAAGAGTATGCGGTCTGCTGCTGCCCCTCAATGGCTCCGGGAACAGGGAGCAGGGGGATATCGTATTCCGCAAAAGGAAGTTCTTCCGCCTGCTCGTGTGAGACCTGCTTTGTTTCTGAGTCCGTTGCAGCAGCGAGCTGTGAAGACTCATTCGTATTGACTTTAACCGAAGAGGAATCCCGAAGTGCAATCGACACGGGCTTTGAATCCCCCAGATCGCTGATCTGTCGCTCGGAGCTGGATGCGCACCCGCCGAGTAATACGGCAAGTAACCCGATAGTGACAGAAAATCCGGTTTTCATACTGACCCTCCATGAATGGTCTAACCTGTACGCCATCCTGGCGCGTACAAATGCCGTTTCTTTAAAACTTCATCGGAAGGAATCGCGTTCTACCTTGCCAGCAAACGCCTGAACCCGAGGACAGACATTCAGATCAATGGCAATAATCCGGGCATTCAGAACAAATGCTATTTTCGGAACCGGCTTACTGGCGGTGCCACAGAAAGAGCGCATCCTGGAGATTTCTGGATTTGATACAGGCCTGACTCAAAAACAAGACAGATACTCTGGGAAGACTTTAATGAATTCCCTCCTAAAGTGAATATTCCCTTCAGGTAAGATGAAGTCTTTAGGAAAATCCAAAACAACTGACAGATTTTGATTGTTTCTGAAAGTTTTTGATGGTATTTTGGATATATTGATTGAAAGTCAGCGCTTTGAGAGGCATATTCTACAGGGAACTATATCGTCTCAGGAGGAGTTTGCATGTCAATGTTGCTTGACGAAAGACGGGAAAGCATATTAAAGATAGTAGAAAACAAGGGTTTTGTGTCCCTTGTGGATTTGATGGATTCTGTGGGGGCTTCCGAATCTACCATTCGAAGGGATTTGGAGTATCTTGACGGGATCGGTCAGATCAGGCGGACCCGAGGTGGGGCTGCTTATAGTGGAGAATCATTAGCCACTTTTGAAGACAGGTCTTTTATGTCATCCAGGCAAAAAAGGCAGATTGCTCAAGTAGTGGCTAACATGATCTCTCCAGGAGAGGCGGTGCTGATGGATGGGGGCACAACCACTCTGGAAGTCGCCCGGCAACTGGCGGGCAAACAGTTACAGGTCGTCACTAATTCACTTCCGATCGCCAATCTGCTGGTCAATCAGCCACAGATTGACCTGATGTTGATCGGGGGATTCCTGTTTCCCAAAACAGGGGTCGCATTAGGGAAGACCGCGGTGGAATCACTGAAAAGTGTCCATGTCCGACGACTGATTATCAGCGTCGGGGGAATCACAGCAGACGGACTTTATAACAGCAACATGCTGTTAGTTGAAACAGAACAGCAAATGTTTGAAGCAGCAGAAGAAGTAATTGTGGTCACTGACAGTACCAAATTCGGACACTCGGCTCTTGCTTACCTGTGTCCGCTGGATACGGTCGACCACATCGTCGTGGATGACGGCATCACCGAAGAATGGAAAGACGTTATTCATAAGGCTGGCATCGAACTTACAGTCGTCGAAACATAATTCATCCCTTTCTGAAGCCAATACAAATTCAAAAATTGAGATCCGATAATATGACACAACTTACCAATTCCATCTCACGCTCGCAGGTAGAACAACTGGTTCGTCAGGCTTTGACACAGCAGACGGGAGGCGTTGCCACGGCATCTCAGACCGCTCCTAACCCGCTGGTCGTCAACATTTCCGCTCGACACATCCATCTATCTCAAGAACATCTGGAAATCCTGTTCGGCAAAGGTGCCCAGTTGGAAGTTCAGAAAGATCTCTACCAGGATGGATATTTTGCAGCAACACAGACGGTCGCCGTCGTTGGTCCCCGCCGCCGCATGATTCCGAACGTGCGTGTCCTGGGGCCCTGCCGTGGTGATACTCAAGTCGAACTCGCTTTTACTGACACCATTTCGCTGGGACTGGAAGTTCCCATTCGTATCAGTGGCGACCTCAAAGGCACTCCCGGCTGTGTGCTGATGGGCCCCAAAGGTGTTGTTGAACTGGAATTCGGCGTAATCCGTGCTGCCCGTCACGTGCACATGTCGCCCGCCGACTGTGCCTATTACGGTTGCTCAAATGGCGATAATTTACATTTGCGAATTGAATCAGCAGGTTGCACAACAGTGCTGGAAGACGTTGTCGTCCGCGAAAACCCCGAAGTCAAACTGGAAGTCCACATCGATACCGATGAAGGCAATGCCGTCGACCTCGACCATGCCACCTCAGTAAAACTCTTTGTTCCTGAAGGCTGCAAGTGTAAACACAGCTGATCCGACAAAGATCGACAACGGATTCAACTGCGAATTTCAGCAGATGACATCTTTGATACCTGTCGCAGAACCTGATTTCCGATTCTGCAGAAACAACGAACTGTTTTTTTTCTTAACACTCTCTAAAAGGAGAACTGACTCATGGCGAAAGCAATGGAAGCCCTGGGAATGGTGGAAACAAAAGGGCTGATCAGCCTGATTGAAGCCGCCGATGCAATGTTGAAAGCGGCCAACGTACAGATGATTGGCTGGGAAAAAGTCGGTAGCGGCCTGGTCACAGGTTTTGTCGTCGGTGATGTTGCTGCTGTAAAAGCAGCCGTTGATGCCGGTGCAGCTGCTGCCAGCAAAGTTGGTGAAGTAGTGAGCGTTCAGGTGATTCCACGTCCTCACGAAGAACTGGCAAGCGTACTGCCTAAGACTACAGCCAAGAAATCATAATCGGGTTATGAACATTGACGGCTGACATTACTGAACCTGATCGTAATGACGATGACCATAACCAGTTGACGTTCAACTGGTATGCAGTTCAGGATAATGCAGTTCAACCCATCACAACTAAAAAAATCGAGGATAAAATGAGTTCTGAAGCCATTGGTTTAATTGAAACAAAAGGTCTGGTTGCTCAAATCGAAGCTTCCGACGCCATGCTGAAAGCTGCCAACGTGACTCTGGTTGACCAGATTCAGATTGGTGGTGCCTATATCACAACTGTGATCCAGGGAGATATCGGGTCGGTTCGCGCTGCCGTTGACGCTGGTGCAGCCGCCGCTTCTCAAATCGGAGAACTGGTTGGCGCTCACGTGATCGCTCGCCCCTCTGAAAGCCTGATGTCACACTTTATGTAAGAGACGCACTGTTGGTTCTTCCCGCTGCTCAGCGTGTGAGCGACGGGGAAATGGAAGTCGAAACACCAGTCTTTAAGTCACAGAATGGATTCCTGCAATGAAAGTACTTGTTGCCAATTTAGGTTCCACCAGTTTCAAATATCGCCTGTTCGATATGCCTGCCGAAGTGCAGCTTGCCCGCGGGGGTATTGATCGAATTGGTGAGGAACAGAGTCATTGTTTCGTCGAAATTGGTTCGCATGGGGAAGAGCACGAACAGAACGTGCCCGACCATGCGGCTGCCGTCAACTTATGTCTGTCGCAATTAACCAACTCCGATTGGGGTTGTCTCAATTCTGCAGAAGAAGTGGCCGGTATTGGTTTCAAAGCAGTCTTTGCCGGAAACTTAAGTGGCGTGCGACTGGTCGATGAAGCGTTGCTGACCAAAATGGAGGCGCTGGCAGATATTGCACCTGCTCATAACCCTCCCTATGCCCGGGCAATGCGACAACTGCGTCAGGCGTTCCCTGAAATCCCGCTGGTTGCCGCATTGGAAACCGCCTTCCATGAAACCATCCCTCCTGAAAATCGTGCTTATGCTATTCCCCATGAATGGCAGGAAGAGTACGAAGTCCAGCGATGGGGGTTTCATGGCGCCAGTCACCGGTATATCGGCTCTCGTATGGCCGAGCTCACCGGTAAAGACGATCTGAAGGTTATTTCCTGCCACCTGGGAGGTAGTAGCTCTTTATGTGCCATCGAAGGTGGAGTCTCCAAAGCCAACAGTCTGGGAATGAGCCCTCAGACAGGATTGCCGCACAATAACCGTGTGGGTGATTTTGACCCGTTTGCTCTGCCGGTTTTGATTAAGGCCACCGGGAAATCCCTGGCGGAACTTCTGGAAGACCTGTCGAGCAAAGGCGGCTTACTGGGCATGAGCGGATTGAGTGGTGACTGTCGCGATCTGGAAGAAGCGGCCGCCAAAGGACACAAACGGGCACAACTTGCTTTGGGCGTGTTTCACTCAGCCATCCGTCAATACCTGGGAGCTTACATGACGGTACTGGGAGGCGTGGATGCGATTGTTTTCACGGGTGGAATCGGTGAGAACAGTGTCAGCTTAAGAGAAAAAGTCTGCAGCAACCTGGAGTGGGCAGGGATTCGTCTGGATTCTGAAAAGAACAAAACAGCCTCTAACGAGGCACAGATCCAGGCGGACGACAGCAAAGTACAAATCTGGGTTGTGCCTACGAACGAGGAAATTGTAGTAGGCAGACAGACAGTCGAAGTCATCGAAGGGCGTTCGTAACGCCTGGAGAGTACAGTTATCCCTTTGAGGATTTTACAGGAGTTGGTTCGATGTTTATAGGACGCATAACCGGCAGTGTTGTTTCGTCTCAGAAAGTCGAAACAATGATCGGTCAGAAACTGCTCATTGTCGAACCGTTGCGCGTCAACGAAAAAGACCAGAGTGATCTGACTCCCACCGGACGATCGTTTATCGTCGTCGATACCGTGGGAGCAGGGCAGGGTGAAGTCGTGTTGTGTGTGCAGGGGTCTTCGGCCCGTTTCACACCCGAGACTAAATCTCTGCCTATCGATGCAGCCATCATCGGCATTGTCGATCAGGTCCATATTGGTCCCAAGGAAATATTTAACTCAACGGATTGATCCGCGTTCTGTTTCGGAAACACGACATGTCCCGAGAATTGCCACAAATTACACTTCAACAGCGACAGATGATGATGACCGTCATCTGGCTGGCGCTGATCATGGGTGTGGTGACATTCGGTATTATTGTGATTTTAATTGGACAGAATAAGGAACCGGGGAAGGGATTGCCCGTCATTACTTATTTGGGAATGGGCCTGGCGGCATTGATGCTGGTGCTGCGAATGATTATTCCCAATCTGATTGCCCGGAATCAGTTTGCACAGGCAATGCAGGAGGCGAGAGAAGAGGAACATCAGGATGAAGAACAGGTGCTGGGAACTTTTTATCAGATCTTTATGGTGCGAATGATTATCGGGCTGGCGTTACTGGAAGGTGCCGCCATGCTCAATCTTGTCGCCATGATAATTGAAAACCAGAAGCTGGCTTTCATCCCGGTAGTGATTTTACTGCTGGTCATGATCGCTTCAATGCCCACGAAATCAAAACTGGACGGATGGATTCGCAACCAGATGGAAAACTATAACCTGGAACACCAAAACTGAATTTTACAGACTGAGTCAGCAGCATTGACCATTCGAGTTCAATGCCAGATCACTCGGGGAGAATTAAATTATGCAGGCGACTGAAGAAGCCATTCGTAGTGTCGTACAGGAAGTGTTATCACAACTTAATAACAAAGGCGGTTATGGTTCCGCTTCCGCTGCCACTCAAACGGATGGCGACTGGGGTGTATTCCAAAGTGTCGACCAGGCCGTCGCTGCTGCTACGGCCGGACAGAAGCAACTGCTGAACGCTACACTGGAAGACCGGGCCAAGGCTCTGGAAATTGTGAGACAGATCTGTTCCAGCCAGGCTGATGAACTCGGTCGCATGGAAATGGAAGAGACCAAAATCGGACGCCTCGATCACAAAATCGAAAAACTGCATCTGATCAAAAACATTCCCGGCATGGAATTCCTGAAGACGGAAGCCGTCTCCGGTGACTATGGTGTCAGCCTCACCGAGTACGCCCCGTTCGGCGTCATCGGGGCCATCACCCCTGTCACACACTCTCTGCCAACACTGGCCTGCAACTTTATTAACATGGTTGCCGCCGGGAACACGCTGGTCGTCAACCCGCATCCCAGCGGAGCGAAAATCGCCTGCGAAGGGGTTCGCCGCTTTAACAAAGCCATTCACCAGGCGACCGGTCTGCAGAATCTGGTGACCATCGTCGGCAATCCGACTCTGGAAACCGCTGACGAAATTTTCAATCACCGCGACATTCCGCTGCTCGTCGTTACCGGAGGACCGGGCGTCGCCCGCGCTGCTCTGGCTGCCAAGAAGCGGGCAATCGTCGCTGGACCGGGCAACCCGCCTGTCGTCGTCGACGAAACCGCCGACATCGACAACGCCGCTAAATCGATCATCATCGGGGCGGCCTATGATAACAACCTGCTCTGCATCGGCGAAAAAGAAGTCTTCGCCGTGGAAAGTATTTTTGATCAGCTGATGTCCGCCATGGGACGTCATGGCGGATTCCAGTTGAACGCACAGCAGGTCGCACAACTTACATCCCTGGCATTCTCGCCGCCCAAAGAACCGGGTGGACACGCTGTCCTCAACCGCGACATGATCGGCAAAGACGCCGCTGTACTGGCGGGGATGATCGGCGTCAGCGTGCCAGCAGGAACCGAATTACTTTACGGCGAAACTGATACGAATAACCCGTTCGTACCCGAAGAACAGATGATGCCCTTCGTACCTTTTGTTCGCTGTCGCAATGCCGATCACGGAATTGAGCTGGCCAAAGAATTCGAACACGGATTCCGCCACACCAGCATGATTCACTCACGTAATATTGAAACAATCACAAAAATGGGGCGTATCATGGATACCACTCTGTTTGTGCAGAATGGTCCCTGTGGGGCTGCCTTGGGGAACGGGGGAGAAGGTTATGCTTCATTCAGCATCGCGACTCCTACCGGTGAAGGAGTTACCAATCCACTGACATTCACACGTTTCCGTCG
>AZIC01020067.1_pt1 | contig 10208 bp, 5 predicted proteins | sample 359061 | NCBI WGS metagenome assembly AZIC01 (sample SAMN02429709, study PRJNA222657) | marine sediment metagenome | biome: Sediment sample; isolation source: sample MGS-MES from oil contaminated site at the harbour of Messina (Sicily... | place: Italy: Messine | collected 2011-04-30 | depth 1 m m
AGGGACCTTCCCGCAGGATCTTACCATTGGCGACGCAGTTTAAAGCAACGCCTCCTGCCATACAGAGCCGCGACAGCCCGGTCTGTGCATGCACGTGCTGCACCATTTTCATCAGAATCTCTTCGGTCACCACCTGGATGGAAGCAGCCAGATCCATATCACGCTGTGTAAGTTGCGATTCAGGCTGGCGGGGTTCGCCCCCCATCAACTGATGAAATTTCTTCGAAGTCATGGTCTGACCATGACAATAATCGAAATAGGATAAATCGAGACGAATTGATCCATCGGGCTTGATATCCACCAGATTTTCGCGAATCAGAGTGGCATAACGGGGCTCCCCATAAGGAGCCAGCCCCATCAGTTTATATTCGCCTGAGTTCACCTTGAACCCGCAATAATAGGTAAAAACCGAATACAACAACCCGACTGAGTGAGGAAAGTAGAGTTCACTCTGAATTTCGATCTGATTTCCTCGCCCGATCCCATAACTGGCGGTCGCCCATTCTCCGACGCCATCCACGGTCAGAAAAGCCGCCTCTTCGAAGGGAGAGGGAAAGAAGGCGCTGGCCGCGTGTGACTCATGATGTTCAACGAACACAATCCGCTTCTTGTACTGCTGATTTAATCCATCATGGATCACGCGGGGAAGATGCAGCTTGGTTTTAAGCCAGCTGGGAATCGTATTCAGAAACGCTTTGAACCCCCACGGCGCGAAAGCCAGTGTTGTTTCCAACAGGCGTTCAAATTTTAAAAATGGTTTTTCATAGAAACCCACCAGGTCGATCTGGTCGGGGGTCAGGCCTGCTTCTTCCAGACAGTACGCGATTGCCTGTTCCGGAAAGGCCGCGTCATGTTTGATTCGGGTAAACCGCTCTTCCTGGGCAGCAGCGATAATCTCACCATCTACAATGATGGCAGCTGCTGAATCATGATAGAATGCGGAGATCCCCAGAATCGCGGTCATGCAGTACTCAGTCCGAATATTGAAAAGTCAAAGAGGGTTGAACCGTCAACACCTTAGTACCACAAACAAAAGTGGATCTGCAAGAGCGGTTACTGCCCTGTCCCCTGAATCAGCGTCAGTTCCCCCTGGTTTGGCAAATCGTTCCACTCTTCGCGACTTCCATCAGGCCAGGTGAGAACCAGGCTTTGAATTGAAGCCGCATTGCCTGTGGGTACGATTACACGAGGGTCGCTGGACGCCTGATAGCTGCCACCCGCCGGGATCACCAGAATCTGCTCCACATCGTCGGTCACGACTTTCAGAGTGCAGCCCAAAGGTGTCCGCGGGCCCTTCACGCCGATGAATCGTAGTCGCACACTCTTGCCTTGCATTGAACTCTCATTCTGCAGGAGGGCCGCCGGTTTGATTTCATGCGTCGCCAGCAAGTCGGCATCACCATCGTTATCGATATCCCCGACGGCAGTTGCCCGCCCCAGGAACTTGGATTGAAAATACGGCCCCGACTGTTGTGAAACATCCTGAAACCGTTTTCCCTGCTGATTATAAAACAGCTGTTGAGCCATTTCGTATTCATGCTCGGTTCCCAGTGTGCTCAAATCCCAGATATGCCCGTTCGCGATGAACAGATCTGGCCACTGGTCCAGATTGAAATCGGCAAAAATGGTTCCGAATGCCAGCATGGGTCGTGATGTCGTATCCAGTCCCAGACGAGAATTGGTTGTCAGATAACCGCCGACCTCCAGCTGTTCATAAAAATCGTTGGCTGCATTTTCAAAATTGGTGACGAACAGATCCAGCAGACCGTTGCGATTGAAGTCGGCACAGGCAATCCCCATGGACGACTGCGGTTCCCCCTGATCGCCGACCGCGACCCCCAATACCAGTGCCTGTTCCTCGAATTTCAGGTTTCCCTGATTGATAAACAGAAAATTATCCGTTGTGTCATTCGCCACGAAAATATCGAGCAGGCCATCCCGATTCAAATCTACAATCTGTACTGCCAGCCCCTTACCACCGATGGGTTGAATGATACCTGCCGACTCTGAGCGATCAACAAACTGACCATTCCCCCGATTCTCAAACAGCAGATCCTGCTGCGCAATTCTGCCAATTGGTCCGCAGGAAATCTTCACCCGCTGAGAGCCGATGGTCGTATAGCAGGGTGGATCATCGCGGGAATACTCGACATAGTTGACCACATAGAGATCCAGGTCACCATCCCCGTCCAAATCACCAAAGGCGGCACTCGCGCCCCAGTGTTCATCTCCGGTCAGTGTTGTCTCCGTGATATCGGAAAAGGTGCCATCTCCGTTATTTTCCCAGAAATAGTTTTTGCCATACGTGCATAAATAAAGGTCAACAAACCCGTCATTGTTATAATCCCCGCAGGCAACACCCATGCCGAAGTCGGAGCGTTCTACACCAGCTGCCGCAGCGACGTTTTCAAATAGCAATGTTTGAGGAAGTGAACCCCGGGAACGATACAAGCGATGCACTTCGCCTGCGTCCTCAGCCGGGCGATCAAAATGGGAGCCATTGGAAAGAAACACGTCCAGACACTGGTCGCCATCATAATCAAATAACGCGACCCCACCCCCGTTCTGCTCCACCATGTAATGCTGCGGACTGGGATTTCCATAATAGGTAAATCCGAGACCACTCTGGTGAGCGATGTCCACAAACTGAAACGGGGATGACTTCGCAGTAGTTTTCGGAGACGACCTGTCAAGTTTGATGTCGGGTGCTACCTGACTGACAGTCGTTTGTTCTGGTTCTGGTTTAGTCTGATCACAACCGCTGCCAAGTGAAACGTAGAACAGGAACAGGAAAACGGGAAGTCGGTGATACATCTTGAACGGAATCAATTTCACTTCACCCCTGAAACAGTAAGAAATTTGAATTCGACTGCCTGCCGGTTCATTATTTGTAAGTGTCCACTCAGATTCAATCGAATTATCTGATTCTTCCGCGAGAGCAACGATGAAGAATACGGGACAGGCTTCTCTCACCCCGAATCAGGATTGATTTGCTTTCCCTCAATAAACATTGTTAAATAGGATCATACAACGGTTGCAGTACCGAAGCGAGTCAATCCTCGGCGGAATTCCCATAACAGATTCCCCGGACAGGTTTGACATATTAAGATCACCATCGATGAATGACACAGCTCCAATTGAATCAGATGAAGCCTCACTGTCATCCGACGAAAAAGTTAACCAAAAATCATTGTTTAAGGTTTCGTTACTCTATCTGATTGTGCTTCTCCTGGTGTTCTCCCGCTGCCTGGCGTATCCACTGCTGGACTGGGACGATGAGATGCATCTCACGCAGAACCCCAATCTGAATCCCGTATCATTCAGCAGCCTGGGAACCATCTGGACCGAGCCTTACGAAGGACTGTATATTCCCCTCAGTTACACTTTTTTTGCGGGTGAAACGGCGATCACCCGACTGCTGGGGGGACAGAATAAGGACGCGCTCTCACCATACCTGTTTCACACAGGCAGCCTGTGCCTGCACCTCATCAATTCGCTGCTGATCTACCGGATTCTGTTACTGCTGGTCAAGGAGGAACGGGCAGCCTGCCTGGGAGGCCTGTTGTTTCTGCTGCATCCACTGCAAGTAGAATCAGTGGTCTGGATCAGCGAAACGCGAGGACTGCTCAGTAACTGTTTTTCGATTGCCGCGATCTATTATTCGCTCAAATTCGCATCTATCACTCCTGCTCACGAGCAACCCGTTTCTTCCGCCCCGCCCCAGCCCGCTCTTGTCTCACGTGGCCCTCTGATTGCCGCCAGCCTCTGTTTTCTGCTCTCCCTGCTGGCCAAACCCAGTTCTGTGACGACCCCTTTGATCATTGGGATTCTTGTGATCGGCTTTTTCCCCGCACAGTTAAAGTCGCTTCGCTCCTGGATCGCTGGCTGGCTGATTCTGGCTGTCGCCTTCATTCTGCTGAATCGTGGAGAACAGGCGGAACTGCTGTTTGAAAGTCCCCTGTGGGCTCGCCCGTTGATCGCCGGTGATTCACTGACCTTCTATTTATGGAAACTGGTCGTCCCTTACCCACTGGCGATGCAGTACGATAAAAGTATCCGGCTGATTCTGGAGACCGGAACAATTTACTGGTTCTGGATCATTCCCGGCGTACTCTTACTGACCTCCTGTTTTGTCAAGCAACGGCGGATCTGGTTGACGATCGCCGGAATCTTCATCGCCGGGTTGCTGCCTGTACTGGGACTGATTCCCTTCGCCTATCAGTTTGTATCCAATGTCGCAGACCGCTATGTCTATCTTTCCCTGCTGGCCCCTGCGCTGGCGTTAGCCTGGCTGGTGCGTGGCGTTTCCAGTCCTGCACCGCGGATCGTGGTCATGGTACTTCTGATGGTCTGTGCCAGCTTGAGTTTTTTCCAGACAGCCAACTGGGCCAGCAATCAAAGCCTGTATCAGCATTGCCTGGCAGTCAACCCACGTGCTTTTATCGCGTTGAGCAACCTGGGGCATCTTGCCTTTCAGTCAGGGAAATATGACACCGCCCTGCATTACTTTGAAAAATCACTGGCCGTGATCCCCGATGATGCGGGCACCCATCAGAATCTAGGCGCTACGCTGATGAAACTCGGCAAGGAAACAGAGGCGATCAAACACCACCAAAGTGTGCTGAAAATCGATCCACGGCATCCGGGAGCTCACCTGGCATTGGGTGTCTATTCTGAATCACAGGGTCAGCTCAAAGACGCTTTCGATCATTATCTGCAGACCTTGCAGGCGGATCCCCAAAACGGTGCTGCGCTGCAGGGACTGGGAAATCTCGCGCGCAAACAGCAAAACTTTAAGGACGCATTGAAGTACTATCAAAGAGCATTACGCTTTCAACCTGATGACGTTTCCCTGAATCAAAATCTGGGCATGCTTTACCTGGAACTGGGGGATGAGCAGAAAGCACAGCAACAGTTTGAACGTGCGCGGAAACTGGGTGGATTTAATCCGGCGAGCGAATTTAACCTGGGCCTGATCGCTGCAAAAAATCAAAACTTGCCTCAGGCGATTCAGCATTATGAAACGGCTCTGAACAATCTCGACCCACAGGCTGCTGCTGATCTTTATCAAAAGGTACGTCAGGAACTGGCGCTGACCTGCAACCTGCTGGGAACCATTCTGCAACAACAGGGACAACACACGCAGGCGATAACCCGGTTTGAAACCGCAATCAAATATGCAGATGACTTTGCCCCTGCTTACTATAACCTGGCAGAATCGTTACAGCAGCTACAACAGACCACCGCAGCGCTCTCCGCGCTCAAAACCGCATTGAAACTGGTGCCTGCCGGATCTGAACCCGCCCGGGATATCCAAAAACGAATTGATTTGTACCAAAAACAATAGAAACGACGTGCTCACAAAACCTATAATCAGAAACTCACACTACTGAAACCTTTTCAGACAGATCGAAACCCCTTTGAATCAGACTACAGAGATTCCATCCAGTCAGAACACAACCGAACGCAGCAGGAACAAAACCATTCTGTTTCGACTCGCCGCCCTGGGCGTGGGACTGCTGCTCAGTCTGGTTGTCGTAGAAACACTCGTACGTGTATTTCACGTCGAGCCCCCACGATTGATTTCCAAACGACAGCTCGCTGATCTGACAAAGCAGGACCAGATTACCTACTATCAATGCTATCCTGACAATCCTCACGAAGAATTCTCGGCCGTCCCAGATACCTCGCATGGGAAATGGGAACTCCTGACTTATACGCTCAATCCGAAACCCCTGCCACTCGACCGCCTCAAAGAGACACCCTGGTGTGTGAAATACACGCATTCATCCAAAGGGATTCGTGACCGCGAATATTCAAACGAGGCGCCAGATGATGTAATGCGTATTGCCTGTATAGGAGACTCTTTCGTCTTCGGCGAAGGGGTTCCCATTGAAAAAACCATCTCCCGCCAACTGGAATTTCAACTGGGGAAAAAATATGAGGTCATCAATGGCGGTCAAGTGGGTGCAAACACCATGGATGAGCTGCAGATACTGGCAGCCATCACACGGGAAGCGGACTGCCATCGGGCAATTTTTGTCTTTATTCCGAATGACATCCCGTTGCATCCGCGACTCGCGGAACGTCAGAAGTACATCAACGATCTCGTTCAGATCCGGGATCAGTACCTCGATGATTACAAAAAGAACAGCTGGCATGGAGGCTACTTAAAATCTGTTGGACTGTTGACCGCTCCTTTCGAAATGGAGAAAATTAAACGGGAAACCGTGCAATGGTATCTCGACTCGTACGACCCTGAGTTCAACAGGGAAAACCTGCGAGTTTTCAAAGAAACAATTCAAACAATTCCTAAAATCCCAGGCTGCCGCTCCGTATTTGTAATCTATCCGCTGATGGAAGGGTTTGAATCGGAGTACCCGCTGAAACCCATTCATACACAGGTCGCAGCGATCGCAGAAGAGGCTGGACTGCCCGTGCTGGACCTGACCAGTGCTTTTGCTGGACAGAACACCTCAGACCTTTGGGTGCACGCCACAGACCATCACCCCAACGGGAAAGCCAATGCGATTGCGAGTGACGCAATCATTGACTGGTTGAAAAAAGATGTCCCCTGGTTTCTCAAACCAGACCCACCACAAGAGACAAAACCTGACACAGAGTTTTAATCGCTGACAGGTTAACTTCTCGTCAGGAAAGTACATCACACGTAAAACGTTTCATTTTAATATTGATATTACAAGGTAGAGCGATGCGACAGCGAACAATTGGATTCATCCTGGTTTTACTGATGTTGTTTCCCGCGATGTTACAGGTCTCCCAGGCAGAGGAAACCGACGCCGGTTACAAAACGCTGAACGAGATCCCGTATTACACGGCAGAACAGTCACAACAGAACGAATACATGCAGGAACGCTGCAAGCTGGACCTGTATTATCCAACAAACATCAAGGATTTCCCTACAGTCGTCTGGTTTCATGGTGGCGGCTTGAAGGGGGGCAGGAAATCCATTCCCAAAGAACTGCAGGACCAGGGAATTGCGATTGTGGCTGTCAACTACCGTCTGTTTCCCAAAGCCAAAAAACCGGCCTACCTCGAAGACGCTGCTGCTGCCGTGGCCTGGACGTTTCAGCATATCAAAGAATATGGCGGCAACCCCGATCTGATTTTTGTCGCCGGACATTCCGCAGGCGGTTACCTGACCAGTATGCTGGGACTGGATAAACGCTGGCTGGCAGCGCATGACATCGACGCGAATCAGATCGCCGGCCTGATTCCCTACAGTGGCCACTGCATCACGCACATGACCGTTCGCGAAGAAATGGGAATCGAACGCGATCAACCCATCATTGATGACATGGCTCCCCTGTTTCACGCCCGCAAAGATGCCCCGCCGATCCTGCTGATCACCGGAGACCGGGAACTGGAGTTTCCTACGCGCTACGAAGAAAACGCCTACATGCACAGCTTGTTAAAAGTGGTCAAACATCCGCAGGCTCAACTGTTTGAACTGGACGGTTTTACCCACGGCACCATGGTTAAACCAGGTCATTTCCTGCTACTGAAAGAAGTCAGCCGTATCGTCAAAGCGAAAAAACAGGCTGACTGACATTAGCTATCAGGATTGTGATCGCAGTCGGAGTGCATTGCCAATCACGGAGATTGAGCTGAAACTCATGGCTGCTGCAGCGATCATCGGACTTAACAAAGCATGCATGCCCAGGAAGGGGACCAGAATCCCTGCCGCGATCGGTATGCCCAGGGCATTATAACCGAAAGCAAACAGTAAATTCTGATGGATGTTCTTCATTACCAGTCGACTGAGGTCAATGGCATCGACGACGCCACGGAGATCCCCTTTGACCAGTGTGACTTCGGCACTTTCAATGGCGACATCCGTTCCTGTTCCCATAGCGATGCCCACATCGGCTTCCGCCAGGGCCGGGGCGTCGTTAATGCCATCTCCTGCCATTGCGACTTTGTGACCTGCATTGCGCAAGGCCTTGATTTTTTCATATTTGTCCTGTGGCTTCACTCCTGCTTCTACTTCATCAATGTTGAGTGATTTCGCGACCGCGCGGGCCGTCTTTTCATTATCGCCCGTCATCATCAGAATCGAGAGTCCCAGTTCATGCAGCTTCTGTATTGCCTGAGCAGTGGTTTCCTTGATCGGATCTGAAACAGAAAGAAAGCCGGCAAACTCATTTGCCACTGCGATAAAAATAACGCCCTGCCCCTGTTCGCGGAGCTGGTCTGCCTGCGAACTCAGTTCCTCTTTGATGTTGATCGAATGATCACGTAAAAAGGAAGCGCTGCCAATCAGGACCAGCTTTCCCTCGACAGTGCCTGTGACCCCTGCTCCTGTGACTGAGTCAAACTCACTCACGTCCTTCAGTTTCAACTCACGTTCTTTTGCAGCAACCACAACGGCCTGTGACAGGGGGTGTTCGCTGTGCTGCTCAACGGAAGCTGCGATCTGCAGCAGATCTGCTTCGCTGTAGTCTGCAGCAGGCACACATTCTGTCAGTCGTGGTCGACCTTCGGTGAGTGTGCCCGTTTTATCAACAACCAGCGTATCTACTTTCTGCAGGGTCTCGAGCACTTCTGCGTTTTTGATCAGAATGCCCTGCTTTGCACCACGACCAACGCCGACCATGATCGACATGGGAGTCGCCAACCCAAGCGCACAGGGACAGGCGATAATCAACACAGCCACCGCATTGATCAGGGCATAGGCGAAGCGGGGTTCCGGTCCCAGCCAGCTCCAGAGCAGAAAGGTAATCACGGAAACCGCCAGGACTGCAGGTACAAAACGTGAGGCAATGGTATCCACCACCCGTTGAATCGGTGCCCGACTGCGCTGTGCACTGGAGACCATCTGAATGATCTGTGACAGCAGGGTTTCTCCCCCTACTTTTTCAGCTTTCATCAGGAACGAGCCGGTCTGATTTACAGTTCCTCCAATGACGTCGTCCCCCTGCTCTTTCGTGACAGGTACTGCTTCGCCAGTAATCATCGATTCATCGATCAGACTTTTTCCGTCCTGAACGACTCCATCGACGGGCACTTTTTCTCCAGGGCGCACACGCAATAGATTGCCTGCCTGTACTTCTTCCAGCGGGATCTCCTGTTCTTCGCCCTCGACGACCAGATGGGCAGTCGGCGGGGCAAGAGACAGCAGTTCCTGAATGGCGCTGTTGGTCCGTTTGCGGGCTCTTAGTTCCAGCATCTGTCCCAGCAAAACCAGAACAGTGATTACCACCGTCGCTTCAAAATACAGCTCGACTGCTCCCTCATGTTGAAAGGAAGCGGGAAAAATACCGGGGGCCAATAGTGCGATCACACTATAAACATAGGCAGTGCCGGTACCAATTCCAATCAGCGTGAACATGTTCAGATTCATGCTGATGATCGAACGATAGGCGCGTTCAAACAGAGGCCAGCCTGCCCAGAACATCACCGGTGTCGCGAGTATGAACTGAATCCATCCGGATACTTTGGGCGAGAACCAGTTCTGAACCGGAATCCCGGTCATGGGCAACATCGCCAGCAGGAATACCGGCAACCCCAGTATCAGTCCACCCCAGAAGCGACGGGCCATCCGCTCATATTCAGCTGCTTCCTCAGGCGATTCCTCTTTCTGAGGCATCAGTGGTTCCAGATCCATTCCACAGATAGGACAGCTGCCTGGCCCTACCTGTTCAATCTCCGGATGCATGGGACAGGAATAGATCGTACCGGCGGGCACATCTTTGGATTTCTGTTTGTGAGACTGGTGCTCCGCATGCTGGTCGTGCCCCTGATGCTGATCATGGTGACAGCAACTGGGCTTTTCTGCCGGTTTCGGTTCTGCATGCTGCGCCACGAATTTATCGCGGCACCCCTGACTGCAGAAATACCAGGTTTGACCATCAACGGTTTCATGCAATGCAGTGGACTCGTCGACTTCCATATGACAGATTGGATCAGTTGCAGTCATGAAGTGCTTTTCTATTGATGTTTTAATCTACTGATTGAGTTTTGACTGTTCCTTCTCAATCATTTTTTCTTTTAAGCTGGCCGTTCGGGCAGGTCCGAAGACTTTAAAGGCATGAAAGACCACACCAATTCCCCAGCCCAAAAGAGGCCAGATAAACCAGTATTTGTCTGGAGACCTCGTCAGGTTTAACGCAATCAGGCCAGCATTGACAACAACATAAATACCACAATGAATCATAAAGCCCATTTTCTTCTCGACCCGCTCTTTT
>AZIC01002035.1_pt1 | contig 10191 bp, 9 predicted proteins | sample 359061 | NCBI WGS metagenome assembly AZIC01 (sample SAMN02429709, study PRJNA222657) | marine sediment metagenome | biome: Sediment sample; isolation source: sample MGS-MES from oil contaminated site at the harbour of Messina (Sicily... | place: Italy: Messine | collected 2011-04-30 | depth 1 m m
AAGCGGGTAATCGAGTATTACTCATGGATGCAGACCTTGGTCTGGCAAATGTTGATTTACTCCTCGGCCTGCATGCCCAATATAATCTATCGCATGTGATCAGTGGTGAGCGAACCCTGGAAGAAGTGATTGTTGATGGGCCTGATGGGCTAAAGATTATTCCCGCAGCATCCGGCCTGCAGATGATGTCGGAGCTTACGCCAGGCCAGCACGCAGGGGTTATTCGCGCGTTTAGTGATTTAAGTGTGCCGCTGGATACGCTGGTGGTGGATACCGCGGCGGGTATCTCGGATGGCGTGATCAGTTTTGTTAAAGCCTCCAATGAAGTGATTGTTGTGGTGTGTAACGAACCCACTTCGCTTACCGATGCGTATGCATTAATCAAGGTGATGTCGGAAGATCACGGTGTGCATAAGTTTAATATTCTGGCGAACTCAATTCGTGATCCACAGGAAGGAATCAAATTATTTAAGAAATTAACGCGAGTCACAGACTATTATCTAGATGTCACTCTGAATTATATGGGTGCCGTCCCTTACGATGAGTATCTGGTAAAAGCGGTGAAAAAACAGAAAGCGGTGCTGCAGGCCTTTCCACAGAGCCCATCATCGATTGCCTTTAGAAAACTGGCGAAAATTGTATCAGGCTGGCCAGTGCCTAGTTCTGCTTCAGGTCATCTGGAGTTTTTTGTTGAACGGTTAGTGAAATTTAGCGCGGCTGGCTAGCATCGCACGAGGTTGTTTAAAGTGCTTATGAAAGCAGGTAATACCATGTACGCAGATGTACAGAAAGATCAGCGAGATCAGCGAATTATTGAGCATATTGGTCTGGTCAAACGCATTGCCTACCATTTAGCTACGCGTCTGCCATCGAATGTGCAGGTGGACGATTTGATCCAGTCTGGCATGCTTGGCCTGATTGAGGCCTCACGTCATTATGATCCCTCTCAGGGGGCCAGTTTTGAAACCTATGCAGGGATCCGCGTACGCGGCGCGATGCTCGATGATGTGCGCCATGCCGACTGGTCGCCGCGTTCTCTGCATCGCAAGATGCGTCAGGTGCGTGAAGTGGTTCATGTCATAGAAAATGAAACGGGCCGGGATGCGAAAGATCAGGAAATTGCCGAGCGCCTGGAAATTACGCTGGATGAATATTATGTGATCAAGCGTGACAGTGCTAATTCACAGATACTTAGCCTGGATCAGTCTGAAGATGATCCGGGCTATCAAAATCGTTTGCGTGCATCCCATGGTGACCCGTTTGAAGATTTGCATAAATCACGTTTTAAGGCGAGTCTTGCTGAAGTCATCGCATCATTATCAGAACGTGAACAAATGGTGATGTCTTTGTATTACAATGAGGAACTTAACCTGAAAGAAATTGGTGAGGTTCTGGATATTTCAGAGTCTCGAGTGAGCCAGATTCATGGACAGGCATTAAAAAATATACGCGGTAAAATGAGCGGCTGGACAGCTGATTAACTGCGGTATCGCATCATAAGGTAATGTTTTTTACAAACGTGCCGATAAATCTTTGGTTGCATTGTTTAATTTCCAAACTGTAAAAAATTTACAGGTTTGTCTAAAGTATTGTAAATCCTGAAAATAAAACATGGTTTGCACTGGAAATTGTGTAAATGTCTGCCAAAATCTGTAGTAATCACAAACACTGAGGAATCCCGCCTTGGATAAAAATATGAAAATCCTTATCGTGGATGATTTTTCCACCATGAGGCGAATTATTAAAAATCTGCTGAGAGATCTGGGTTTTAACAACACTGAAGAAGCAGATGACGGTAACACAGGGCTTCCTAAACTGCAGTCAGGTAATTTTGATTTTCTGGTCACCGACTGGAATATGCCCGGCATGACCGGCATCGATTTACTACGTGCGGTGCGAGCAGATGACAAATTAAAAAGTCTTCCTGTGTTAATGGTAACGGCTGAAGCCAAGAAAGAGCAGATTGTAATGGCTGCTCAGGAAGGGGTGAATGGTTATATCGTTAAACCGTTTACAGCACAGACCTTAAAAGAAAAAATCGAAAAAATATTCGAGCGTATAGAAGGCTAATGGAGGCTTTAATGGACGGCACGCCAATTAACCGCGACCTCCTGTTAGAAAAGGCGAAAGAACTTGTTGCTAGCCTTGAATCAGCGGACACCAGTGATCATGAACTGGAAGTCCATATTGATGTCATCAATAACCTGCGCGATAACAGCCTGTTTAAAGAGCTGGGCAAAATGACGCGTGAAATTCACGATTCAATTACCCGTTTTCGCATGGATAATCGCATTGCTGATCTGGCACAAACCGATATCCCGGATGCGAAAGACCGACTTGAGTATGTTATTGAAATGACAGAAAAAGCGGCGAATACAGCGATGGGTGTTATCGAAGGCAGCACCCCGCTGGCAGAAAAGCTGGGTGGTGAAGCCAGTCAGCTAAAAGCGCAATGGGAAAAATTTCGTAAACGTGAACTGACCCCGGAAGAACTGCGTGTCATGGGGCATGACGTTGAAACATTTTTCAGTGAATCGGAAGAGATGACATCAACTCTGCTGTCAGGGTTTACCGAAATACTGATGGCTCAGGATTTTCAGGATTTAACCGGGCAGATTATTCGTCAGGTTATAAATCTGGTGAATGAAATCGAAACTAATCTGGTCGAGCTGGTGAAAATTCAGGGCCAGAGCATGGCTAAGGAAGAGCCGAAGAAAGAAGACGATGCAATGAAACTGGATGGTCCTCAGGTTCCAGGTAAAGAAACATCGAATGATGTAATGAAAGGTCAGGATGATGTAGATGACTTACTGGCAAGTTTAGGATTTTAGTCAGGCCGGGCAAGAATCTGAATATTGCCTTTTCAGTAGGCGACAGTTTATTGAAATGTTAAGCAGTTACCCTATTAAAATTTGTGTTTCTGCCGAAATAACTCTTATAAATAGAATTAAGGTCAGCAAAGGGTCATAAATGGCAATTGATCTAGATGATGAAATACTTCAGGATTTTCTGGTTGAGGCCGGGGAAATACTTGAGTTATTGAGTGAGCAACTGGTCGGTCTGGAGCAGACGCCGGAAGATAGCGACTTACTCAATGCGGTTTTCAGGGGGTTTCATACGGTAAAAGGTGGCGCAGGCTTCCTTGCACTTGATGCAATGGTGGATTGTTGTCACGTTTGTGAAGATGTTTTTAACGTATTACGACAGGGCGACAGAGTGATCTCATCTGGCCTGATGGACAGTGTATTGCAGGGCCTTGATGCCGTGCAGGGCATGTTTGCCGAGATACAGACAGGCGTTGATCCAACACCTGCACCTCCCGAATTACTGGCACGACTTAAGGTTTATTCTGTGCCCGGCGATAGCGAGCCAGATGGTTCGGCCCCGGCGGAAACGGCTGCTCCCGCGGAAGACGTTTCGCAAGCGCCAGTTGCAGAAGAACAGACTGAAGCCGCCTCAGAGCATGATGAAACAGACGATGAATTCAATGCGCTACTCGATGCAATGGACGGCGTTGATGATGCCGCGTCCGCTGGTGCAGATGGCGACGAAATTAGCGAAGATGAATTTGAAGCCTTGCTGGATAATATTCATGGCAAGGGCAAGCACGGCGGTAAACCAGATGATGAGCCTGCCGCTCCCGCGGCGTCTGGCGGTGCATCAGATGACCTGATCACAGACGATGAATTTGATGCTCTGCTAGATGATATTCATGGCAAGGGCAAAGGCCCAACAGCCGATAGTGAAAAAGCGGCTGAACCCGAAAAACCAGCGGCTTCAGGCTCAGGTGGTGGTGACCTGATTACAGACGATGAATTCGACAAACTGCTCGATGAAATGCATGGGGCAGGTAAAGGCCCAACGGGTGGTAGCGATGGCAAAGCCGCAGCACCGCCTGCGGCAAAAGCAGCAGCGCCAACACCTGCACCCGCACCTAAACCAGCTGCTCCGGCTGCGCCCGCCAAACCGGCCGCACCTGCCAAACCGGCGGTAGAAACTTCAGTACGTGTAGATACCGAACGCCTCGATGAGATGATGAATCTGGTGGGCGAACTGGTGCTCGTGCGTAATCGGCTGCAGACGCTACGCGCTTCGATGGCGGAGGGTCAGCTGACTCAGGCGATTACCAATCTTGATATGGTGACTGCCGATCTGCAGACCTCGGTGATGAAAACACGGATGCAGCCGATCAAGAAAGTGTTTGGTCGTTTCCCTCGCGTTGTGCGTGATCTGTCTCGCTCGATCAGTAAAGAAATCAAGCTCGAAATGATGGGCGAAGAAACCGATCTGGATAAAAATCTGGTGGAGGCTCTGGCCGATCCACTGGTGCATCTGGTCCGTAATGCGGTGGACCATGGTATTGAACTACCTGATGAGCGAGAAAAGAAAGGCAAACCAAGAGAGGGTACGGTGAGCCTGTCGGCGACTCAGGAAGGTGACCATATTCTGCTGACCATTGAAGATGATGGTGCAGGTATGGATACGGAAGTCCTGCGCCGCAAAGCCGTAGAGAAAGGGCTTATGGATGAAGAAGCCGCAGCACGACTGGATGATAAAGAATGTTTTAATCTGATCTTTGCTGCAGGTTTTTCAACCAAGGAAGAAATATCTGATATCTCTGGCCGCGGTGTGGGTATGGATGTGGTTAAAACCCGCATTAACCAGTTAAACGGCTCATTGGATATAGATTCAGAGCTGGGTAAGGGAACCACGCTAACGATTAAAGTGCCGCTGACTCTGGCGATTTTACCGACGTTGATGATTGCGCTGGGCAAGTATACCTTTGCCCTGTCGCTGGCTAATGTAAATGAAATTTTTGAACTGGAAACGCGCAAGACAAATGTCGTTGATGGCCAGTTGATGGTGATGGTGCGTGATAAAGCGGTACCTCTCTACTACTTATCTAAATGGTTACTGAAACACGGTGAAGAGCACACATCCGGCGATGGCAAAGGCCAGGTGATTATCGTTTCGGTCGGCAGTCGCATGGTGGGTCTGGTCACGGATTCGGTGATTGGCCAGGAAGAAGTGGTGATTAAGCCACTTGGTGCGATGCTGCAGAGTCTGGCAGAATTTGCAGGTTCTACAATTACGGGTGATGGTGGTATCGCACTTATTATTGATGTTCCCAGCCTGTTAAAAGCACGTGCAAGTAAGGGCTTTTAAAGGTTATAGTTTAGCTTCTGTTTATTGAACTAATTCTGGGAAATGTAAATGGCAATACGCGTTTTAATCGTCGATGACTCGGGCTTTTTTCGTCGTCGATTAACCGAAATTCTCGACTCTGATCCAATGATCGAAGTGGTAGAAACAGCAGTTGACGGCAAAGACGCAATTGCAAAAGCAAAAAGCTGTCGCCCTGATGTAATCACCATGGATATTGAAATGCCGGTGATGAATGGCATTGAAGCGACCAGAGAAATTATGCGGCACTCACCTGTGCCGATTATTATGTTCTCCTCACTGACCTATGATGGCGCGCAGGCAACCCTGGATGCGCTGGAAGCAGGAGCGGTCGACTTTTTACCCAAGCGCTTTGATGATATTTCAAACGACAAGGCAGAAGCGCGTAATATTCTGTGTACTCGCGTTAAGGCGATGGTGTCACATCGTTCACCCAGGCCGTCAGCACCTGCTCCTGCGAGCAGTTCAAGGCCTGCATTAAGTCGTGCGGCGAGTGCCGCGGCATCACCCGCACAACGGCAAGGTTTTGCCCCACAAACCGCTCCAGCTGCAGCACCTCCTGTATCGCGGAGCAATAAGGCATTTAATCCTGCAGATTTTGAAATAGTGGCGATTGGCACATCAACCGGTGGCCCGGTTGCGTTGCAGGAAGTGCTGGTGCAGTTACCCGCAAGCTTTCCTTTGCCGATTCTACTGGTGCAGCACATGCCTGCAAAATTTACCGAAGCCTTTGCGGGCCGCCTGAATCAGTTATGTAAAATTGAAGTGCGCGAAGCTAAAGACGGTGAAATGCTAAAACCTGGTCTGGCTCTGTTAGCCCCCGGTGGCCTGCAGATGAAGCTGGAGAAGCGTGCCGGGCGCATGATGGTACGGGTAAGCGAAGACCCGGACCCGATGCAAAACTACAAACCCTGTGTCGATGTGACCTTTGACTCTGTGAATAATGCCGTGGGCAATAAAGCCCTGGGTATTATTTTGACAGGCATGGGTGCCGATGGAAGGGAAGGTTCAAGCAAACTCAAAAATCGTGGTGCCACTATCTGGGCACAGGACGAAGCCACCAGTACCATTTACGGTATGCCGGCCGCTGTCGCTAACATTGCGGAACAAATTTTGCCGTTGAAAGAAATCGGCAAGAAACTTGCTACCAACACCTAATATGGACATTCTGAGCATTGTCGGGATCGTCATAGCGTTTGTTGCTATTTTGAGCGGCAATCTGCTAGAAGGCGGTCATATCGGCCAACTATTTCAATTAACAGCCTTTTTGATTGTGGTAGGCGGCACCGTGGGTGCCGTTTTACTGCAAACATCATTACCGGTTTTCTGGCGCTCAGTGATGATTGTGCGTTGGGTTTTCGTCACACCACCGGTTGATTTGCTGCAGACCATCGAAAAAATTATTAACTGGAGCCAGCTTTCACGACGTGAGGGGTTGCTGGCTCTCGAAGAAATTTCAGAAACGGAAGAAGATCTGTTTTCGCGTAAAGCCCTGCAGATGCTGGTGGATGGCAATGAGCCGGAGAGTATTCGTGAAATACTGGAAACTGAAATCAGTACGATAGAACATAATGATATGCAGGCAGCCAAAGTGTTTGAATCCATGGGGGGATATAGCCCGACCATTGGTATTCTGGGTGCGGTCATGGGATTGATTCATGTGATGAATAATCTGGCCGATCCAGAAAAGCTGGGCAGTGGTATTGCGACTGCATTTGTCGCCACCATTTATGGTGTGGGTTTTGCAAACCTGATTTTGCTGCCGATTGCAGGTAAGTTGAAAGCTCAGGTAAAGCAGCAGTCTATGCAGAATGAAATGTTGCTGGAAGGTATTGTGAGTATTGCAGAAGGTGAAAACCCACGTGGCCTGCAGGCTAAATTACAGAGTTATCTGGGTCAGTCATAAGGCTAGTTAAAAGCCTGCTGTAAATGCTGGTGTATATGCGATGCTTGCGTCGCTGTTGGAAAACCTAATGACAAGTCGCATAAGCATAAGAAGACACGAAATGGCAAATAGAGAACTGGTATACAGGTCTTAGGTTATGAGAAGACGAGGTATTATTAATATAGAGCCTGAAGAGTCAACCGACCGTTGGCTGGTGTCCTATGCGGATTTTATTACCCTGCTGTTTGCTTTTTTTGTGGTGATGTATTCCATTTCCAATGTCAATGTAGGTAAGTATCGCGTGCTTTCCGATTCTGTGAGCACGGCTTTTAGTAATCAATCAAGTTCACCTTTCCCGCTAGGTGCTGATCTGGGAATCTCTGTACAGCGTGCGCCAATTGCGCTTGGTCTGCAGGGGCAGGTGGGGCTTGTGTCGATGAAAGAAACGGCAGCCGAGCTGGATCAGCGATTAAAACCCTGGATAAAAAAAGGCATGATCGCGGTAAAGGGTAATGAAAAGTGGCTGGAAATAGAGATTAAATCAAACCTGCTGTTTGCATCCGGTGATGCCACGCTGTCCGGCGATGCACAGAATATTCTTGCACAACTCACGGAGATGCTAAAACAGAATAATCAGCCGTTATATGTGTCCGGATATACGGATGATGTTCCCATTGGCACGAATCAGTTTCCGACTAACTGGGAGCTGTCTGCCGCTCGTGCCTCATCGGTGGTGCGTCTGTTTGCGCAGAGTGGTATTAACCCGGAACGCATGGGCGCAATTGGTTATGGCGAATACCGCCCGTTAGTTGCCAATGATACAGATGAAAACCGGCAGAAAAATCGACGTGTTGTGATTCGCGTTATGTCGGGCGAAGACGTCTTTGCCCAGTCTTCACCCTTTGCAGATACAGAAGCTGATGCCACGGCCCCTGTGCCGGTGATTGAAGAGCCCGTGAATACACTACAGCCTGCACAGCCCGCTCGCTCGATTTTCGAGGGGCTTTAGGCATGGGTGGGCAAAGAGTATGAAAATATGGGCGACAGCTAATCAGAAAGGCGGAGTGGGTAAAACAACGTCAGCTGTGACCCTGGCCGGAGTCATGCAGAAACGTGGACATCGTGTGTTACTGGTCGATCTTGATCCGCATGGCTCCTTAACCAGTTACTTTGGGGCAGATCCTGATTTTGTTGAGCCAAGTGCTTACGATTTATACCAGCAGTCGCTAAAGAATGCCCTGCATACAAAGTCCGCTATTCACAAAACAAAATTTAATCGCCTGCATTTTATTCCTGCATCGTCTGCGCTGGCGACACTGGACAGACAGCTCGGCGCAAAAGATGGCATGGGTCTGGTAATCAAAAAATCTCTGGCGCAGGTGGAGGATTATTATGATCTGGCGATTATCGATTGCCCGCCCATGTTAGGTTTATTAATGGTGAATGCACTGGCGGCCTGTCACCGCTTATTAATTCCGGTGCAGACAGAATACCTGGCCTTAAAAGGGCTTGAGCGAATGGTGCACACGCTGGCCATGATCCAGAAGGCGCGTAAGCAGGAAGTCTGTTATTCAATTATTCCAACGTTTTATGATCAGCGTTTGAGAGCCTCAATAGAAACCCTGGAAACCCTGCGGCGAGATTATAAACAACATATATGGGAAGGCGTGATACCCATCGATACGCAGTTCCGTGAAGCGAGTCAGAAGGGAATTCCTTTATCTATTGAACGTATTAGTTGCCGGGGTAGTCGTGCCTATTCGCACTTGCTGGACTATCTGCTGGAACTGGATGAATCAACCTTATCTGTCGCGGGAGATGCATAAGCATGAGTAACTCTTCTGGCTCAACACAGGAAAAAGCCATTCATGATTATCTGGAAGCCCTGTTACTTGAAGTGGCAGATGAAGTAGAGGACTCGCCGGTTAACGCTGTTGTCGCGCCTGTAGAATCTGAGCCATTGCCACATAAAGAAATTGAACCACCTCAGCCCGTTGTTGTAGGGCTGGAAAATCTGGTGGCTGAAATTCCCGAAGTGGTGACTGACGTTGAAATCGTCACTGAAGTTGTTGTAGAGCAGCAACTGGATACACAGACGGTTGAACAGGAACAACAGGTCGAGCAAGTAAGCGAAGCCGAGTCAGCTGTGCCTGAATGGGCAGAAAAGCGTTTTCAATGTCTGCTGTTTAAAGTCTCCGGGCTGAGCCTGGCCGTGCCGCTGATCAAGTTAAATAGTGTGATTTCCTGGGATGAAGAGATCACTGAAACCCCTAATCAGACCGAGTGGTATCTGGGGTTGATTCAGCATCTGAAAAAACAGGTGAAAGTCATTGATACGGCATTGCTGGTCATGCCAGAAAACCGACGTGACGTGATCCGGCAAAAGTCAGAAGATCGACTGGGGCATATACTGCTGGTCGATGATTACCAGTGGGGGCTGGCCTGTGACAGTATCGGGGATGTGATCTGGCTGAGCAAAGATGAAGTGAAGTGGCGTAAAAATAAATCGAGCAGAGCCTGGTTGCTGGGAACGTCGCTCGATCATCTGTGTGCCATTATGGATACGGATGTATTTGCGAAAATGCTGAATAACCCCGGTTAATTTTATTAAATTCAAGCGTTTAATATAAGAATGGAAAATACTCAGGCTGGCGTTTGTGATGAACTGGTCTAAAATCCATATGAAAGATATGAAGCGAGCTGTCTGTTAAAACTGGCGAACTGTAAGATCTGGCCGATATATAAATACTGAATAGCATTCTTCAGGTTAAATATAAAACCGGTAAATAATAAACTGGCATACAAACTGCAACAAAATAGATAAGTGGAGCACTTCTTATGAGTGATATGGATAGTGGTAATGTAGATCACCGACAGTGTGTTACGTTCCGACTAGATAATGAGATCTACGGTATTAACGTCATGTTAATACAGGAAGTTCTCAGAGTAACAGAAATTGCACCCGTACCTGGCGCTCCGAATTATGTAATTGGTATCATCAATTTACGTGGCAATGTTGTAACGGTTATTGATACACGTATGCGTTTTGGCTTGCCGCCAAAAGAAATGGATGATGCAACACGCATTGTTATCATTGAGGCAGAGAACCAGACAGTTGGTAT
>AZIC01020066.1_pt1 | contig 10175 bp, 7 predicted proteins | sample 359061 | NCBI WGS metagenome assembly AZIC01 (sample SAMN02429709, study PRJNA222657) | marine sediment metagenome | biome: Sediment sample; isolation source: sample MGS-MES from oil contaminated site at the harbour of Messina (Sicily... | place: Italy: Messine | collected 2011-04-30 | depth 1 m m
ACTTTACCGCTGGTGCAGTACAATCGAATTTCAAAAATCGAATTCCCGATTCCCCACCTCAGAACGGATTGAATCTCCTGAAAACCTTTCTCCATGAATTCTGGCTGTTCGGTATTAAACAGGCGTCCGCCTGTATCTTCGGTGGCTTTCTGCTGGCGTTGATGATCATCACTCGCTTCTGGTATCCGATCGATTTTCTCTATCGTTATGACTTTCTGTTTCTGGCAGCAGTCGCCTTTCAGATCTTCCTGCTCTGTTTTCGACTGGAATCCCCGCGTGAGGCTGTTGTGATTCTGGTTTTTCATATCGTCGCAACCGTGATGGAGCTGTTTAAAACTTCAGATGGCATTCGTTCCTGGCAATATCCGGAACCGTTTGAGATTGGAATTGGCAATGTGCCTCTGTTTGCCGGATTCATGTACAGCGCCGTGGGCAGTTATATCGCCCGGGTCTGGCGGATCTTTGATTTTCGCTATTCCAGTTATCCGCCCTACTGGAGCACGGTCGTGCTCGTAACACTGATTTATGCCAACTTTTTTACACATCATTATGTGGTGGATATTCGCTGGGCGCTCATCGCCGCCAGCCTGTTGATGTTTGGCAGAGTGATGATTTATTTCAAAATGAACCGTCTCCATCGACGTATGCCTCTGGTGCTGGGCTGGCTGCTCGTCGCGTTGTTTATCTGGTTCGCGGAAAATCTGGCGACGTATGCCAATGTCTGGATCTACCCCATGCAGAAGCACCATTGGCAGCTGGTTTCGCTTTCGAAGCTGGTTGCCTGGTATCTGCTGATGATGCTCAGCTTTGTGCTGGTCTCACTGGTGAACCGACCGTTGCAGATCGGCGATCCCACCAGACAGGCTGACAACAGCAATTAAAAAAACATCGTCGTGCTGATTTCAGTCAATCAATTCCAGTTTGATCTCCGGGTTTGTATCCGTCACTGTGATCTTGAGTGGCGAAGTGGTTGGGCTGCTGTACTTGATCGGAATCGCACTTTTCATCGAGACCCCTTCCGGCGTTGACTGATAGGCATTCACAGTCACCTGATGCTCGCCGGGGAGGGCGCCGTCATCTTTTTCAAACGTACGTAAGGTGAATTTGCCAGTAGTATCCGATCTACCCGTAGCCGGTTTACGTCCCTGCAGGGGATAGAACATGATGGACGCATCAGTGACCGGTTTGCCCTGATATGTCACGACTCCACTCACGGCGACCGTTTCCGGCAGATCTTCACCACCACCACCGCCGCAACCGCTACACCAGAGGGCCAGGGAAAAGAGCATTCCTGCCCGCGCAAGAACTTTCATGATCAGCATAGGTATCTCCCGCTCAGAATTTCTGATCAAATTGAGGTATAATATGACATCGTCATTCAGTAGCTGAAACCACCGACTGGCAGGCCATCTTGTGGATGTCCCAACTGTTGATAGGTGAGAAAGTCCATGTTTTCACTAAAGAAGTGCACGCTGCCATCCACCATCAGAAAATGCGCTCCCCCTTCGTGATAGCTGGAAGAGGCGAAGCCATCAATCCAGCCATGGGCGCCGGAGCTGATGCGGGTCTGCGCACTTCCCCAGACCGCAAACGGGTGATTGATGGGGTAGGCGGTGGTCATCGGAGAATGCCAGGCAGCCCAGGAAGACCAGGCATGGAATCCGGGTGAGTTCTCTCCCACAAACAGTACATTCGAGGTACCATCCAGCACATCGCGCATCTTCATGGTCCGGTTCGGAGTGACAATACTCCCCCCGCCTCCACTGGCCTGCAGTCCCATCCGACGGTCAAACATGCCGTGTGGCATGGGGGAGGCAGTCAGTGACTGATCAAATGCGCGACCGTCCACGCCTTTGTAGGTGGTTACGGCAATATTATTTCGTGAGGCGGTCGGGCAGGAGGCCGGAAAACACCAGTTCGACCAGACCTGATTGCTGCCACTCACATTGCTCGCCGTGGGATCACTGGGGCAGTGATACAGGCCCAGCGGAGTCTGGGCGATTTCCAGGTTACCGGCATCAACAATGTTCCCACTGAAGTTGATTTTATTATACATGGGGGCTTGATCCACGTAAGGTAAGATCAATGCCCGCCAGCCGAACGAGTTTCCGGTATCGCCGTGGCTGATGGGAAAGACATTGTGGCTGTCATGGTAGTTGTGTGTTGCCAGTCCCAGCTGTTTCAGATTGTTTTTACACTGGCTCCGGCGAGCGGCTTCCCGGGCCTGTTGAACAGCAGGCAACAGCAGGGCGATCAGGATCGCAATAATGGCAATCACAACCAGAAGTTCGATGAGCGTGAATCCGCGATTCTTAAAGATGGGGTGTTTCATCTTTGGTCCCTCTCAAACAGTTTAAAATGACTGCACAGGCCCGCCCGGAGAGTGGCGCGAAAGCAGACGTACCAAAGCCTGGCAGCGATAGATAAAGATATATGGTATTACGAGTTGATAGACGATTCTTTCTGTATTGATCGCATTGGTGGTTTTACGGTTTCCGGTGCTGGTCCCAGTGTCATTCCTGTATATACTTCTGCCGGCATGATACTGGTCTCGGATGTTTCAATCGGGAGTTCGCCGCTGCGCATCTGGTTTAACAGTTCTACCGCGCGATGTCCCAGCTGAGTTTCGTTGACGGTGACCGAGGCAATTTGCTGCTGCAGTACGCTGTGTCGAATCTGGTCTCCCACGCCAATCAGGGAAATGTCGTTCGGCATCCGCAGCCCCATTCTTGTCAGATGCAGGTAAATGCGTTCCGCCATGGAGTCAAAGCTCGTGAAGATTGCCGTGGGGCGATCAGGCTGATTCAAAATGCGTTTCAGGGCCGCCTCGATTTCGCTGTCCAGCTCCTGCATGTCAATGGTCCCGTCGGTACCGAAATAGCAGTGGTCGGCTGCCAGTTCACAATTGACGTTGGCCAGTGCTTTACGAAAACCTTCCAGGTAGAGATCGGTTGTTTGTGTACAATGTGGCGCGAAAAATGAAACACGACGATGTCCCTGCCTGACTAAGGCGTCACCCGCCAGTCCGCCAATTTGTTGAAACGGGAGTCCCAGCAGTGGTGCAGTGATTCCTTCAACAGGGCGGTGGCAGAGGACCACGGGTATTCCCGCTTTCTGTAACTGGCGAATCTGATAAGCGGGAGTGGGGGGCGTACTGGCCGGTACGATCGCAACGCCTCCTACCTGGTTGTCGATCAGTTGCAGGATCGCATTGCCTTGTTTGTCGATATTGTTTCTTGTGCAGCAGACCAGCATCTGGTTCTGTGACTGACTGGATGATTCTTCAAAACTGTGTTGCAGAGACGGGTAATACCCCGATAGCACTTCCGGTATCACCAGCGCCAGGATATCCAGGCCGCAGGCCAGCCGTTGTCGTGCATTCTCGTTTATGAATGTTCCTTTGCCCTGGACGCGGCTCACCAGACCTTCCCGTTCGAGCATGCCCATTGCCTGGCGAATCGTGCTACGGGCACTCTCAAACAGAATTGCCAGCTGCTGCTCAGAGGGAAGTGCTGTTCCGGGGGGAAGGCTTCCGTCAAGGATTTGCTTTTTGAGATGATCCTGAATGCGTTCGTATTTCGCGCGGGAAGGATTTGATTCGTGATCATCCGATCGAGTGGTCGTCTCTAAAAATTCACTGGCTGATAACAAGTGGAATGCTTCCCAGGATAGAGGCTGTTGTTTAAGATAGGTACGTACAACATGGTACAACTGAATAATCGTCTGTCAAACAAAATTTAGTATGAAATAGTCCCTTAATAATAAGACTGTTAGAAACTGAAGGTCATTGAAATCGCACCGGATAACCAGAATAGTGCCTGGGATTAGCTAAATAAGTAGGTACCATAACCATACAAAAATGTCTGGTTTATGGCTCATCTCAGCCAGGATTAATAGAAAACCGTTATTTCTGCAGGGAAGATTCACTGCTCAGCCTATGATAAACAGAGAACCTCTGGTCATAGACCAACAAAAATTGGATCCGTGAAATAAGGCTGTCGTCTGTTGTTCAGTGCAGAGTCTGCGGTGTGGGCAGCAGAAAATTAATCGTTCCCGGTATTCGTGGCGGAATCCTGCTTGCATCCCGGGAATAAACTGTTTCTACTATTTAAGTAGTGTATATTGCGAAAATTCCTGCCTTATCTGAATCTTGGTACAAACTCTCGTTTCACCTTGGGTTTAGAGCAAAACTGACCCCCAGCAAATTGAATCATGCCTGACGATCTTGTCTTTATGATGGGGAATTTCGAAGCCCGAATTCCTCAGGACCGTGTTTATAGTAAGTCACACCTGTGGTTTCAGCAGACTGCTGACCACTGGCGCGTGGGGTTTACTGCCTACTCGGTTCGGTTACTGCAGGACGTCTATTTTCTGGACTGGTTTATCGATCCGTTTACGAATGTGCAGGAAAAACAGAAGATTGGAGAGATCGAAAGCTCGAAAGCGCTGTCCGATCTCTATGTTCCCGCCAGTGGCCGGATTCTGGAATTTAATCAGGAATTATTAAACGATCCTTCTGCCATCAATCAGGCGGATAATTATGATAAAGGCTGGCTGTTTGAAATGGAGTCTGATGCGCAATGGTTGACGCCAGCAGAATATCTGCAAGTATTAGATGACGGGTGGGAACAGACCCAGCGAATTATTAAGGGACAACTCAACTAAAACGGTTCAGCACACAAATGCTGGCGTTGCATGTTGAAAAAGGTTTACGGAATGGCTGATAAAAAATTGACAGTGGTGATCTCGCAGGCGCAGGGAAAAAATCCCGCCAAACGTGAGCTGGAAGAATCACTGGCAGCGGCGCTCCTGATGGAACCTGATGTCGAAGTTTCACTGGTTCCCCATCTGTACGACCTTTCCGCCGATCATACCGGAACCTTGTTTCTACAGGCGCTGCGCGGCGATCTGGTGATCCTCTCCTGGCTTTATCCCCGTGCCAACCACTGGATTCTTGATCGCCAGGGGGTCCGCGGCGCGGAAGGTCTTGTCCTGCTCAAAGAAGAAGTGGATGAAGACGAAGAGGAAGCACAGAAGGAAAAGGCGCCCCCCTTCGAAAACCCTGAGCGGCTGAAAAGCATTCCCGATCGAAAGATTTACTCTATCGATTTAAAAGTCAGTTCCAATCCGGAAGATTATCTGACAGAAATCAGACGCATTGCCAGTGATGCACAGGTTCAGACGTTTCAACTGATGGACATGGTCCAGCAGAGCCCGCGTCCTGCCCAGATTGAGAAATATCTCAAGCCACTGGATATCCTCCAGGGACAGAAAAACAATACTGCAGTTAAAGAAGAAGCACCACAGCTGGAACCCACCAAACGCCGCTGGTACCCGGTCATTGACTATGGTCTGTGTACCAACTGCATGGAGTGTATCGACTTCTGCCTGTTTGGCGTGTATGGCGTGGATCAGGGGGGACAGATTCTGGTTGAAGAACAGGACAGCTGCAAGAAAGGCTGCCCGGCCTGCAGTCGTGTCTGTCCCGAGAACGCCATTATCTTCCCCGGGCATAAAACCCCTGGTATCGCTGGTGCAGATGGTGAAGTCGCCGGCCTCAAAATTGATCTTTCCAAACTGTTTGGTGCCCCCGACGCGCTCGAGATGGCGGCCAGGGAAAGAGATGTTGAACTCGTTGCCGACGGTCGCAATGCCGTCGGGATGTCAGTCGGCATTCCCCAACGTACAAAGATATCACAAGAGACCAGCGATGAGCTGGACGATCTGATTGATAGTCTTGATGCCCTCGATTTATAAACGCCCGATGAGAAGCCTGACCCCGTACCAGAGAGACCTGTATGACTGAGACCATCTCCTGCCAGCGACTTCAGGCAGCGTACCAGCGGTCACGTGCGGAATTATTGTCTTTCCGTAACAACGCCGGGCACTGGACGGGAGAACTTTCTACGTCAGCACTTTCCACAGCAACGGCCATCATGGCTCTCGAGATGATCCGTCGAAAAAGACCTGCCGTCGACACGTCTCTTGACTGCTATATTCAAAATGGGATCCGCTGGCTGGCTGAGCATCAGAATACCGATGGCGGCTGGGGAGATACCGTCAAAAGCTTCAGCAATATCTCGACAACCATGCTCTGCCATGCGGCTTTTCACGCGACAAAAAGTACTGAAAAGTATGTTGCGCATGTCGTCAATGCCCGGCAGTACATTGATCGGATCGGTGGTGTTGAGGCGGTTGTGGCTCGCTACGGAAAAGACAAAACCTTCTCGGTTCCCATCCTGACACATTGCGCACTCGCGGGGCTCGTTAAATGGGAGACCATTCCTGCGCTGCCGTTTGAGCTCGCCTGTCTACCAGCACGATTCTATAAAACGGTGCGTCTTCCAGTCGTCAGCTATGCATTACCTGCGCTGATCGCCATTGGACAGGTCAGGCACCACTTCCGCAAACCACGCAATCCAATCACGAGACTCATCCGAAATCTGGCAGTCAAACGCAGCCTGAAAAAACTGATTTCGATCCAGCCCACAAACGGCGGGTTTCTCGAAGCAGCACCACTGACCAGCTTTGTCACCATGAGTCTGGCAGGCATGGGGTTGACCGATCACCCCGTCGTTCAGAAAGGGCTGCAGTTTCTGCTCGACTCGGTAAGGCCCGACGGCAGTTGGCCTATAGATACCAATCTTGCTACCTGGACCACCACGTTGTCTGTGAATGCGCTGGAGGGAACACTTCCGGAGTTTGAGAAAACACCGATTCGCCAGTGGCTGCTGCAACAGCAATACAAAGAACTGCATCCTTACACCTCTGCAGAACCGGGAGGCTGGGCGTGGACCGATTTGCCCGGCGGCGTTCCTGATGGTGACGATACCCCCGGTGCGATCCTGGCATTATTGAATCTTCAACCGGAAGAACCCGATGCGCAGCAGGCTGACGATTTACAGTCGGCACTTCGAAATGGTGTCAACTGGCTGCTCGACCTGCAGAACAGAAATGGGGGCTGGCCGACATTCTGTCGAGGTTGGGGCGCACTTCCCTTTGATCAGAGTGCCGCCGATATCTCGGCCCATGTCATTCGGGCCCTGCAAGCCTGGTTAAAAACAGAATCCCAGTCTGAAGAGACCGATTTACGCCTTCGAGCGGAACGCGCAGTCAGACGCGGTTTTCAGTATCTGGCGACGGTCCAGCGCGCTGACGGTTCCTGGCTGCCACTTTGGTTTGGGAATCAGCATATCGACAATGATGAAAATCCGGTTTACGGAACTGCGCGGGTCCTCGCCGCTTATGCCAGGGGGGCAGAACGCGATTCTAATCAGGCAGAGCAGGGGATCCTGTTTCTGAAGTCGGTCCAGAATCTTGATGGAGGCTGGGGCGGCGCAAGCGGTGCTCCCTCCAGCGTGGAGGAGACGGCACTTGCCGTTGATACATTGTTGATGCTGGATATTGAGGCCCCTGCGGTCACTGAAGGGCTCAACTGGTTGCTGAAGCGGGTGGAAGCAGGGACCTATACAGAAACAACGCCCATTGGCTTTTACTTTGCCAAACTCTGGTATTTCGAACAACTTTATCCAATTGTCTTTACTGTTTCAGCCCTGCATCGAGCGGAAACCGTTTTGAAAAAATCTGCGGATGACAATTTAAGATTGTCGCTTGAGGAGGAGGATTACCGTATAATGAGCGTTAAGGAAAAATAGATCCCTCCCGTTTCCAAACCAATTTGAATTCAACGATCGCTCGATTGAGTTACTAACCATAGAGGAGTGTTCCGTGTCCATTGCACCTTTAGACCAGGAAAGTTCTGAAGATAAAATTGTACCCGGCTCAAGCAAAGCTGAAGTACACTCTTCCGATGACAAAAAACCGGTCAAAAGAAAACGCCAGAGTACCAGCCATCTGAAAGCGGTACCGGAAACCTCTGCGCTGCGCGAAGAAATGAAAGCCGAAGCGGAGATGTTCGTCGAGACGCTCGACTGTTCGAATCCCTTCAACAAAACCACACTGGAGGCCTGGCCTCGCGAATTGCTGGAACAGCTGAATCAGCCCGAAAAGTTTCTGGGCTTCATGATGGTTCTGATCGGCAACTTTTTCTGGAAACGACAGTTCCTGGCAATTCCTTTCGAACGCCGGCTCCTGTTATTGCCGCACTGCCTGAAGCACGCTGAAGGCTGTCCCGCGGAATACGATGAGTTTGGTCTCGACTGTGAAAAATGCGGCGCCTGTTCGATTGCCGACTACAAAGTCAGAGCTGAAAAACTGGGTTACAAAGTACTCGTTGCCGAAGGCTCGCCGGTCGTCCTGAAAATTATCGTCGGAGGTTACGTGGACGGCATCCTGGGAGTGGCCTGTCTGAACGTCCTGGAAAAATCAATCGATAAAGTATTGATTGCCGGCGTACCTTCCTACGCGGTTCCCCTGCATTCAGGTGACTGTAAAAACACGAAAATGGATGAACCCTGGATCTGGGAGGTTCTGGAAGAATACCGTCCGCTGGAACAGCCGCTGACACGCAGCTATCTGCCCACGATGCGGGCTGCGAATTCACTCTTCGAAGATAACTTCGATCAGATTCTGCCGCCACTGCGTACCAAAACAGAAGCCGCCTCCCGGACACCACTGGGTAAGACCGAAGCTATTTCTTACGATTGGCTCAAACATGGCGGAAAACGGTTCCGTCCCTTTATCACACTGGCCGCTTACGATGCGCTCATCAAGGCACAGCAGTCAGATGAAGCTGCAGAAACTGTCTATCCGCTGGGCGTGCAGAAAGCCGCCATGGCCATTGAAGTCTTCCATAAGGCTTCGCTGATTCACGATGACATCGAAGACGATGACCAGTATCGTTACGGTCGCGAAACCCTGCATCGACAGCATGGCACGGGCATGGCTATCAACATCGGCGACTACCTGATCGGCATTGGTTATCGCCTGCTGAATGAAGCCCGGGCTGATATCGGAGCCGAAGCAGCATCCGACCTGATCGAGAAAATGTCTGCCGCTCATATCAAACTCTGCGAAGGGCAGGGGGCCGAAATGTCCTGGCAGGAGAGCGAAACCTTCGAACTGGCTCCACTCGACGCGTTGCAGATCTATGCTCTCAAAACTTCCCCGGCTTTCGAAGCCGCCCTCTACGCCGGCATTCGCATGACCGGTTCGGTCGGCCAGTATGAAGCCTTGATTTCCTCCTTTTCACGGCACATCGGCGTCGGTTTCCAGATTCTGAATGACCTGAAAGACTGGCAGGGAGATGACAATAATAAGCTGATCTCCGGACAGGATGCTTTGGCGATGCGTCCGACACTGCTGTTGGCGCTGGCACTTCAGACCGCCGATGATCAGCAGAAGGCCGACCTCAAAGACATTCTGCAGGGACATCCCAGCGATGGGGCCCGCATCGGCCGCCTGCGACAGATCTATCAGGATTGCGACGTCTTCACCAAAGCCGAAGCCCTGGTCGATAAATCGCGGGCTCGTGCTGAGGAACTGGCAGAAAGCGTCGAGAACGAAGACTTCAAACAACTGTTGATGTTCTTCTGCGACACTGTCCTGGCCGAAGAAACCCCCGAAGCCAAGCCGGAACCCCAGGTCCTGATGCCGACTGCCTGATATGAGCAGTGGTAAATAACCTCAAAACAGGATAGCCCCGAATACAATTCGGGGTTGTCGCAGACAACAGGAAACTGACGGAGAGAAACTGCGACCCAAGTCTGATGAGCTTGAGCTCAGACATTCAGGAGTGTTGTACAGGTGAAATATCACAGTGAGATCGTTGACGTTTGGTTTAAGCTCACGAGTAGAAATTTCATGAAACCCACGCTCATTTTTACCATCATGCTGATATTCGTCTCACACATTGAGGCGAGCGAACCCGCCGTCAGACTCAAACCCCACCCCGACGCGGTCGCCAACACCCATGCACCCGGCGAAGTCGATAAACCCGAACTGGTCCCCTTCATCGTGCCCGATCCCATGAAGTTGAACGGCATCGTCGTCGATGAAACTCAGGCCCAGCTGATCGGCGTCTGGCAGTATTCCACGCACACGCCCCCTTATGTCGGGCTAGGCTATCTGCACGATCAGAAAAAGGGGAAGGGGGAGAAAGCCGTTATCTTTACACCCGATTTGCCAAAGACCGGCCGCTACGAAGTCCGGCTCTCACACTGTTACAATATCCGTAGATCCACCAACACCCCGGTGACGATTCACCACGCCGACGG
>AZIC01004986.1_pt1 | contig 10149 bp, 7 predicted proteins | sample 359061 | NCBI WGS metagenome assembly AZIC01 (sample SAMN02429709, study PRJNA222657) | marine sediment metagenome | biome: Sediment sample; isolation source: sample MGS-MES from oil contaminated site at the harbour of Messina (Sicily... | place: Italy: Messine | collected 2011-04-30 | depth 1 m m
CCCCCTTGCGGGGGAGGGTTAGGGTGGGGGGAATATCAACCCGGCCTGAGGCGGTAAGACTAAATTAATGGCCAAACCAGCTCAGCGGATACGACTCACGCCGGATCCTCTGCGTTTGATCCGCCCCTGGCCAGGAACGCAGGCGGAAAGCAGAGCCCTCTACTGGGCATATTGCGTTTATTCGCGTGGTTCGCGTTATTCGCGTTTTCTTTTGCTTTTCACAAATGCCTGCTGCTGGATGTGGACAAACAATGCATTAATCCGCTAATAAGGCAAATGACAGCTCTAATGAATCCATTCAATCGCTGCATGAGTGCCACCGTGCACGTCAACGCGAATTTTATTTGGCCTGAACTCCCACACCCCTTACGCAGCTTGTACAGAGAAAATGGCGAGCTTGCCGCCAGATAAATACCATTTATCTGGATGTTATAATTCTTAATCATAATGAGAATAATTATCATTGCCAACTTAAATCAATTGGTTTACTATTTCATCAGTACCTAATTTAGAGTGTTTTTTAACCATGACTCAAGCCATCACAGCAGAAGCACTAATCCCGGCAAGCGACCAGACACCCAGTTATTCTCTGGCCTGTGCCCGCCCGGGCGATCTGGTTCGTGTAACCGATGTAATTGCCAGTAAGCACCTGAAAAAGCGACTGGTGAGCATGGGTGTACTCATCAATTCTCGCCTGCGCGTTATTCAACGTCGCGGCAGCGCAACGGTTGTCGGCTTTGATGCCAGCCGCATTGCGATTGGTTCTGGCATGTCACAAAATATTATGGTGCGTTCAATTTAAGCGACCTGCTCACATCCGCATGTCACGTCTGAACTATTCACCGAGTTCCCTATGAGTAAAAATTGCTGTAATACCGATCAGGGTACTGATAAAAGCCCGCATTTCACCATTGGTTTACTGGGTAACCCTAACTGTGGCAAATCCACCCTGTTTAATACGCTCACCGGCTCCCGGCAGAAAATTGGTAACTGGCCCGGCGTGACGATCGACCGTAAAGTCGGTGAGTTCGAGTTTCAGAATATCCCGTTTAATGTTGTCGACCTGCCCGGTGTTTATTCGCTGGATAATAGCGCTCGCTCCCTAGACGAAAAAATCACCCGTGATTACATTCTCTCTGCTGAGCCCGATCTAATCGTCAATGTGCTCAATGCCTCCAACCTTGAACGTAACCTGTATTTAAGTGGCCAGCTGCTGGAAATGCAGGTGCCCATGGTTATTGCCCTGAACATGATGGATCTGGCGGATAACCACGACATCAAAATTGATCAACAGGCACTGTCTGAAGAATTTGGCTGCCCGGTTATCGCAATTGCTGCACATAAAGATATCGGCACGACTGAACTCAAGCAAATCATGCTTGAAGCCTCAAAAAAACGGCAGCCACCTAAACGCGTACTGCCTTACTCGGAAGTGATTGAGCAGGCAATAGACTCCCTGTATCAGGCCCTGCCAGAAGATCACCCCGGCTGCGAACATGTTAACTGCCGCTGGATGGCGGCGCAGATTCTTGATGGCGATACCGGCGTAGAAGATTTTGAATCAATCCCCCCGGCCATACTCGAACAGGCACGGCAGCTGCGCGAAAAAATTGAAGCTGACAGCCATGAAGATATCGATATATTGCTCACCGACTGTCGCTATGGTTTTGCGCGCAAGGTAACCGAAGCGGTTGTATCGCGCCCGGAATCCTTTCAGCAAAGCATCTCCGATAAAATCGACAATATCGTCCTTAACCGCTTTCTCGGCATTCCAGTTTTCCTCGGCGTGATTTACCTGATGTTTCTCTTCACCATCAATCTGGGGGGTGCGTTTGTCGACTTTTTTGATATTGCAGCCGGTGCGCTGTTTATTGATGGTTTTAGCTCAATCCTCAGCTCACTGGGCCTGCCCGACTGGTTACGCGTACTGCTGTCGAACGGCCTTGGTGGCGGTGTTCAGGTCGTCGCAACCTTTATCCCGATCATTGGTTTTCTGTATCTGTTCCTGTCTTTTCTTGAAGGCAGTGGTTATATGATGCGTGCAGCGTTTGTGGTCGATCGACTCATGCGCTCACTTGGGCTTCCAGGCAAGGCTTTTGTTCCGTTGATTGTTGGCTTTGGCTGCAATGTGCCATCGATCATGGCAACCCGCACCCTGGAAAATCATCGAGAGCGCATTATCACCGTGATGATGGCGCCTTTTATGTCCTGCGGTGCGCGGCTGTCCGTTTATGCCCTGTTTGCCGCGGCATTTTTTCCCGAAGGCGGACAGAACATTGTTTTCCTGCTGTATATCGTCGGTATTATTTTCGCCATTCTAACCGCGCTGGTCATCAAATCCACTCTGCTACCTGGCGAAGCGTCTCCGTTTTTAATGGAGCTGCCCACCTACCACATGCCCAAGCTGCGCGATATTCTGCTGCGCACCTGGTCGCGCCTGAAAGGCTTTTTATTCGATGCAGGTAAGTTAATTATTCTCATGGTTCTGGTAATTAACTTTCTCAACTCCTGGGGCACCGATGGTAGCTTCGGCCATGAAGACCAGCAGGATTCCGTACTCAGTGAAATCAGCCGTAGCATTACACCCGTATTTTCGCCCATGGGTATAGAAGAAGATAACTGGCCCGCCACAGTGGGCATCTTCACCGGTATTCTGGCAAAGGAAGTGGTCGTCGGTACACTGGATGCAATCTATTCTGAAATCGATCAGCCCACACCCACAGTGGAAGACGAAGGTGACTTTTCTTTAAGCGATTCCCTGGCGGAAGCTTTTACAACGATTCCAGAAAACCTGGCTGATGTACTTAATAACCTAACTGATCCACTGGGCTTTAACATACTGGACAGTGCATCTGATCAACAGGCCGCGGCTGAAGAACAGGATATTAGTACGGCCACCTTTGGTGCCATGGCCAAACGTTTCGATGGCCAGGTCGGTGCATTTGCCTACCTGCTATTTATTCTGTTGTATGCACCCTGTGTTGCAGCGACTGCGGCCATTTATCGAGAAGCCGGCACACGCTGGATGTGGTTTGCACTCGGCTGGAGCACCGGCATGGCCTACTCCGCAGCAACATTGTTTTATCAGCTGGCTCGATTTACTCAACATCCGGCCAGCTCAACTGCCTGGGTATTTGGCATTTTAATGGCCGTCGCGCTCGCCATCATCTATATGCGAAAAGTTGGCCAGGCTAACAACAAACTAACTGAGGCCTCATTATGATTCTCACTCAGGTTAGAGATTATCTGAAAAGCAGAGAACAGGCGCCACTACGAGATATGGCACTGGAGTTTAATATGGAGCAGGACGCCCTGCGACCTATCGTTGAACAATGGATTGCCAGAGGCAAGGTAGAGAAGTTACCGGAAGGTACAGCCTGTGGCGGAGGCTGCAATAGCTGCGCGCCGCAAACCATAGAACTGTACCAATGGATTGGTTAATCGGTTTCTTAAATCAGGCATGTAAAGTCGAGCGATAAGAACTCAGCTTTTCTGTGTTAACCAGGCGTCTATTTCAGCCCAGGGTTTTGGCTTGCTAATAAAATAACCCTGTACCAGATCACATCCCATCTGTTGCAATCCAACCATGGTCTCCTCATCTTCAACACCTTCCGCGACCACGTTCAGCTGCAGATTATGCGCGAGCAAAATGGTTGAGCTCACAATAATCGAATCCTGATTATTGGACAGCATGTCTTTAACAAACTCACGATCTATTTTTAAAGCATTAATTGGCATGCGTCGCAGATACGCCAAAGAAGAGTAACCCGTGCCAAAATCATCGATCGACAGTGAAACACCCAGCGCATGAATTTTATTTAGCAGATCAATTGCCAATTCAGGATCCTGCATCAATGCCGTCTCAGTGATTTCCAGCTCAAGCATACCTGGCTGTACTTTGAATTCTTCCAGCAACTCGTGAATAACGCTGACACAACGATCATCAATCAGGTTACGTGCCGATAAATTCACCGCGACTGAAAACTGATGACCTGACTGATGCCATTGCTGCTGTTGCTGTAACGCAAGTCGCAGCACGGCTTGTGTTAAATAGTGAATGGAATCACTCATTTCAGCCAGCGCTATAAACTTATCGGGATATAACAGTCCCATGTCCGAATGCTGCCACCTAACCAGTGCTTCAAAACCCGTCACCGCACCATTACTGAGATCTACCTTAGGCTGATAGTGCAACACCAGCTGCTCTTCACGAATCGCACCATTAAGTTCTGCAATCAGAGCAAGGCGTTCAGGTGTATGCTTGTCTTCTGTACGATCATAGACATTGATTCCGCCGCCTCTGTTTTTGGCCTCGTACATGGCGACATCCGCCGAACGCAACAAAGCATGACTATCTTCGCCATCCTGAGGATATAGAGCGATGCCAATACTCGCGTCTATTTCCAGTTTCATTGAGTTTATTAAAAAGGGCTCACGCAATCCCGTCAGTACGCTTTCTGCATATTGCATAACCGTTTCTGCATCTGTAACGTCATCCACCAGTATGGTGAATTCATCACCACCAAGTCGACACAACAATATACCTTTGTCCGAAAAAATACTTTGCAGGCGGGGACCAATCTGTTTTAGTAATTCATCACCTGTATGATGCCCCAGCGTATCATTTATCTCTTTAAACCTGTCGAGATCCAGTAACAACAAAGCGGCCCTGTATGCTGGATCATTTGATTTTTGCTGGAAGAAATTATGCAGAATAGTGCGATTAGACAATCCGGTGAGTGAATCATGATGTGCCATACGTTCTAGTTCATTAAACTGATACGCATTTGCTAATGACTGTGAAACGGTATTACTTATGGTATCCAGTGCCTCTTTCTCTTTTGGAGAAAATTCATGACGACCTTGAGACAGGGTATTGATCGTACCCAGCTTTCTATTTTGATAAATTAGCGGAACCACAACACCTGAAGTAATATTAGCCGCCAGCAGAGCTTCTCTTACTTTATTATCAAGTCGATCATCCGCAGAAAAATCTTCACTGTAAACGATCTTTTCTGTATTCAGAGCATAAGCGCTCAGACTATTTTTTAACGGCAAGGTTATCGCAGTCTGCACTATTTTTTTATCAAACCCATGGCTGGCGGCCAGACTGAGTACTTCTTCCTCTTCATCAACCAGATAAATAGCCACGTGTGTCGTTTTTGTAACATCAAGCAGACTGTTAAGTGTTTCACTCACAATAGAATCAATTGAGTGATTTCCATGCAATCGAGTTGATAAGTTATTAATGAGTTTTAGGTGTTCGTTTTGTACAAGTAACTGTTTTTTTGAATTAACAAGTTCACGCTCTATCGATTTGCGCTCACTAATATCTCGCACCATAGCAAGAATATGCGGTTCGCCATCTATCTCAATTAAGTTAAGAGTAACTTCCGCATCAAAATGACTACCGTTATATCGAAGATGCTGCCACTCAAAAAACTGCGTTTCTCCATGAAACGCTGCAGTAATTTTTTCCAGTGCCTTTTCCTGTGACAGACGACCATCCGGCTGATATTCAGGAGAATACCGATAAGGGGTTTGATTAACGATTTGCTCTCGGGAACAGCTAAACATGTCAAGTGTGGCTGAGTTGCAGTCCACAAAGCGATCATCTTTCATCAGAAAAATACTATCACCCGCTCGTTCAAATAAAACCCGATACCTGGCTTCTTCTTCACGTAGCGCACGTCTGATTAATACCTTTTCGGTAATATCGAAGCCAATACCCAGAAACCCGTTGATGAATCCATTTTCATCACGCAATGCTGTTATCGATAATAAGACGGGGATTCGGCTGCCATCTTTATGAACATAGGTCCATTCTCTTTCTTCAACAATTCCACGTCGTGCTTTTGCGACAATCACCTCAAATCCAGGCTCTATTCGCTCACCAAGCTCTTCGGATAAAACACGTGATCTCTCTACAACTTCCGCAGAATCATGGAAAATAGCGGGTGTCTCACGACCAATCAGATCATCTGCTGAATAGCCCAGTAATTTTGTAGCGGCGTGATTAAATGAACGAATCGTTCCATCAACTTCTGTAGAAATAATGCTGTAATTCGCACCATCAAAAATAGCCTGTTGCGCCATGCTCAGCTGACGATAATCAATTTTTGCGGGTTCTGGGTGTTGGCGGTGATTGACAGACTTGTTAGACATAATTTTCTTACAGCTTTGGTTGGTATTTATTCTAGCCTAAAAAGCAGGTAATTAATGACAGATACGGCGATTAACCGCTTCAGATATTTCTCGCATGCCCGTTTGTGGCGCATCCTCACTATGCTGATGCCTGGCTGCCCACTTGCCAGCTTGTTCAATTATCACGCTAATTATTAGAAAAGTATTTTATATCAATTAGTTAGGAAAAACAGATCTGAATAATAAATGACAGATTGAAAGAGACTTGAAAAGCATGATTTAGATCATTGCTCACTTGTAGTTATTCTCTAGCATGTAATAATGAAATACACCCCATAAAAGTCAGGTTACTCGATGAAACAATCCACGAGATTTCTTGCATACGAACATCTGCAACAACTGATTCACGCGATCATAGATCATGGCTATAGCTGCATAGGGCCACAGATGCGTGATGGCACCATTATTTATGATTCACTCACATCGGTAGAAGAATTACCGCTGGGCATCAATATTGAGCAGAGCCCCGGGCATTACTCCGTTAGCCACACAGGCTCAACGCATTATTTCGACTGGGCGAATGGCCCGCAGGCGATTAAACCGCTTTTGTTCGCCCCCCGCGAAAAACTCTGGCAAAGCACAAAATCAGTCAGTGGCGAAATCAGTTTCAGCGTAACGCCACCGAGTGAAGCGCCGGTGGCCATCTTCGCGGCAAGAGCCTGCGATATTGCAGCCATGAAATTGCAGGATCAGCATTTTTTACAGCAGCGTTTCATCGACCCTTACTATCAGTCCCGACGAGATAATCTTCTGCTGATTGCAGTTAACTGCAGCCATCCTTCTAGCACCTGCTTTTGTCATTCAACCGGCGATGGCCCGTTTGCCGAGGATGGTTTTGATATTGCATTAACCGAGCTTGATGATGGTTTTTTAATCTCCGCAGAAACCACCACGGGTGAAAAAATATTACAGTCATTACCATTACAGAACAGCACTCAGGAACAGCTAGATCAGTCTGCGGCTATTTTACACACCGCACAGCAACAACAACGCGCATTACCGGAAGCAGATATACCGCAACAACTGTTCAGGCAATTAAATAATACGGCCTGGCAGGAAATTGCAGAAACCTGTTTAAGCTGTGGTAACTGCACGGCTGTCTGCCCTACCTGTTTCTGTCACAGTGAACATGATCAGGCAGAACTGGATGGCACGCACTCTTCTCATTACCGAGAATGGGATTCCTGCTTTACTCAGGGACACAGTTATATTCATGGCATCACGATTCGCGCAGATACCAGCCAGCGTTATCGTCAGTGGTTAACGCATAAATTTGGCAGCTGGGTTGAGCAATATGGTCGCTCGGGTTGCGTTGGATGTGGTCGATGCATTAGCTGGTGCCCGGTGGGTATTGATGTGGTTGAATCGGTCACAAGTATTGTAGAGAGCAAGCATGAATAACTTATCGCCCAATGCCTGTTTACCCGATGAAGCCGTTGTTCTTGAACGCATACAGGAAGCCCCGGATTTATTTACCCTGCGGTTACAATTTACCGATGCACAACGCCAGGCAGAGTATGAGTTTGCACCTGGCCAGTTCAATATGCTCTATCTATATGGTGTCGGTGAAATTCCAGTATCAATTGTTAACGATCCTGCCGACAGCCATCTTATTGATCACACTATTCGCATTGTTGGTCGTGTAACCCGTGGTTTCGCCCAGCTAAAGGCAGGCGATCGTATTGGTATTCGAGGCCCTTATGGTCGTGGCTGGCCCATGCAGGCTTCGCTCAATAAAGACATTGTGATTATTACCGGTGGCCTCGGCTGTGCACCGGTGGTCTCCGCGATCAATTATATTGAAAAACATCGTAGCGATTATCGGCACCTGAATATTGTGCAGGGCGTTAAACACAGTCATGATTTTATCTGGAAAGAACGTTACGACGCCTGGCGTGAATTAGATGATACGCGAGTTTTACTCGCAGCCGATGCCGGAGATTCACTCTGGCCTTTTCATATTGGCCTGGTCACAGAACTGTTTGATCAGCTTGTATTCGATATTAACAATACCGCTGTGATGATGTGCGGCCCGGAAGGCTTAATGCGAGTATCCTGTGACTATATGCTGACACGTGAAGTCCTTTCATCGCAGATATTTTTATCGATGGAAAGAAATATGCAGTGCGCGATTGGTCACTGCGGACATTGCCAGTTTGGTGCACAGTTTATCTGTAAAGATGGCCCGGTTTTCAGTTACGACAAAATTAAACCCCTGTTTGAAACCAGGGGCTTCTAAATTGTGATTTTCAGCTATGAGACCTCATCATGAGTAAACCTTCAATTGCGGTGCATAAATTCAGCTCATGCGATGGCTGTCAGCTGGCACTGATTAATCTTGGCGAACCACTGCTGGTATTAAATCAGCTGGTGGATATTAAACACTTTGCCGAAGCCGGCCCGCTCGATGAAGATTGCCAGGTCGATATCGCCATTGTTGAGGGCAGCATTTCAACCGAACATGATATTCAACGCATAAAAAAAATTCGTGAAAACTCAAGCTATCTTATGACCATCGGTGCCTGTGCAACCAGTGGCGGCATACAGGCGCTGCGCAATATGGCAAATACCAATCAATGGATCAGTGATATCTACGCTAATCCATCGGTAATAGATAGTCTCGATAACAGCAGTGCGATTAAAGACTATGTCAAAGTCGATCTGGAACTCTGGGGCTGTCCTATCAATAAACAGCAAATGCTCAGCGCCATTCGCGCCCTGTTATTCGGTGTCATGCCCGAACAGGATGCCGAAAAAGTCTGCATGGAATGCAAACGTCAGCAAACGGTCTGTGTCATGGTCACGAAAAATGAACCCTGCATGGGCCCCGTTACTCGCACCGGCTGCGGCGCACTTTGCCCCCATGCTGGACGTGACTGTTACGGCTGTTACGGGCCCGCAGAAAATGCTAACACCCATGCACTGGCCAATCGTTTCCATGGTTTTGGTCTGGTCAATGAAGAAGTTGCTCGACGCTTTCTATTTATTAACAGTGCAGCAGAGGCCTTTCACCAGGAAGGTGCTCTCTGGAAAAACGAATTCTGGACAGCAAAATAATGTCTACCGATACCATCAAAATTAATGTTCCTGTCCTGGCCCGCGTAGAAGGTGAAGGCGCGCTTGAATTGTGCATTGAAAAGCAGCAGATCACCGACCTCAAGTTACGTATTTTTGAGCCACCGCGTTATTTTGAGAAATTTCTTGAAGGCCGAAACTATTATGATGTACCGGATACGGTTGCGCGCATTTGTGGCATCTGCCCGGTCGCCTACCAGATGAGTGCGGTGCATGCGATGGAATCGATTTTCGATATCAGCATCACGCCGTGGATACGCGACATGCGCCGCCTGATGTATTGTGGCGAATGGTTACAAAGTCATAGCCTGCATATTCATTTACTCGCCGCTCCGGATTTTCTCGGTTTTAGTAGCGGTATAGAAATGGCCGAAACCTATGGCGATGAAGTGCGCCGCGGCTTAAAACTGCAAACCCTGGGAAATGACCTGATTGCTTTTTTTGGTGCACGTTCGGTGCATCCTGTTGGTGTACGCGTGGGTGGATTTAGTAAAGCCCCAGATAAAAAACAGGCGGCCGATTTATTAACCCGAGTAGTAGAAGCGAAACAGGATGCGATCGATTTAATTCACTGGCTCGATACACTGACGCTTCCAGAAGACAATCAGGACTTTATTTCTGTCGCCCTGCATCACGATCATGAATATGCTTTTAATGAAGGCCGCCTGATCAGTGATCATGGGCTGGATATTGAGATAAGTGAGTTCGATCAGCACTTTAAAGAACATCATGTCGATCACAGCACCGCGCTTTACTGTTTGCTTGAAGGCAAGCCTTACCTGGTTGGCCCACTGGCGCGCATTAATTTAAATCAGAATCAACTACCTGATGCTGTAAAAACATTAATGGAAAATTTAAAAACCACCTTCC
>AZIC01020065.1_pt1 | contig 10147 bp, 11 predicted proteins | sample 359061 | NCBI WGS metagenome assembly AZIC01 (sample SAMN02429709, study PRJNA222657) | marine sediment metagenome | biome: Sediment sample; isolation source: sample MGS-MES from oil contaminated site at the harbour of Messina (Sicily... | place: Italy: Messine | collected 2011-04-30 | depth 1 m m
GAAACACCCATAAACGGGCACAGGCCAAGAAATTTCACTAAAACGAAATTATTAACCCAGATGGTGCTAATTAAAATAAGCGCATATTCGGTCATTTGTGCCCAGTATTTATTAAGCTAAGGTAAACCATCGATTCTACCCTAAGTCGGTGCATATCGCGTGATCTTCAAGGTAAATATGGTGAAATTCTTATATAGGGCAAAATGTAGAGATGTGCAATTTCCCCTGTTTTTTATACATGATTACAGATAGAAGGTATTGATCTAAGCTCGGAAATTTGAGTTAATGAACCTCTTTTCCCGCTCGTGTGATGCTTATGTGGCACTAGTATCACATTTCCTCTGGAAACGATTTGTCGGGTCAAACATTTAAATCTAGCGTGGAATCCGTAATGTACGGGGCCGGCCTTCCAGTCGGCTTTTTTTATGCTGAAAATTTATTTATCACCTACTCAAATTCGAGCAGACCTTTCAAGACCATATCGGTAAAGCTGATCACCCCCACGACTTTTCTATTTTCCACAACAGGTGCGCGAGCCAGACCAAACTGTTCAAACATACGCGCGCAGTAGCGAATGTCCATATAGGGGTCAACGGTAATCACTGGTTTGGACATGATTTCAAAAATATTGACCCGTATAGGTGAGCGGTCTTTGGCCAGGACATTTTTCGCAATATCTGAGAGCAGCACCATGCCATATTCATCGTCTTCATTGCGTTTATCAACAATTAGCGCCTTGGTTTCTATATGATGCATTTTTTTTAGCGCTTCAAGCACGGTCATTTTTCCATCGACTATGTCGACCTGCGTTTTCATCACATCTTTCACACGGATCACTTTTCTATCACTCATAATTCATCCTCCACAACAGAGACTAGTTTTTCGACCTGATGGGCAACGCCGACCGCATCTTCCACATCAATCTGAATAGCAATACCTGTGCCGGGGCCTGTATCAAACTCGCCAACTTCGCCTATTTTTTCCAGAATTTGCCGGCTCAGATGCTGCTCAACCAGAAACAACAGCACATCCCGTTGCGTATCCAGCGACAAACCAAAAAACGTTTTGGATTTGTTTAAGCCTTCGCCGCGCGCATTGCTGATAATGGTTGCACCTGTGGCACCGGCATCACGCGCTGTTTGCATTACTTTATCGGTTATTGAATCTTCAACAAACGCAATGATGAGTTTGAAGTGCATGGTTAGCCTCTCTCAATAAAATTAACGTGAACATTTTGCACGGTATTCGGATAACTGCGCATACGCCATTACGGACATAATCGGGAATAAACTGGCAAACGCGATTAGACCAAATCCGTCGATTAAAACATTTCGCCCCGGTACTGTTTCAGCTAGCCCCAGGCCAAGTGCGGCCACCAGCGGCACGGTGACGGTGGATGTTGTGACGCCACCTGAATCATAGGCCAGTGGCACAATCATTTTAGGTGCAAAAAAAGTCTGTATCACCACAACCACATAACCACTGATAATAAAGTAATGAATAGGCATGCCGCTAACAATTCGAAAACTGCCGAGCGAAATGCCGATGGCTACACCAATCGCGACTGCAATACGCAGGCCCCATATACCGATAGCCCCAGCGGACACTTCATTCGCCTTAATGGCCACCGCAATTAGAGAGGGTTCGGCTACCGTAGTGCTAAAGCCTATCGCAAAAGCAAAAATATAAACCCAGTAATAATCGGCCCAGTGTATTGTTTGCAGCGAACCCTGAATGCTTTCATAGATGAATGCGGGATTAGTTAACTGATCAGCCATGAGTCGACCAAGTGGAAACAGTGCTTTTTCCAGACCCAGTAAAAAAAGCGATAGACCAATCAGCACGTAAATAAAACCAATCAGTACGCGTTTTAAATTAGGTACCGGGCGTCGAATGACCAGAAATTGAAAACCAAACAGTATGACGACAATTGGGATAACGTCATAAACGGTATTTAAGATGGTGGTGAGTAGCTCCTGTAGTAAGGCCATCAAATTAACATCCCATAGCCCATCACAAAAATCATCGGTGTTAATGATGCAAATGCAATCAGGCCAAAACCATCAATCATCGGATTACGCCCCTGTATGGATGAGGCAAGGCCAACGCCAAGCGCCGTTACCAGTGGCACGGTAATCGTTGAGGTTGTCACACCACCAGAGTCATAGGCGATGCCAATAATTTCTTTCGGTGCAAGGGCTGTCATAATAACGACGAGTATATAGCCGCCCATAATCATATATTGAATTGACCAGCCTTTGAGGATTCGCATAACACCAATTACAATCGCCAGACCGACAGAAAAGGCGACGGTGTAGCGCAAGCCAGAGGCATAGGCATTCATGGATGCTTGCGAGTCTTCTATCATGCCGCCATTAGCAGCAACCTGAGCTGCCTCATCTGCAACAGCAATTAAAGCAGGTTCAGCTACGGTGGTACCAAAGCCTAATGCGAAGGCAAAGAGTAATAACCAGAGCACACTGCCTTTTCGTGCAAACGCATTGGCCATGCTTTCGCCTATCGGAAAGAGGCCCATTTCCAGACCATAAATAAAAAATGTCAGGCCGAGTACAACAAACAGTGTGCCAATAATAATTTCTATAAAATTCGGAATGGGCTGTTGCAGAACGAACAGCTGAAAGAAAGCGATTACCAGAATAATCGGTAGCAAGTCACGCAGGCTTCCGGTCATTGATTTTAATAATGCAAGAAATGCCCCAGACAAAAGGCCGCCCCTTTAATTAATATCATTTCATTCTAGGCTTAAAAGATTTTAACTGCGAGGCTGAAATATGATGCATATCAGTAAATCCCGCAAAATATTCTTTTTCGTCTCTCACTGACTAGATTAACGGTGCAAGATATGACGAAAGTATGATTTTTTATTCAGCGTTTTTTCTACAAAAAATGTCAGAATTAAAAGAGTGTTACTCAATACTACGTTGCTGACAGATTTCCGGCCTGAGATTCTGCTGCAGGTTGCCCTTGAGACAGTTCCAGACAATTTTACCCTTTAGAATATTGGGCGTAAAAATCAGGGTTTGCTCATTATTACCCGTGGCCGAGCTGCGCAGAGTCACTGTTATCACGGCATTATTACCAATCACGATGGACTTAATCGAAGCATTGCTGATGTTTTTGTCGAGGCCGGCATCAATATTCTGATTTGGCCAGAAACGAGTGGATTCAATGAAGGCGGTGACCTGGTTGCGCGTTTCGAATGCCAGATTTAAATCATCCACGATTTGCTGGCGCTGGCTGAACTGCTGGTAATAGGGCAGCGCTAGCAAGCCTGCTCCGATGAGCACAATGATGAGTAAAACGACTTTAATAATCCTGGATTTTTTTCCGGGCGTCTTCATTTCCTCAGGATCATAACCACAGTGCAGACATATTGAGGTACTGCTGGCTCGAATAGTGCCGCATTCAGGGCAGAAATTTTCTGGCTGGATGTCCTTTATTTCTTCATTTCGGCTATTTTCTGCGGAGTTTGTATCTGCAGGCTGATCTTCAAGGCTCAGTTTTTGCTGTTTGCTATGCAGTTCAGGAATCTCAGGGCGAGTCGGGTCGATTAGCGGTGCAGCCTGCATGGTGATGTTTACTTCTTTAATAACCGGCAGCTCGTTTTCTTCTTCATCTGTTTGCTCTTCAATACGACAGCCTGCACCTGTTTGTGTAATCGCTTTGTAGTATTTTTCTGCGCTGGTTTTGTCGAGATCTTTCTTAATGACAAAGCTGTCTTTTTGCAAAACAAGCTGTGCTTTTTCAACCGTGGTTTTGAGTAATTTGGCCAGCTTGCTCGCTGTGTCATCATCTATATCGGTTTTTTTTACAAGCAGAACGTTATAGGTTTTATTGTTCATTATTATCGATACCGAAAAGCGTGTTGAGCGTTTCTCTTTAAGATTTAATTATTCTGTTTTTTCTACACGGTGGATAGAGCTGATCACCTGATACAGTGTTGCTTAAACGATCTGAAAAAACAATAGTAAGATCGGTACTGGAAATAAGACCGGTTACAGGTTATTTATCTGAAGGGCATGTGTGCGGGTTGAACGTTGGGGACATGATGATGCCCCGGCCTGACACAATTGCAGGCCGGAACAGAGACAGATTTAGAAATTACAGAGCCTTAAAGCCAATGTCCTTGCGGTAATAAACATTATTCCAGTTTATTTTGCTGGCCACTGAATAGGCCGATTGCTGTGCTTCTGCAACGGTGTCACCCATGCCACAGGCGCATAATACACGGCCACCCATGGTCACCACTTTGTCATCAACAAGCGCTGTACCTGCATGGAATACCTTGGTGCTGGGTGTTTCAGTATTTTCCAGTCCAGTGATTTCATCGCCCTTGTTGTAGGCATCGGGGTAACCGCCCGCGGCTAGAACCACGCCCAGAGCGAAACGGGGGTCCCACTGAGTGGCCATCTGATCCAGTTTTTGTTCAACTGCGGCCAGGCAAAGTTCTACCAGATCTGATTGCAGGCGCATCATAATTGGCTGGGTTTCCGGGTCACCAAAGCGTACATTGTATTCCAGCACTTTGGATTGGCCGTCCTTATCAATCATTAAGCCCGCATAGAGAAAGCCGCTAAAAGCGTGGCCTTCTTTCGCCATGCCATCCACCGTGGGTCGAATCACTTCATCAATCACGCGCTGGTGTATTTCAGCTGTGACCAGCGGCGCAGGAGAATACGCACCCATGCCACCCGTATTAGGGCCTTTATCACCGTCATCACGTGCCTTGTGATCCTGTGATGTGGCCATCGGTAAAATATTTTTACCGTCGATCATGCAGATGAAGCTGGCTTCTTCGCCCACCAGAAATTCTTCAACCACAACGCGAGCGCCGGCATCACCAAAGCGATTGCCAGATAACATGTCTTTAATGGCCGCAATGGCTTCGTCTTCCGTTTGCGCCAGAATGACGCCTTTGCCCGCCGCCAGGCCATCAGCCTTGACCACAATGGGCGCACCCTGTGCTTTCACATAGGCAATGGCTTCGGCTTCATCGGTGAAGTTGCCGTAGGCCGCTGTGGGAATGTTATGTCGCGCCAGAAAATCTTTCGTAAACGCTTTTGAGCCTTCTAGCTGTGCCGCACCACGTGTGGGGCCAAATATTTTTAATCCGGCTGCCTGAAATGTATCGACCACGCCATTGACCAGTGGGGCTTCCGGACCAACAATGGTTAGGGCGATATCGTTCTGCAGAGCAAAACTTTTGAGTCCATCAATATCTTCAGCATTGATATCCACGTTTTCCAGTGACGCTTCAAGTGCGGTGCCAGCATTACCCGGAGCGACAAATACTTTGTCTACATTGGCAGACTGTGCTGCTTTCCAGGCCAGTGCATGTTCGCGACCACCGCCGCCGATAACTAAAATATTCATCTGAATTCCTGTGCTTAGTGACGGAAGTGACGCATGCTGGTAAATACCATTGCCATGCCATGTTCATTCGCTGCGGCGATAACTTCATCATCACGCATTGAACCACCCGGCTGAATCACCGCGGTAATACCCGCTTCGTGTGCTGCATCTATGCCATCGCGGAAGGGGAAGAAGGCATCAGAGGCCATTACCGAACCTTCTACCTGAAGATTTTCGTCGGCAGCCTTAATGCCCGCAATTTTCGCAGAATACACGCGACTCATCTGTCCGGCACCCACACCAATCGTCATCTGATTTCGGGTGTAAACAATCGCATTGGATTTCACAAACTTGGCGACTTTCCAGGCAAATAGCAAATCTCTCATTTGATCTTCAGTGGGTACTTTCTCGGTAACCACCTGCAGGTCGTTAATATCCACCATGCCCAGATCACGATCCTGAACGAGCAGGCCACCATTAATGCGTTTGTAATCGAGGCCGGGAACGGGCTCGCCCCATTGGCCACATTCCAGTACACGCACATTTTTCTTTTCACTGAGGACGGCCTTAGCTGCATCGGTAACGTCGGGTGCAATAATCACTTCAACAAACTGGCGCTTGATAATTTCAGCGGCAACGTCTTCTTGCAGTGGGCGGTTAAAGGCAATAATGCCGCCAAAGGCTGAAGTGGGGTCTGTTTTATAGGCGGCATCATAGGCGCTCATTGCGTTATCAGCAATTGCTACGCCACAGGGGTTGGCATGTTTTACAATCACGCAGGCAGGTTCTGCAAACGATTTAACACACTCCAGCGCAGCGTCTGTGTCGGCAACATTGTTATATGACAGCTCCTTGCCCTGAACCTGAGTCGCACTGGCGACTGATACTTCTGCCGGATTTGCTTCTTTGTAGAAAGCGGCCTGCTGATGTGGGTTTTCGCCGTAACGCATCTCCTGCACTTTTTCGAACTGCATATTAAATGTACGAGGAAAGTTAGACTGGCTGCCGTCACTATTGATTTTGCCCAGATAGTTGGCAATCGCGCCATCATAGTTTGAGGTATGCTCAAACGCCTTAACTGCCAGGTCGAAACGTGTGGCTTTGCTGACGCCGCCATTATTGATTTCGCTAATCACGCGAGCGTAATCAACAGGATCAACCACAATGCTCACAAACTCATGGTTTTTCGCCGTCGCACGCACCATGGTGGGGCCGCCGATGTCGATATTTTCAATGGCATCTTCCAGTGAGCAGTCGGCTTTAGCAATGGTGGCTTCGAAGGGGTAGAGGTTAACGACTACCAGATCAATCGGATCGATGCCATTAAGTTTCATAACTTCATCGTCAATGCCGCGACGACCCAGAATGCCACTGTGAATTTTAGGGTGCAGTGTTTTTACCCGGCCATCCATCATTTCAGGAAAACCGGTATGTTCTGAGACCTCGATAACCGGCAGGTTATTTTCGCTGAGTAATTTTGCAGTGCCACCCGTAGAAAGAATTTCAACTCCAGCAGCGACCAGCGCCTTACCCAGCTCAATTACGCCCGTTTTGTCTGAAACACTAATTAGAGCCCGTTGTACTGGGCGGGTGCCATCATTACTCATTATTCGCAATCCACAGTCTGATAAAGAAGGGGGCGAATTATAAACCAATTGAGGGGTAGTCAGAAACTAAAAGAAGTGATGAACGTAATAAGCCGGTTTATATGTAGGCTATACGAGGGGAGGATTTGCGTTAAAGCGTCACTGCAGGCCTGTGCTGGCTGCAGTGACATCAGGCAGAATTTAATCGACAGGCTTAAATAAGGCTGTACGATTTTAGCTTTTTACGCAGTGTGCCGCGATTAATGCCGAGTAACTCAGCTGCTCTGGACTGGTTACCATCAACATGTCCAAGTACCATTTCCAGCAGTGGTGCTTCTACCTGTTGCATTACCAGATCATATACGTTTCCGGGATTTTCATCCCCCAGATCGCTTAATAACTGGCTTAATGAAGTGCGGATAGAGCTGTTTAAACCGTTGCCCTGTTCTGCATTTAACTGTTCGTTCTGGTGGTTATGTAAATTTACGACATTGCTATTATTCATGCTGCAATTGGCCTGTTTATTGTTTTTGATTTAAAAAAATTAATGACTTCTTCGAGCTGTTGCTGTGCATTTTCAATGCTGTTTATATGCTGGCGAAAATGCGTTAACTGCTCATTGTTTTCTAGCGGGTGGCTTTTGCAGTACCAGCTAATGTGTTTGCGCGCAATCTGTACGCCGCGCAGTTCCCCGTAAAATGCATACAGGTTAGTCAGATGATCCTGCAAAATCTGACTAACTTCATGCTGGCTGGGGGGAGCCAGAATTTTACCTGTTTTCAGGTAGTGATTAATCTCGCGAAAAATCCACGGTTTGCCCTGTGCGGCGCGACCAATCATGATGGCATCAGCGCCGGTATATTCCATCACCTGTTGTGCCTGTTGTGCCGAGCTAATATCACCATTGGCAACCAGAGGAATAGATATAAACTGTTTTACTTCAGCAATCGTGTCGTATTCAGCTTCACCTTTGTAGGCATCAGCGCGTGTTCGACCATGCATGCTGAGCATCTGTATGCCGTTATCTTCTGCAATGCGCGCAATACTTAATGCATTACGATTATCGTGATCCCAGCCTGTGCGCATTTTTAATGTTACAGGTATATCGACAGAAGAGACCACAGCTTTAAGTATTTCTGCAACGCGTTTTTCATCTTTCATTAAAGCTGAACCTGCGGCAACATTACATACCTTTTTTGCAGGGCATCCCATGTTGATATCAATGATCTGCGCACCATGCTCAACATTAAAGCGTGCTGCGTTAGCCATTTTTTCGGGTTCAGTTCCCGCAATTTGTACACAGATCGGATCAGCTTCACCCTGATGATCCATGCGCAAACGGGTTTTGCGACTATTACGCAAATGCGGTTCGGATGTAACCATTTCAGATACCACAAGACCTGCGCCCATTTTGCGGCAGAGTTGCCTGAAGGGTCGATCTGTTACTCCTGCCATGGGGGCCAGAAATACGGGTGATGAAAGTGAAAAGGGGCCGAGCTGCATTGTGATTGTCCGTTCTATGGAGGGCTATTTTACTCACAAGCGAGTGTAGAAAAAATACATTTATTTGCTTTTTTGTAACAAAAAAAACTTGATTTTCTATCTCGTTAAAAAAATCAGATACTTGTGAGCGCTTGTTAAATTAGCTGTTAATTTTATTTTTTATTAGAAGTTTAGAAGAATATTAACGCATGCTTTTCTGGGTCTCTGGCCTGGAGATGAATCAGGTTCATTTCTGCGCAGTTGCAGTGCAGCCTGTGCTTTGTTGATGCAGTAATGAGTGAGTGAGCGCCTTTAAAAGGTGCGCATGTAAACTTTTGTGTTTGCAGGTGATGAACTGTTGTTGCCAGGCCCGAAAATTTTTCAGGCTGTTTTGCCGGGGCATTCTGTGCGGCTGCAATGATCTGATAGGCCTGCCAGTTCCTGTAGCGCGTCCAGTTTATGAATGTTTACATATTTGCGCTGGGTAGAAAGAATGCCTTCGCTCTGAAAACGACTAAACGTACGGCTGATGGTCTCGATAGTCAGGCCGAGGTAGTTACCGATATCTTTACGGGACATGCTGAGATTAAATTCTGTTTCAGAAAAATTTCTCTGTTTCAGGCGTGAAGACAGGTTCACCAGAAATGCAGCGAGTTTTTCTTCAGCGCTTTTTTGTGCCATCAACATCAGCAGTGACTGATCGTTGGCAATTTCCTTGCTCATAACGCGAAACAGTTGATGATGTAGTTCTGGAATTTCACTGCTCAGATGTTCCAGTGTGCTGAAAGGGATTTCGCACAGGCTGGTGGTTTCCAGTGCAATTGCCGAGCAGGGGTGGGTGTTTTCGTGAATCGCATCCAGGCCTAACAGTTCGCCAGGTAGATAGAGGCCGGTAATTTGCTCATCGCCCTGTTCGCTTTCGCTAAAGGTTTTTATCGAGCCACTGCGCACCGCATAAATAGAAGTGAAATCATCGCCACTATTAAACAGGTGTTCATTTTTCTGTAATGGGCGGCTGCGTTTAATAATCTTATCCAGCTTGTCGATGTCGCCAAGGTCAAGGCCGAGGGGCAGGCAAAGATCGTGTAGATTGCAGCTCTGACAGGCCGTTTTTAGTGCGGAGAGCTTTATCGGAGTTGTAGTCATGACGTAAATACCGCTAAGAATATAGGTGCTATTTATATGAGTGTATATTAATCACCGGTCAAAGGTAAGTGCTTTATTTGCCGCCGCCCATGCAGGGTGGCGACTGAGGGGCTGCCCCTTTTTCCTGCCATTCTTCTGGTGTCATGGTATGCAGGGCCAGAGCGTGAATCGCCTCCAGTTCCTCAGCCAGAATCCTGTTCATCAGGCGGTGTCGGGCGACCAGCATTTTTCCGTTAAATTCATCTGAAACCGCCACTACTTTAAAGTGAGACTCCGATCCGGGCGGCACATTATGCATGTGGCTCTCGTTGATAACCTCTAGATGCTCTGGCTTCAGGCTGGCTTCAAGCTTTGCAGTGATATCGTCTTGTATGCTCATGGTCGTTCATTTGCTCATAGCGGTTGTCTAGTCGTTAATAGTAACAAAGAACGAGGCAGGAGTAAGGTGATTACAGAGATGGGTCGTGCATATGGCGGGCAAAAAAAAGAGCGTGCCGACTAGCGTCGACTCGCTCTTTACTCCCCCCCAGGAGATTCTTGCTCATCTGAAAGAGTACATG
>AZIC01001334.1_pt1 | contig 10062 bp, 7 predicted proteins | sample 359061 | NCBI WGS metagenome assembly AZIC01 (sample SAMN02429709, study PRJNA222657) | marine sediment metagenome | biome: Sediment sample; isolation source: sample MGS-MES from oil contaminated site at the harbour of Messina (Sicily... | place: Italy: Messine | collected 2011-04-30 | depth 1 m m
GATATGGCCGCCGGATGCTCTATGGCGGATATGGCCAACCTGGCAAAAGTTGAAAAAGCCTGGCGCGAACTTTCCAGTGTGATTGATCCCGATGAATCAGTAACACCGGTGACCTATATAAATTCGGCGGCCGATTTAAAATCTTTCTGTGGTCGTCATGGCGGTATTGTGTGCACTTCAACTAATGCGCGTCATGTGCTGGAGTGGTCGTTTAAGCAGCGTGAAAAAATTCTGTTTTTCCCCGATCAGCATCTGGGTCGTAATACCGGTGCTACCATGGGCATTCCATTAGATGAAATGGTGGTATGGGATTTTGATCAGGAGATGGGTGGCCTGACGGTAGAGCAAATCAGGAATGCGAAAATGATTCTGTGGAAGGGATTCTGCTCTGTTCATCAAATGTTTACGCCAGAGCAAATTGATAACTTCAAGGAAAAGCACCCGGAAACGATTGTTATTTCACACCCTGAAAGTTCGTATGAAGTGTGCCAGAAATCCGATTATGTCGGTTCTACCGAGTACATTATTAACACGATTCGTGATGGCGCACCGAACACACGCTGGTTAGTGGCCACTGAGCTTAATCTGGTTAACCGTCTGAAAGATCAGTTTGCGTCTGAAGGCAAGCAGGTGCACTTTATGTCGCCGACGGTGTGCATGTGTTCTACCATGTTCCGCATTGATCCTCAGCATCTGGCGTGGACACTGGAAAATCTTGCCGATGGCCATGTGGTGAATCAGATTTCAGTGCCGCAGGATATCGCCAACAATGCCAGACTGGCCCTGGATCGTATGCTTGAGGTTTCGCCCTGAGTTAAGTGCTGACTGAAAAGCAGGGCGGTGTCACTGCTGAGTTATACAACACAGTGTTATACAGAACAGACGCAAAGCACTAATTCAGTTTTTTCAATAACTGCAGAATGTGTACGAGCAGATCCTTTGTTTTTACCGGCTTGCGAAAGTAGCCAGCAATGCCAATCTCTTTGTAAATGTCAGAATCTTTCTGTTTGCTATAGCCCGTGCACAGAATAATCGGCAGTGATGGTTTGATTTTTAACATCTGCTCGGCCAGGTGGGTGCCCAGTAGGCCGGGCATGGTTTCGTCTGTAATCACCAGGTCAACAACCTGTGCATTTTCCATAAAGTATTCGGCCGCAGCTTCCGGTGAGTTGAAGGGTTTTATGTCTGCGCCCTGAATGCTTAGAAACTCTGTCAGCATATCGGTGATCATGGTTTCATCGTCAATTAGCATGATCTGCAAACCGGCCAGCGGTTTATCACCCAGTAGCTGCTTCTGAGGGAGTGCCGGTTCATCTTCGGGCAGGCTGTTATCCGCGGGTAGTAAAATTCGGATGCTGCTACCCGTGCCGGGGCTGCTTTCAACCAGCAGGTGTCCGCCCACGGAATGCACCAGTCCGTGAACGACCGCCAGACCCATGCCCGTGCCTTTGCCCACTTCCTTGGTGGTGAAAAAGGGATCAAAAATCTTGTCTCGCAGTTCACTTTCAATACCACTGCCACTGTCGCTTACAGTAATCTCGATGAAATCCCCGCTAAAGGCATGATGGCAGGCATTGCAGGTCTGGTGACTGATGTAACACTGTTTCAGGGTAATACTAATGGAGCCGTAGTCGCCAATTGCATCTCTTGCATTAATGCCAAGATTAAGGATCATCTGGTGCAGATTAATCGGTTGAATACGGGCTTTTAGTTCCTTGTTTTCTACCTGATAGCTTAACTCGATGGAGCTGGCAATTGACGAGCGTAATAAGGTCACCACTTCCTTGCACACGGGCTCAAGTAAGGTAATGGGGAGTTCATCACCGGTTGCAGATTTCTGTCGGCTGAACAGAAGTAGCTGATCGATCAGTTCTTTAGCCCGGCCACTGGCATCCAGTACCTGCTGCAGATAGCGATCCGTATTTTCCGTGATGCCTTTCTCCCGAAGCTGATCTTTTGCCAGTTCGGTATAACCGAGCATTGCGCCGAGTATATTGTTGAAATCATGCGCAATGCCGGCAGTGAGGTGTCCCATCGCCTCCATTTTGGTTGCCTGTGACAGCTGCTCGCGCAGTAACTGGGCTTCCTGTTCAATCTGCTTTCGTTCTGTGAGGTCTGTCATTATCATAAAACATCCCTGTACTTCGCCATGTTCATCAATATCGGGCAAAGCATGCATTAAACCATGTAAGGGCTTTTCGTCGGCAGTGAGTAAGGATGTTTCAAATGCTACGTGATGTCCTGACAATGCCTGTTGGAAATAGGGTTCAGCCTGTCGGTAAAAATTATCCGGCAGACATTCCTTTTGTGTTTTTCCCAGTATGGTATTAACCGGTTTTCCAAACCAGGGCTCAAAGGCCGCACTGGCGAACAGGTAGCGGCCCTCTTTATCCACCCGTGCCACAGGGGCAGGCAGTATGTCGGTAACCTGGCGTAGCTGGTTTTTGCTCTCCGTGAGAGCCTGTTCATTTTGCTGCAGAGTGTCGAGCATGAGATCCAGGCCGTCAGCCAGATGGCCGATCTCATCATCTCTCTGTAAGCGAGCACGCAGTTCTCTCTTTCCTGCTCGGGTGCCGTCGGCTACCGCGACGACACTGGCCAGTCCTCGGGTTAGCCCTCGCGCCATCCAGTAAGCGAAGAAACTGCCAATCAGAATAGCCGCCAGTGTATAGAGAAGTCCATCGAGGGTAATGCGGTATAGGCCATCTGTAATAAGCTGTTGATTGATTCCAACTCTGGCCCAGCCGATCAGCTCTTCATCAATCAGAATAGGGTAGGCCACATCAATCAGTTGCGTATTAGATAAAAGAACCTGCGCTTCGGGTGCTGCAGTGATGAGTTGCTGGCTGGTCTGATCTACTGGATAGAGGCCGCGTTTCGATTTGTCGCTATGCCCGAGTATTTCCATAAATGGAGTCATCACCATGGCATATTCCAGATCGGGATACGCCGAGTTAGAGTGTAGAACTTCATCCAGGCCGACAATATCCCGTGCCAGTACCCAGGACGTGCTATTAGCGGCAAGCGTTTTGGCCAGTGCCAGCGTCTGTTTCTGGCCCTGCTGAGAGAGGAAATCGCGCTGCCTTTCGACCAGATCAATGATAAAAACACTCATCATGACGGCATGCACCAGAGCAATACCAAGCATTAACTGGTTGCGAATAGAGCCAGTAACGAAGCTGTAAATGCGTTTAATCATGTTATTTTGTGTGTGCTCATGGGGCGTCAACCGGGCCGATCTGCGTCTCGTATTGTGTAATAAAGGTACGTACGGGAAGATAGGTGTCATTATTTGCGGGAATAAATGCAGATAGATCCATATTATTCAGTGCTTTCAAGCCCTCTGTCGTTTGCCGCATATTAAGCAGTGTGTCAGCCACCCGGTTAACCAGTTCGGCGGGAATATCATCCCGTGCCATCAGGGAATTATCAGGTAAGGGATCGGTTTTCCAGATAACTTTCAGCTCGCGGGCCAGATTTGGTTGTTGCTGCTGAAACATACGCCAGGCTGGCGGATAGGCGGTGCCAGCAGCCACTGCGCCCATCTGTATATTGAGCAGTGAGGATTCCATCGATCCGACATAGCGTGGTCGTATGTCTTTTTTTACATTTAACCCCTGCTGGTGTAAATAAAACTTGGGCATAATGGTCGCGGCAAGTGCGGTTGGCCCCGGGAAGCTCAACTCTTTGCCGCGTAAATCAGCAGCAGTACGAATATCACTGTCCTTGCGTACCAGAATCAGGCCGCGCAAATCACCCTGGTTGCCCATTTGCCCAAATACCTGATAACCCATATCAATCGCGCGCACTGTGCCGTAAGGGTTGGGAAGTACAAAGTCAAAATGTCGTTGATCAATTTTTTTATCAAAACTCTGGAAGTTACGTGACGCTTCGAAAATAAAACGTACATCGGGCAGTTGCTGATTCAGGTAATCGACCATGGGGCCAAAAACCTCGCGCAGCTTTTTGGGATTGCGTTGAGGGTGCACGCCAAAAATGTATACTTTATTAGTGAATGGTGACGCTGCAGAATAGTCGGGCTGATAGTTGTCTGTGGTATTTCTCTCACAGCCGCCGAGCAGAATTAACCCCAGCAGGCCTATAAGCAGGTATCCAGAATAAATGCGCAAGTTATTAATGGTTAAAGTCATATATATCTGGATTATTCCGCGGAATGTCTGTTGTTCATCCTGAGTGTAATAATGGTACAGTATAGCCAACAATGACTTGCTTCGCTGCTTTGCTCATTAACGTATTTAGCAAGAGTGTTTGCTGTGCGTTCTAGCAGTGATTTCAGTGGTTATTTACAGTGATAAATAGCTTTAACTTATATTTCTTTTAGGTACTTTATAGCGCATGAAAGAAGCGGTGATACTCATACACGGCATATGGATGAATGGCGTAGAAATGTTTCGACTGCGTCAGCGACTTTGCGACGCCGGTTATGAATGTTATCTATTTCGTTACCAGTCGATTAAATGTTCCCCTGAAGAAAACGCGGCACACTTACATAGCTACCTGCATTCCCTGGATGCACCTGTGGTGCATTTTGTCTGTCACTCACTGGGTGGGCTGGTGTTATTGCATCTGTTTGACAAATTCATTGTTGAAAAAAAGGGCCGTGTGGTTTTTCTCGGTGTGCCAGTGAATGGCAGTGAGGTTGCGCGACGCCTGTCGAGTTCATTGATGACGCGTTGGGCGGTCGGTAAAAGTATTGAACATGGTTTGTTAGGTGATCGACCCGTGTGGAAAAAATGGCGTGACCTCGGAGTGATTTCCGGCAGTTTTCCACTGGGAGTTGGACTGGTAGTGGGTGGGCCTCCATTACCTCATGATGGCACTGTTTCGGTTGAAGAAACTTACCTGGGCGGCGCGACAGATTATTTAACCATGACCGTTACGCATCTTGGGCTGCTTTATTCGGAAGATGTTGCAACGCAGGTCGTTACCTTTTTACGCGCAGGGAAATTTGGCGATGAAGCGACTAATTTATTGCTGGATGTAGCGGGTTAATTTAGCTACTTAAGAAAACGATCTTCTCTTTATTCTCGAATAAAAAAAGGCTCATATAATGAGCTTTTTTTTAGCAGAAAATTACAGCTACTTATTTAAAAGAGAGCATGCCTTTAAGCGCCTGTGGAATATCTGCCGGGTATACAAAGGTTTTGGTGTTCTGCGAATCGGCCAGTTTAGTAATGGATTCAATATAACGTTCACCGAGCAAATACATTACGGGCAAGCTGCTTTCCCTGTCGATCTGTTCAGAAACAATCTTGATTGCATTCGAGGATGCGTTCGCCAGGATTTCTATCGCTTCTGCATTTTTGCGTGATGCTTCAAGCTCGCCTTCTGCTTCTAAAATGGCCGCCTGCTTTTCGCCTTCGGCTTTGGTAACTGAGGCACGACGTTGACGCTCTGCGGCAGACTGACCTTCCATGGCTGCCTGCATGGTAGGAGATGGGTTGATGTCCTGTATTTCAACTGTTTTAACACTAATGCCCCAGTCTGAGATATCGTTCGAGATAGAATCTTTTAATTTGTTTTTGATGAGTTCGCGCGATGATAGCGCATCGTCCAGATCCATTTCACCGATAATGCTTCGTAGTGTGGTTTGCACAATGTTCTGTATTGCGATGATGTAATTTTCCACACCATATACGGCTTTTTCAGGATTGATAATGGTCATATAGGTAACCGCATTCGCAATAATCACCGCATTATCTTTGGTGATGACTTCCTGGCTGGGAATATCCAGAACGATTTCCTTGGTGGAAACGCGGTAAGCCACCTTATCAATATAGGGAAAGATAAAGTTGAGCCCCGGGTTCAGGGTGCGATGAAATTTACCCAGGCGTTGTACAATGTGTTTGCTGCCCTGTGGCACGATGCATACCCCCATAACCATGGTGAGTATGACAAGTGCAGCAATGGCACCCAGAATAGCTAATATTTCCATTTTGCGTTTCCTATGTAAGTTTAATCTGGCAAGTTTTCAGGCTTATGTTTTGCTAACGGATAATGCATTACCCACTACGCTTTTCACGCACACACGATCGCCAGTGGATAATGCTTCGGAGGAAATAATGTTCCATTCGTCATTACCCAGAATCGGTGCGGGAAATTTCATTCGGCCCTTATTTGAATCCGGGTTGAAACTTATAACAATACCTGTTTGTCCGCTAATCGCTTCTTCCGCCATACCAGAAAAACTTTTGTCCTTGATGCGTGGCTGAATCAGTTTAAACCAGGTGATAATACTGACGGTTGAAAGTATCACCCAGATTAGTAGCTGGGTATTAAAGCTTAATGTCAGGAGTGTCATCACTGCACCAACAATGACGGCGCTTACACCGAGCCACAGCAGGAAAAAGGTGGGTGCAAACACTTCCATGCCGATAAGTAAAATACCAAGCACAATCCAGTGCCAGTATTCAATATTCTGATTTAGCCATTCCATTAAAGATCCTTTAGATTTATTTATCCACAATTATCCGCTTTTCTGAATAACGCAGGTCAGTTAGTTATGCTTTGTGACGAGTAATCTAGCTGGTCTGGCGTCTCATGTAATGGCTCGGGCTGGCCACAATAATAGCCCTGCGCATAGTCGATTCCCATCTCTGTAAGAAATTCGGCGGTTTCCCTGTTCTCGACAAACTCTGCAATGGTTTTCAGGCCCATGGTTTTGCCGATTGAGTGAATGGCCTTAACCATAACTCTGGAGGTTTCATCTTCGACAATCTGTCGTACAAACATACCATCAATTTTCAAATAGTCGATAGGTAAATTGCGCAGGTAACCAAAAGAGCTCAGACCACTGCCAAAATCATCCAGTGAGGTGTGGCAGCCAAGCGCCTGCAGATTACTGAGAAATTCAGTGGCATTATTCAGGTTTGCAATGGCGGATGTTTCGGTAATTTCAAAACACAGACGCTGAGGGTTGATGTTTTTTTCAGCCAGGTAGTGGACCACCTGTGTGGTGAATTTTTTATCGGCCAGGCTCTGTCCCGATAAGTTGATCGCATAAACGGTGTCACTATCATCGCGGGTTAATTGCTCTATTACATGCTCGATAACCCAGTGGTCAATTTTTGGCATCAGGTCATATCGTTCCGCGGGTGGAATGAATGCCATAGGTGGAACTAATTCACCATATTCATCAATCATGCGAATCAGTACTTCACGATGTATTTTTAGGCCGGAGTCGGTGTCGAGTGGAACAATATCCTGAGCATATAAGGTAAAACGGTTCTCATTCAGGGCATCGTTAATGCGATTTACCCACTGAGTTTCCTCACGCTTTTCGGTGACATTTTTGTCATCGTAGGTCACCACATGAACCCGGTCTCTACCGGAGTGTTTAGCCATATAGCAAGCTGTATCGGCAGCATGATACAGGTTTTCATAATTCGATACCTGCGCCGGGGCATCTACCAGCCCGATACTGGCACCTACTCGAAAGGCTTTATTGCTCCACACAAATTGATATTCACGTATTGATGTGAGTATTTTTTCGGTAATTTGCTCGGCGTTTTGTGTGTTTATATTGGAAAGAAACAGAGAAAACTCATCTCCGCCTATGCGAGCCAGCAGGTCTGTTTTGCGCAGTTCCTGTTTTATCAGTAATGAGATCTGTTTAAGTAATTCATCGCCCGCCGCGTGACCCATTGTGTCATTAACGATTTTGAATCGATCCAGATCCATTACACAAAGAGCATGTGTGGTGCCCTCGGAATAGAGCGCCAGCGACTGCTCAACCTTGGTTTCAAACTCACGACGATTGAGTAATCCGGTCAGTGGATCATGTCGCGCCTGGTGTTCAATATGTTTGGCGAGTACTTTTTCCTTGCTGATGTCCTGAAAGGTCGTAATGGTTCCGAGTACATGATGATATTCATCCTGAATAGGTGCAATCGTTTGAGAAATGTCGATAATGTCATCGTCTGCGTTATATAGAATAATGTCATTTGACGGCATGCTATAACTGCCCTGATCCAGATAGCGCATAATGCAGTCTGCCAGCCAGCGCTGGTTTTTTTCATCGTAGGCTTTATAAACTTCGGTGATCGGTTTGCCATATACCTCACCGGTTATGTAGCCGGTTATTTTTTCGGCCACCGGGTTCAGGTATTCAACGTGACCATTTTTGTTGGTTGTAATGATGGCATCACCCACGCTGCGTAGCGTTATCTGTGCTTTTTCTTTCTCAAGAAAGAGTTCTTTTTCAATGCTTGTGCTGCGGCGAATAACATAATAGGCAACGAGCAGGGCCAGCATCAATATGATAATAAAGAGTGAGTTCTGTAACTGTTCTGCATTCTGGTACTGACGTGTGGCCGTGTCTCTTGAGCTTGAAATAATGGCTTTCTGATGTTCCAGTAACTTCAGGAAGTTGTCGATAATTACACTTTGCTGCGGATAAACGTTTTCAATCATCATTTTTTGCGCAGTTTGCAGCATGATAATGTCATCAGAGAGGGCTATTTCCGCGGCTTCTCTTTGCAACGCTAAAGCCTGTTTTGCCGCTGTATTGATTTGAGATAAATAGGCGCTCTCTTCACTGTCTATGCCGAGCCCGATGAGTTTTTCTCTATAGAGGTAAAACTGACTGGCAAGGCCATCAAGGTTGATATTTATTTCATCTTTTTTAAAGGGGTCTGTTTCATAACTCATATGCAGCGTCAGGCGTGACCTGGCGCGGGCTGTTTCAATTAACCTGACAATAACTTCCATTTTATCGCTGGCAATGCTGCTGCCTTTAATGGCGGTATATGAGGTGTTGATTTGCTGATGGCTACTATAGGCAAACAGGCTGAGAAGGAATATAAGAAAACCGAAACCCAGTACCAGTATGTAGATGGATTCAGACTTTCGTGTCAAAGGGATATGCATGATTATTATAAATTATTGTTTTATCTGAATTTAGAATAGCATGTTTCCACTCAACTGCAGATTTTTGTTAGCGTAGATGCTGTTGCGGTCCTACTACTGGGTGAACAGGAATGGTAAACTCTGTGCTGAATAATCTATGGCAAATACTACAGAGTGCCTTCACTATCACCGACTTCAGATGAAGCAGGCTTTTCATTGAGTACACGTATATTAGGTATAGACCCAGGTTCCAGACAAACCGGCTATGGCCTGATTGATTCTGATGGCATGAAGTCGCTGCACGTTGATAGTGGCTGCATTTACGCCAAAGGTGAGAATTTCGCCGAGCGACTCGGTTATATCTTTCAGCATGTGAGCGAACTGATTGCTGAATACCAGCCAACTGAACTTTCCATTGAACAGGTGTTTGTTAACAAGAACATTGATTCGGCATTGAAGCTGGGTCAGGCTCGTGGGGCGGCTATCTGCGCGGCGGTTCAGGCGGGTTTGAGTGTGCATGAATATGCGCCCAAAGCAGTGAAAAGCGCAGTCGTGGGCACAGGTAATGCGACCAAGGAGCAGGTACAGCATATGATGAGTATGCTGCTGAAGCTGGAAAAGGGTCTGCAGGCCGACCAGGCTGATGCACTGGGAATCGCCCTGTGCCATGCACATAATCGTCAGCTGGCGGGCAAAATTGCGCTACCGAGCCGTAAACGCAGCCGGGGGCGCTGGCTATAAATTGTGCACCCAGTCGCTAGAAACATAATGACAAAGAGAATAAATAAAGCATGATAGGCAGAATTCACGGCAAAATTATCGATAAACAGCCGCCACAACTTCTGGTTGATGTGCAGGGTGTGGGCTATGAGATTGATGCGCCCATGTCGACCTTCTACCAGTTGCCGAATCTGGGGGAGCTGGTCACCTTGCATACGCATCTCGTGGTGCGCGAAGATGCGCACCTACTATACGGATTCGCCTCGCTGGCCGAGCGAGGTCTGTTTCGTACCCTGATCAAAATTAATGGCGTGGGTGCCAAGCTGGCATTGACTATTTTATCCGGCATGAATGCCAATGAGTTTATTGCCTGTGTGCAGGATAATGATACGGCAGCGCTGGTGAGGTTACCGGGGGTTGGCAAGAAAACCGCGGAGCGGCTGATTATTGAGCTGCGTGACAAATTAAAAGATC
>AZIC01020064.1_pt1 | contig 10045 bp, 3 predicted proteins | sample 359061 | NCBI WGS metagenome assembly AZIC01 (sample SAMN02429709, study PRJNA222657) | marine sediment metagenome | biome: Sediment sample; isolation source: sample MGS-MES from oil contaminated site at the harbour of Messina (Sicily... | place: Italy: Messine | collected 2011-04-30 | depth 1 m m
ACCGCGGCGGCATCCGTTCGCAGGCGACTCCCGTTACAGACCGAACAGGGGACTTCCCCCGTCATTTCCTGCAGACGACTGCGAAACCCAAACGACAGTCGCGAGGCCTCTTCAATGGCCGGATAGAGACCTTTGTATTGAAACAGGATCGTGCCCGCTTCATCGAGTGGAATCCAACGATCTTCCTCGCCATACAAGATAAACCGCTGCTGCTTCACACTGAGTTGATTGAAGGGGACATCCAGTGGAATCCGGAACTGCTTCGCTATCGCGGCTAACGTTTTCTTGAATTCGGGATTGCTCCGCGGATCAGGCCAGGCGGCGATGGCGGCGTCCTGCAGACTGCGGTTGGGGTCAGGAATCAGTTCTGAGAGGTTCGTGCCCAGTTCGGTTCCCAACCCTTCACAAAATTCACACCAGCCCAGGGGACTGTTAAAGGAATAATTGTGAGGCGTCAGCTCTTCAAAGCTCTGGCCACACTGATCACAGAAGTAGAACAGGCTGAAGGTTTCGAAATCCCATTCCTGTTCGGGAACTTCGTCGTCGCAGTAGCAGGCATACATCAGACCTTCGCCGAGCGCTAAAGCGGATTCAACCGAATCGGCAATGCGCGAACGATTTTTAGCAGCGACGGTGATACGGTCGATTACCACTTCCACTTCATGACGACGACGACGATCGATGTCGGGTACGTCTTCCAGGCGATATGTCACGCCATCAATACGGACGCGGAGGAAGCCTTGTGTACGTAATTTTTCCCAGAGCGTATCGTAAGCCTGTCCCACGTTGATATCCACGGGCGCCAGAATCAGCAGTTTGGTGCCTGCTTCCATCGCGAGAATGCGTTCAATCACTTCGTCGGTGGTCTGCGTTTCGACAGGAACGTCACAGTCGGGGCAATACATTTTTCCCAGGCGGGCATAGAGTACGCGCAGGTAGTCATAGATTTCCGTAACAGTCCCCACAGTGGAACGGGGGGAATGCCCGGTTGTTTTCTGTTCGATGGCAATCGCCGGCGAGAGGCCGTGAATGTGCTCGAATTTCGGTTTAGGCATCTGTCCCAGGAATTGCCGGGCATACGCGGACAATGATTCCACATAGCGACGCTGACCTTCCGCGTAGAGTGTATCCATGGCCAAAGACGATTTACCACTGCCACTCGGGCCACAGAAGACATTCATCTGATCCCGGGTAATCTGCAGGTCCAGGTTCTGCAGATTATGCTGGCCTGCGCCGCGGATCGTGATCTGTGTACTGTCGCCGTTGGATTTCCCGTTCCGTTTCGAATTGGCAGACTGCCAGCGCAGATGCGGATTATTCAGGATCAGTGCCTGTTTCTTTTTCCCTTTGACGGTTTTCGCGGGAACCAGATCAGTCTGTTCTTTGAGTGCCAGCCCCGTGTACGACCAGGGACAGGCGGCGACTTCTTCCGGCGTGCCTTCTACCAGAATCGTGCCTCCCCCTTCGCCTCCTTCGGGACCGAGGTCGATCACCCAGTCGGCGGTCTTAATGACATCCAGGTGATGTTCGACCACGAGCACCGTATTGCCGGCATCCGCCAGATGATGCAGCACTTTGAGCAGCAGTTTCACATCGGCAAAATGCAATCCGGTCGTTGGTTCATCCAGCAGATAAAAGGTACTGCCTGTGGAACGTTTCCCGAGTTCACGGGCGAGTTTGACTCGCTGTGCTTCCCCGCCGGAGAGGGTCGGCGAGGGTTGCCCGAGTTTCAGATAGTCCAGGCCCACATCATGCAGGGATTCGAGCAGCTTTAAGATTTTGGGTACATTCTGAAAATGTTCAATCGCCTGCTGAATATCCATCTCGAGTACTTCAGCGATGTTCGCGTCTTTATAGCGAATCTCGAGTGTCTCATGATGAAAGCGGCGGCCTTCGCACACCGGACAGGGAACCCAGACATCCGCGAGAAAATCCATTTCCAGTTTATTGGCGCCGTGCCCTTCGCAGGCTTCACAGCGACCGCCGGGCACATTGAAGCTGAAACGTCCCGCTTTATAGCCTCGCATGCGGGAATCGGGGAGTTTGGCATACAGGTCCCGAATCAGATCGAATACCTTCACGTAAGTCGCCGGATTGGAACGGGGCGTGCGGCCGATGGGGGACTGATCGATGTCGATGGCTTTGTCGATCAGATCCAGGCCGGACACACTCCGATGCGCACCGGGATTGCCTTTGCCGCGATTCACGTTTTTATTCAGGACCGGCCAGAGAATATCGTTGATGAGAGAACTTTTTCCCGACCCGCTCACGCCGGTCACACAGATCAGCCCTTTGGTGGGAATGCGGGCGGTGATGTCTTTCAGGTTATGATGCTTCGCCCCTTTGATGACAATCGAATCTTTTTTGACGAGTGTCCGGCGCTGCTCGGGGATCTCGATTTTCTCTTTACCGGAAAGGAACTGCCCGGTGACGCTCTCCTTCGCCTTAAGAACTTTCTGATACGAGCCTTCTGCAACGATGTAACCGCCACGCACACCTGGGCCGGGTCCGAAGTCTACAATGTGATCGGCGGCGCGCATGGTTTCTTCATCGTGTTCGACGACGATGACCGTATTGCCCTGATCGCGCAAGTCGCAGAGACTTTCCAGCAGCATCGTATTGTCGCGGGGATGCAGGCCAATCGAAGGTTCATCCAGAATATAGACGACCCCCACCAGGCCACAGCCAATCTGCCCGGCGAGGCGAATTCGCTGACTTTCACCGCCAGAAAGTGTAGGCGCGGTGCGATCCAGCGTCAGATAATTCAAGCCGCAACGCAGTAGAAATCCGAGTCGGCCGCGAATCTCTTTGAGGACTTCGTCGGCGATCAGTAAACCGGTTTCATCCAGATCCAAAGTTTCAAAGAAACCGGCGGCTTCTTCGATACTGAAGGCGCAGACCTCGGGTAGAGTTTTTGAAGTGTGTGACTGTTTGCTGGTGTGCGCCTCACTGAGAGAGGTAATGCGCACATGCCGGGCCTGCGAATTCAGACGCGTGCCGTGACAGCTCGAGCATTCAACAAAGTCCATGTATTTTTCGAGCTGTTTCCGCCGCATGGGATTACTGGTTTTGCGGTAACTTTCCAGCAGTTCTTCGACATAGCCATCCCAGGTACCCCCATGTTTCCAGATGCCCCCCGAATGCCGCCAGCTGAAGGTGATATTGCGATCGCCGGTTCCGTACAGAAACTGTTGTTGTGCGGCGGCAGGCAATTCATTCCAGGGAGTTTTCAGGAAGCTGTCTTCGTCAAGATTCAGATCGTTTTCAATCGAACGTGCGACGCCATTATAAATGTGACGTCGCCACTTACCGACTTTGCTGAGCGGCCCCAGCAGTTCAAAGGCCCCTTTTTGAATCGACACGGTCTCTTTGGAAATCAATGCATCGAGTGGAAAATCGTACCGCATTCCCAGCCCGTTACATTCACCGCACATCCCCAGGGGACTGTTAAAGCTGAACAACTGCGGCGTGGGTGGTTCGTAACTGATGCCGCAATCAGTACAGGCATAGCGGGAACTATAGAGTTTGTCCTGCAGGCTTTCTTCGCTGTCGCTGCTCTCTGTTTTCTTTGAGACTTCTGTGGCGATAATCAGTGTGCCGTTCGCCAGTTTCAAGGCGAGTTCCACGGACTCTGCCAGACGGGCCCGATTGACTTTGCCGGCGACGAGACGGTCAATCACGACTTCGATGGTGTGACGCATCTGGCGGTCGAGCTGCAGTTGATCGGACAGTTGAATAATGCGACCATCCACGCGAGCCCGGAGAAAGCCCTGTTTGAGCAGATCTTCAAACAGGTCTTTGTACTCTCCCTTCTGCTGCTGAATCAACGGCGCGAGAATGGAATATCGGGTCTTTTCCGGGAGCAGCGTGATCGAATCGATAATACGTTCGCTGCTTTGCGAGCTGATCGGTTTTCCACAATTTTCGCAGAAACCCTGTCCTACCCGGGCAAACAGGACGCGGAGGTAATCGTAAATTTCTGTGATCGTCCCCACGGTACTGCGGGGGTTGCGGCCACTCATTTTCTGCTGAATGGAAATCGAAGGTGCGAGGCCGGAAATCGCATCGACTTCGGGTTTCGGCATCTGCCCGAGAAACTGGCGTGCGTAACTGGACAGTGATTCGACGTAGCGACGCTGACCTTCTGCATACAGGGTATCGAAGGCGAGTGAACTTTTTCCGGAGCCACTCACGCCGGTCATGACGATCAGCTGATTTCGGGGAAGTCGAACACTGACGTTCTGCAGATTGTGCTCTCGAGCACCGGTAATAATGATATCTTTTTGTGACATGGGCCGCGGTATACCAAACGGCTGACGCCGCGCTGAAAATCGCTGGTGGAAATAGATCAAATCGAACGCAGAGCATTCAAAACAGGTTTACAGTAACCCGCCACCGAATGTGTCTTCCTCTTCTTCGGACGGCTTCGGGGGCTCTGATTCCGAGGGAGGCGGGGGAGCAGCTTGTGGCGCCTCAGCGGGAGTAGTTGAGGTCACTTCATTTATAGAGTGATCGGAAACATTGTCAACCGGTGTATCAACGGGGGCAGTCTCCGGTTCATCCAGGGAACGGGCAGCAGCAGCGGCGCGTTCGGAAGAAGACTGATCTTGTGCCGGCGGTTGATAGTATTCGAAATGAAACGGGTCTCGATACTGGCTGCGTTTCTCTTCCACCAGTTGCATAAAGACGGTTTTCCCACCCACTTCCACCGATTTCGCAGTGACGTCTCCGCTTAAGCGGATCGTCTGCCCGGTCTGGGGGCATTTCCAGAGCCGTCTGACATCAAGATCCAGCTTTAAACCGGGGCCTTTCATAGTTCACTTCACTTTGCTGCTGGAGTTCCAGAAATCAACACTTTTCACAATTGTCTGACTACACTACACTCTCGTCTCAATGAAAGATACCTGATCCCGTATGCCCTGTTCAATTGCTGGCGTAGAAATAATTGCTGCGACAGCTCTTTTGTTCATTATATCAAGGTCTATTGATGTCAGATTCCGAACAGCCTGTAGCAAATACTGCCCCCGGATTTCCCGCTAAAGCCGATCTGATCCAGGTCGGCCGCGGGTTATTAATGGGGGGGGCCGACATTATCCCCGGAGTCTCAGGAGGCACCGTTGCTCTGATTCTGGGGATCTATCAGCGTCTGGTCACCGCCATCAGCCACTGTGACACCCGGCTGTTTCAGTTACTGGCAAAGCGACAATGGTCTGAAGTCGCAGCGCATCTGGATCTGCGGTTTATTCTCCCTCTGGGTGTCGGAATATTGACGGGTGTAGTGAGCCTGGCCAGTCTGATGCATTATCTGCTCGATTACCACCTGCAGCTGACACTCTCTGTTTTCTTCGGCTTAATTCTGGCTTCGAGTTACCTGGTCGCGCAGATGGTCAACCGCTGGACCGTCTTAAATGTGCTGGCATTTCTGGTTTCACTGGCTGGCGTCTATATTCTGGTCGGCGAACATTCAATTCAGCCTCCCGAGGGGAACCTGTACGTCTTTTTCTGTGGGATGATTGCCATCTGTGCGATGATCCTGCCTGGCATCAGCGGTGCCCTGATTCTGATCCTGTTGGGAAAATATCACGATGTGACGGGACTGCTCAAAACGATCCCGAAAGAACTGCTCAAGGGAAACATTGACTGGAGTGGCCTCGTGACCGTGTTCGTGTTTGTCATGGGCTGCCTGATTGGCCTGATTCTGTTCAGCAAAGTATTACGCTGGCTGCTACACAATTACCATACTCTGACGATGGCAGTCTTGTGTGGCCTGATGGTGGGATCGCTCAGACGCATCTGGCCTTTCAAAGTGGATATCACCCCCTACACCGCCGACCAGACTCCCGAAATGGTACCATTCAAACATCGGATCTATGAAAATGTCTGGCCCACAGCATTTGACGGCACGTTCTGGACTTCGATCGGATTGATGATTGTCGCCATCATTTTAATCTGGGGGCTGGATACTCTCTCTCGCAAATATGCCATGCATGGGACATCCGAACTCTGATCAATGTGCGATTACTTCTCACCATCATCCTGAGGGTAGAGCAGCACGCGATCATGACATAACAGAATCAGGTCTTTCCGTTTGTCACCTGTCAGGTCGGCAATGACGGCTTCCCGTGGATCGACGCCTGCCCGGTTCGAACGTGAAAAAGTTTTCTCTTCGAACACTTTAAAGTTCAATGCATGCTTTAAGCCTTCCTCTTGCTGGAAATTCAGGATTTCCACATGATGCGTGCGCAAGTCCAGGATGACAACATCCGACTGACCATCGCCGTTCAGATCGCCGGCGACGGAGTCGGTAAAATAAGCTTGCGGAATTTTGGATTCGTAGGAGGCCACGTCTTTCAAAGTAGGAGGCGTCTGGCCTGAGTAAAGGATCCCGAACTGACCGCGACCAAATAAAACCAGATCAGACAATTGATCCCCATTCAGGTCAGCGACATGTGCGGACAGGAAAGGAAATTCGCCGATCTCCACTTCCTTCCAGGGGCGATACACGTTGGCTTCTTTTCGCAGGATTCGCAGTTTCTGCACGCCCAGATCAATCAACACGATTTCATCCCCTGGTTCACCATCCAGGTTAATATTCACGGCCCCCACTACGCGGGCCTTACTTTCAGGCGCATTGAACTGATCGAGCACCTGCCACTGATTATCGGAATTCAAAACCAGCCTGCGGGCAAAATTGTTCTGGGCCGTTAGTATCCAATCCCGTTTCGGGCCGCCGATAAAGATGGATTCCGGTTTAATCTCATCCAGGTTGATTCCCCCGGAAGGCGTAATCAGTTGAGGAGTCTGCTTTGGAGTCAGGGTGATCATTTTGGGAGAACGGGAGAGCCCGTAAAACGCCATCAGTTCAAAAATCCCATCGCCATTGGCATCGAGTTTGACTAATGACTTAGGGGCTTCCAGGTTAGGTGGATTACTGGGGAAATGATACTCGGCCCAGGAACCATCCGGATTTAGTTTTAATGCCTGTAGTTTATATTGATTGGAATCAACCTTGGAGACATAGATCAATTCAGGTGATCGATTGCCATCCAGGTCCGCCATTTCAAAGGCAACAGGCTCCCCCTTCACCGGCAGAATTTTGGGGAAGGAGAGACGCTGATTTTCAAATGAACTGACGCCGATAATCTTTTCCCGTTCGCTGAGAACAAACACTTCTGCCCGTCCATCGCCGTTGATATCTTCAATACGTAACTGTTCTACCCCCTGCAGACCGGGATAGGTCTGCCCCAGATCCAGGCCCCTGTCTTTCGCCTGCAGATAGACCAGCATCTGTGCGGTTTCCGGATCGGAAACAACAACGTCGGTGATTCCATCGCCGTTAATATCGCCCAGATCAAAACCACGATTTCGTCCGGACCCTTCTTCGCCGAAACCATACATGGTGAGCCGCTTGGAAAGATCCCCATTCTGAGTCGACGAATTTTCGAGCTGTTGAATTCTCATTCTCCCGGTCTGGGAATCGATGGTGAGTATTTCCGAACCTGCCTGACCATCGATATCAGCCAGGGTGATGGAACGGGGATTAGAAAGTTCAAATCGGATTTCCGGGCCGAGATTTCCGTCCGGTTTCTGCAGCCGTGCACAAAGCATCTGATCTTTGCCATCGCGAGTGGCATAGGTAAAATCATTCCGCCCATCCCCATTCAGATCAGCGATGGCAGCAAGGCCGAGTTTGGGTGAGGTATTCAGGATCGGGCGTGGGGTTTTCAAATTCCCTTTGTCATCCTGCAGGATGACATAGGTATGATTCGTCCCCAGCACGATCAAGTCGGTTTTCTGATCGAAATTGAGATCACCGGCGGCAATCGTCCATTGGGTCGCCTGCAGATCGGCCAGTCGGATCCGTTTGCGATCAGACCATTCTCCGGCTTTCGTCTGATAACGAATAATCAGCCGGTCCGGCAGTGCCAGGTAAGCCAGATCATTGAGTCCGTCACCATTAAAATCTCCTACTGTCAGGGCAGAGATTGAGACATCCACGGGGATTTTGATGTGTTTTAAACGTGCATCATTGGGAATCCCATTCACCTCGTCTGAGATTTCATCCGCGGCGACTTCTTCTCCAGGCGCGCGTTGCTGCAGCACATCAATGCGGCTGTTGCTGTTATCAATCAGAATCAGATCATTCAGCCCATCCCCATTCAGATCGTGGGCCAGCATATTGGATGACCGGTCGGAGAGCTTGAAAAGTTCCAGTGGTTTAAAGCCGTAAGAATCTCCCAGCTTCACTTTTTCGTCTGAGTAAACCCGCAGCCCATCGCCTGCGACGCAGTAGATGGCCAGTAATGCCAGACAGAGAATTCTGATTGATTTCCTTGAGCCGTTTAACATCCTGTCTCCTTGCTGTATTTCAAAACTGCGTCGTATTGATGTTCAATGTATGCCTGTTTTTTTCGATCAGCATAACCAGAATCATTACTGGACGCGAATCTCAAATGGCATAATTGTGAGTGACTTTTCCCGTGCCAGTAAATTGATCAGGTCCATTTTTTTCACCTGTTCGGCCAGCCCCGGGGCAATGGAATCCAGCATTCGCGAGATCTGTTGATGCTGTTGAGTATCGCCATCGACGGGGCCGAACAACTGTTCGAACGGGCTGGTCGGTCGGGGGAGAATCAGTTTTTCAAACTTTTCGCCCTCTTTGATTTTCCCCAGTTTGCGGGCATGATCGATGGCTTGGTCCAGTGTTCCCAACTGGTCCACTAACCCGAGTTTTAACGCCATCTCTCCGGTATAGACCCGACCACGGGCCAGTGCTTCCAGTTTGTCGTACTCCATTTTGCGTCCGGCGGCAGCTTTTTCGGTAAACTGTTTGTAAATAGCGTTCAGCATGCCTGTGACGGCGACGCGTTCCGATTCCGTAAAACCATTCAGCGGGCTGAAGGTTCCACTGTTGCTGCCTCGCGAAATCACACTGGTGGTAATCCCGATTTTCTTGTAGAGACCTTCAATCGCCAGCTTGCCGCCCACGACACCAATCGAACCGGTCAGAGTGCCCGGCTCAGCAAAAATGCGTTCTGCGCCCATGGAAATGTAGTAACCACCACTGGCGGCAACATCGCCCATGCTGACGACAACCGGCTTCCCGGCTTCTTCGAGTGCACGCCACATCAGATCACTGGCAAGGGCGCTGCCTCCCGGGCTGTTGACACGTACCACGATCGCTTTGACCTGATCATCATCGGCTGCTTTTTTAACTGCCTTGATAAAGGTGTCTGAGCCCAGGACGTTGCCACCCAGCAGACTTCCCTGGGCAGAAGAACCGGACATGATCGCCCCCGTAGCATAAATGACGGCAATCCGCGGACCGGAACCGATCCGTTGTGAGGAATCAATGCCTGCCAGCAGGTCCATCAGTTTGATCAACCCGGCGATTCCGGAGAAATCGGTGTCGGCCCGTTTTTTCGCATATTTTTTGATCAGTTTGACTTCGTTTTTACTCTTCTCCCCTGTGAGCAGTTTAGGGAGTTGATCTTCATAGGCAATATGGTCGATCAATCCCAGTTTCTTTGCTTCCGCTGCCATATACGGACCACCGTTGATGGCCGCTTCCACTTTCTCGGCTGACATTCCCCGGGATTGGGAAATCATATTGGTAATCTGTCCGAAATAATTATCGAGCAGTGCTTCCATTTCTTCACGAAATGCCTCGCTCATCTCCGTACGCGTATAAGGTTCTGCAGCCGACTTATATTTTCCAACACGCAGGATATCAGGCTTGATATCCAGTATATCGAACAGATTCTTATAAAAACTAACCTCTGCACGCAGACCCAGCAGAATCAGTGAAGCCGACTCGGGCATCACGATCTGGTCACAGGCAGAAGCAATCAGATAATCTTTGGTCATGCCCGATTCAATCCAGGCAAAGACCTTCTTGTCGCTCTGGCGGACTTTCTGAATCGCCTGTCTCAGTTCATTCAACTTGGCCCAGCCGAGTTCGGTGCCTTTGAAATGCAGTACGACGCCGGTCAGTGATTTGTCTTCAGCCGCCTTCTCCAGCCGCGAAACCACCCTGGAGAGTGAC
>AZIC01005084.1_pt1 | contig 10041 bp, 7 predicted proteins | sample 359061 | NCBI WGS metagenome assembly AZIC01 (sample SAMN02429709, study PRJNA222657) | marine sediment metagenome | biome: Sediment sample; isolation source: sample MGS-MES from oil contaminated site at the harbour of Messina (Sicily... | place: Italy: Messine | collected 2011-04-30 | depth 1 m m
GGGCGAAGCCGGATGGAAGCCCGAGTGCCACCGCAACCAATGTCAACGAAGCCCGTTTCCGGACCCGTCCTGAAGCCCGTACCGGCAGCCGCTGGATTGATACAGGAGGGATTGCCGGAGCAGACTGGTTCAATACACTGGGCTTCGAAGCGATGTTGAACGTCGGTTCTTTCGGGGTCGTCAGTGAATACCAGGTAACTCAAGTGGGCCGTGGTGCCTCGGGGTCGGACCTGACTTTTCAAGGTGCCTATGTTGAAGCCGGTTACTTCCTGACCGGGGAATATCAGCCGATCGACCGCAAGAGTGGTACGATTGGACGCGTCAAACCACTGGAAAACTTCTTCCTGGTAAAGACGTGTGACGGCGAAACCGGCGGTGGCTGGGGAGCCTGGCAGGTGGTTGCCCGTTATTCCTACCTGGACCTGTCTGACGGAAATATCACCGGTGGTGATGAGACAAACTTCACCTTTGGTATGAACTGGTGGTGGAACTCTCACTCGCGTGTGCAGTTTAACTACATTCATGCCCAGATTGATGACCGTGGACCCATCAATGGTTATACCGGAGGTCGATCCGACATCTTTGGTGCCCGGTTTATGGTGGACTTCTAAGCCAGATTCTATTTGAGCGACTATCAATATACTGAAAATCAAAAAATCTCAGGAAGTGAGAAATATGAAATATTTAGCTATCGTCCTGCTGGCTGTCACGGTCAGTTTCAGTGGAAGTACACAAAGTTCAGCCGAGACAGGAACTCCCTGCTGTGACAAGGCAAACGGAGCCTGTGGGAGTTGCAACAGCTGTAACAGTTGTTCTCATGGTTGTAAAACCTGTCGTCTGTATGTCGAGACGTTGAAACAGAAAAAGCACTGTTACTTTTTCGAATGTAAGGATATCTGTATCCCGCCGGTCCGTTTTCCCTGGCAGAAATGCTGCGAACTGAAGTGTGGGAAGATCAAGACAGTACGTGTGCTGAAGAAGCACAACTACACGTGCGAAAAATGTGGATACAAGTGGACCGTTGAAGATCTTTGCGGCAGCTGTAACAGCGGTGCCTGTGAGAGCATGCCTCCTGCACCAGCCAAGTCAGCCCAGGCGCAACCACCACTGGCACCTGCGACTTCAGTCAGAAAAAGGTAAACCTGATGCGGTCTGGTCTTTCGTAAACCTGATCGCGGACTTATTTCTGATTTCTCTTATTGAACACCCCCTCTGTTTAGCCAGAAGGGGTGTTTTTTTACAGCGGTGTGGTGCAGAAAAAAATCAAACGTAGTGTTTCACACTTTCAATGCAGACAGGATCTGGCATAATTAATGGATTCTGAATTACAACGTCTTGCTCAGGTTACACCGTTCGGACCGTAATCGCTCAACTCAGTTCTCATTGATTGTGTGACATCATGATTTGTATTTCTGTGACCCCGGAATCCCGAAGTTTTGCCAAGGTGGATATTCTGAATGCCGCCGCCCAGTCTGACCTGGTGGAACTCTGTCTGGATCGCTTGATTAAAACTCCCGATATTGGCGACCTGATTTCGGGCTTTGATACGCCGATCCTGGTTTCCTGTCGACGGCCGGAAGACGGGGGGCAGTTTAAGGGGACGGAAGCAGAACGGATCCAACTGCTCAAGCAGGCGATTATCGCCGAACCTGCTTATATTGAACTGGATCTGGAAACGGCCAGGCACATTCCCCGCTTCGGCAAAACCAAACGGGTCATCAGTTATACCAGCCTGAAAAAACCACTGTCGCATGTCGATGATATCTTTGACGAAATGGCGGAAGCGAAAGCCGACGTGATTAAATTCACTTGGCCGACTCCGACTCTGCAGACCGCGTGGCCTCTGCTGGCAGCGATCAGTCAGAAGCGGGACATCCCGGTTGTTGGTCTGGGGCTGGGGGCGGCCGGCATTACATTTTCCCTGCTGGGTGTGAAATATGGCAGTCCCTGGATTTATGCGGCTCTGGAGAAGGGGATGGAAGCGTTTGAAGGACAGCCGACGGTAGCGGAACTGAACGAGGTCTTTCATTATCCGAAGATTTCCGCAAAAACCCGTTTTATCGGCGTGGCGGGACTGGGGGTCGCAGAGCGGCGGACGATTGAAGTCTTCAATAAAGCTTCTGAGCAATTGGGCCTGGATTACGTCTGTCTGCCTCTGGTCATCAATGATTTCAAACAGGTGCACAAGATGCTGGGGATTCTGAAGATCCGTTCGCTGGTGGTGAGCCCGCGCATGGGCGAGTTCATCCTGCCGCTGGCGGAGCATCTGGAAGAGTCTTCTGAAAAGACCGGCTACGGTGATCTGCAGTTAAATCAACCCGATGGCTGGCACGCGTATGATACGGTCAGACGAAGTGCGATTAAGAGCCTCGAAGCGACGCTGGAGAAGAAATCGCCGGGATCCAGTTCGGCATTCCAGCGGAAAAATATTCTGGTTCTGGGGCAGAGCGGACTGACGAAAGCGGTGGTTCACAGCCTGGCTCAGCAGGGGGCTGTTGTGAGTGTCACTTCACAAAATGACAAAGCTGCCCAGGGCATTGCCCGTACTTTTGATGTGCGCTATGTGCCCTTTGCGAACCTGTATGATACGCTGGTTGACGTGGTGGTGCAGACTGACCCCGAATTGAAACTGGGACACAGTAAAGAGCAACTGAATCCATCCTATTTGCGGGAGAGCATGGCAGTTATGGATATTAGTCAGTTACCGGAGTCAACCGAACTGATGCGGGAGGCCGAGAACAGAGGCTGCGAAATCGTGTGTGTTGATGATGTGTATCGCAGGCAACTCAGCCAGATTTTCAAAGCGATCACTGCTGCAGAGATACCGGATGACGTGTTTGAGACTCGTAGTGAGTACACGCGTTAAAGTGCGAACTTCAGTTTTTCTCCGGCACACTGATTGCGGGGGACTGCAGCAGTCGCAGGCCGTTGAAAATGACCAGCAGTGAAGCACCCATGTCGGCAGCGATCGCAGCCCAGAGGGAGGCGTGGTTCATCAGCATCAGCAGCATGAACAGGACCTTGATGCTCAGAGCGAAGATGATGTTCTGGCGAATGATTTTCAAGGTGCGGCGTGAGTGATTAATCAGCCAGGGAATCTTGGTGAGGTCATCGGTCATCAAGGCGATGTCTGCTGATTCAATGGCGACATCACTGCCCGCAGCTCCCATGGCAATGCCCAGGCTGGCGCGACTCATGGCAGGGGCATCGTTCACGCCATCACCGACCATCGCCACGAATTCGTATTCTTCCACCAGCGCTTCGATGACTGCGACTTTATCCTCCGGCAATAATTCGGAATGCACCTGATCCATGCCTACCTCATCAGCGACCGCTTGCGCCGTGCCGGCATTATCGCCGGTGAGCATCACCAGCTGTTTGATACCCGCCTGATGCAGGTCTCTGACGACGGCTGCTGAAGTTGCGCGGACCTGATCGGCGAGCGCGATAAAGCCACAGACGTGGGATTCATTTCCGATCACCACGACGGTCTGGCCAGCGTTAGAGAGTGCTTCCAGCTGCTGATGGACTTCGGCCGTTTCTTCCTTACGTTCTTCCAGGTAGCGATGCGAGCCCAGCCAGAATTCTCTGCCGTTAATCGTTGCGGTCGCGCCTTTGCCCTGGATGATCTGGTAATCTTCTGCCGCCTGATAGGAAACCTGCTGTTGTTCTGCTGCATCCAGAATGGCGACCGCCAGGGGATGGTTACTGTGCGCTTCCAGGGCGGCTGCCCGTTCGAGTAACTCGGATTCGGTGTGTCCGTTCAGCGGGACGATTTTTGTCACGACTGGTCTGCCTCGTGTGAGTGTGCCGGTCTTATCCAGTGCCAGTGCATTCAGGTGGGAAGGAGTTTCGACAAAGACACCCCCCTTGATCAGCACGCCATTTCGCGCAGCCGCTGCCAGTGCTGCAACGATGCTGACGGGCGTGGAAATCACTAGCGCACACGGACAGGCGATAACCAGCAGTACCAGGGCCCGATAGACGGCATTGTCCCAGCTGACCTGGAACAGCAGGGGCAAAGTGCCCAGGATGAGCAATGCAAGTGCCATGACAATGGGGGTATAGACTTTGGCAAACTTTTCGACCCAGAGTTCGGATGGGGCCCGCTTCGACTGGGCTTCTCCGACCATGCGAATGATCTGTGCCAGAATCGTATTTTCTGCCCGCTTCGTACTCTTCGCTTCCAGCAGGCCATCACCGTTAATCGTGCCGGCGTAAATTTCATCTGTTTCCCGTTTGCCAACCGGAATGGATTCCCCGGTGATGGGAGCCTGGTTGACTTCACTGATCCCTTTGATGACCTCTCCATCGAGGGGAATTTTTTCGCCGGGACGAATCATAAATGTGGTGCCGACTTCGACAGATTCGGCGTCCACGGTAATATCATTGCCGTCAGCATCTCGAACGCGGGCGATGGGCGTGGATAAATCCATCAGTGCGGCGACAGCGCGGCGGGCCCGTCCCACACTCCAGGCTTCCAGTAGTTGTGAGAACGCAAACAGAAATGCGACGGCTGCCGCTTCGAACCATTCATCAATGCAGAGTGCACCGATGACGGCTGTAAACATCAGCAGGTTCATGTCGGGGCGCAAACGCTTGAGGGAAAACCAGGCTTTGGGTAACACAAACCAGATGCCGGTAATGATAGCGGCCAGGTATTGCAGGCGGACCGGTAGCGGCATCATGCCATGCGCCGCCTGTTCCGCGCCCAGGGCGGCACCGAAGCTGCCGGTCAAAAAAACGTGTGTCAGAAATGCGGTTCCCATGAATGTACCGCTGAGAGTGGTCAGTATGGTTCTGCCCTGACGGGACCAGAGGGTGCCTTTCTCCGACTGTTTTGCATTCTCATTCCAGAGCTCAGCGCTCATGCCAGTCTGGCTGATGGTTTGCATGATCGATTCTGCAGAGACGTCTTTCGGTTGCGAACGGACCGTCATTCTTCTGTTGAGCACATCAAAGAACAGGTGTTCTTCACCGCCGACCAGGGGAGAAAGTTCCCGTTTGAGTATGGTCACTTCTTCGACACAATCCATATCCTGAATTTTAAAAATCAGATCGTCGGTTTGTTCATTCATACAGAATCGATATTCAGAAAAGATTAAGTGTGGAAACAGATGAAAATTCAAAGCTCCGGTCTGTAAAATCATAGCACTTCAAATCGGGAAACTGAAACTTCGGTTTTTTTTCTTCGCAAAATTCTGCTAAAAGAGATAAGATCCGCCATGACCGTTTTAACCGGTAAACTGTGAGTCGCTGCAACCATACGGTCAGTTGTTTCCGGCAAGTAACTGACTGACACCATCTATAAAGGACCATCATGAGTAAAGATTATCTGGCTGCCCGCAGAAAGAAACTGATTTCACTGCTGAAACGCAGGGGAGCCGAGGCAATGCTGATTACCAGTGAAACGAACGTCACTTATCTGACCGGATTCAGCGGGGATTCGAGTTTTCTGCTGATCGGAAAAGGACAGACGGTGTTGATCAGTGACGGGCGCTACACGACCCAGCTGGAAGAAGAATGTCCGGATCTGGACGTCTACATTCGCAAAGCGACCGAGTCGATGATTACGGCAGTAGAGCATGTACTCAAGAAATCGCATCTGCCTAAACTGGGATTTGAAAGTCATATTGTGACCTGTGAACTGCTGGATGCGATGAGTGGCATTACCCCTGCTGCCCAGTGGATACCGCTGGCGGGGCTGGTGGAGGAGCTGCGGATGATCAAAGACGCCTCGGAAATCCAGGAGATCCGCGAAGCTGTTCAGCAGGCTCAGCGCGGTTATGATGTGTTTCGAGCGATGCTGACGCCTGAGATGACGGAACTGCAGGGAGCGCACGAGCTGGAACACGCGATGCGACGATTTGGGGCCCGGCAGGCGGCCTTCGACCCGATTGTCGCTGTGGGAGAGCGGGCAGCTTTACCGCATGCGATGCCAACCGAAAAACTGCTTGCAGATTCAGCATTTTTGCTGGTGGACTGGGGGGCGATGACTCAGAAAGGCTACCGGAGTGATCTTACCCGGATGATTGTTCACGGTCGCCCACCGGCCAAGCTGGAAAAGGTATATCAAACTGTTCTGAAGGCACAGTTGGCGGCAATTAAAGCGATTCGCCCCGGGGTTCTGTGTCAGGATGTGGATCGGGTCGCTCGGGCTGTGATTGAAAAAGCCGGTTATGGCAAGCAGTTTACACATAGCCTCGGTCATGGGATCGGTCTGGATATCCATGAAGGACCTCGTCTGGGAGGAAATGTAGCGACTGAACTCAAGCCGGGAATGATTGTGACTGTGGAACCGGGTATTTATTTGCCTGGTTGGGGAGGTGTGCGAATTGAAGATGATGTGCTGGTCACGCGGAATGGACATGAGGTTATGACCAGTGTCCCCAAGGAGTATGAATCGGCCCGGCTTTGAGCCTGAACCTCAGGGTTGGTGATCGTATGTGTTGTGTACGCAGTCAGGTTCTAATTTGGATCAGGGGGTCGTCTTAATGATCGTTAAAGGTCTTATAACAGGAACTTACGGTGCAGAGGCTCAGACTGGGAATGGTGCTGTGTTGTGCCCGAATTTATTAGAGAAACTCCCCTGTTTCACTTGGTTTTCTGATGTGATTTGGCTTAGAATCTGATTCTTAACATGTCAGGCGGGGTAGAGCGTGCGCGCAAGACGTAAGCGTTTGGTCCCTTTCCCAATATTGTCAGCTAAATAGAGTGAAAATCTGGAACGTGTTGCTGAGGGACGTTTATGTCAATCGGTCCTTTTCTACAGCAGGCAATGCGAGTGCAGCTTGAGAATACGAAATTAAGGTAGGTCAATGGCAAAAAACGAGGTGCCGAAAGGCGAGCCCTTCGATTTGGAAAAACTTCAGACTCTGTTTGAAATGATGGAAAAGCACGGACTGACCGAGGTCAATCTGAAGCGCGGCGAGGAAACCTGGAAGTTGCGTCGTGGACCACAGGAGACGGTTTCGATGGTTCCGGCTTCAATGCCGCATGCAGTTCCTGCTCCCGTGGCAGCGCCTGCTCCAGCACCAGCGCCTCCGGCAGTGGAAGCGGCCCCTGCTGCTGACGCTGGTCCGGTGATCAAAAGTCCGACCGTGGGAACATTCTATGCTTCTCCAAGTCCTGATGATCCCCCGTTTGTCAGTGTCGGTTCCAAGGTTGGTTCTGACACCATAGTCTGTATCGTCGAAGCGATGAAAGTCTTCAATCAGATTCCCGCTGAGATGAATGGAACGATTACGGAGGTTCTGGTGAAAGATGGCGAAGCGGTCGAATTCGGCCAGCCTCTGTACCGAATCTCCCAGGGCTGAAGCCTGTTGTTGTAGAACGTTCGCGATGAGGCAGGAAATGCAGTTGCGATCAGAAACTCAGTTGTAGGGTCCTTTTACCAAGTCAAAGACACATGTTTCAAAGAATACTGGTTGCAAACCGAGGTGAGATCGCATTGCGGGTGATTCGTGCCTGCCGTGAAATGGGAATCGAAACCGTTGCGGTTTTCAGTGAAGCCGATCGAGGCGCGCATTATCTTTCACTTGCCGACGAGGCAATCTGTATTGGGCCGCCGGCTGCGACGGACAGCTACCTGATGATCAATCGAATTATCAGTGCTGCAGAAATCGGTAACGTGCAGGCCATTCACCCCGGTTATGGGTTTCTGGCTGAAAACGCACACTTTGCAGAAGTCTGCCGCAGTTGCAATATCGAGTTCATCGGGCCTCCCCATGAAGCGATGGCCCAGCTTGGTGATAAAGTTTCAGCCCGTGAAATTGCCAAGGCTGCTAACGTGCACGTTTCGCCGGGGACCGAAGGTCTGGTGACGAACGAGGCAGAGGCGATCAAGGTTGCCAAAGAGATTGGTTACCCTGTGCTGATCAAAGCGACCGCCGGTGGTGGCGGTAAAGGGATGCGGGTCGCCCGCAACGATATCTCTTTGAAAGCGGGCCTCAAGGCTGCTGCTGCGGAAGCGGAAGCCGCCTTCAAAAATTCCGGTGTCTACATTGAAAAATACATTGAAAATCCCCGGCACGTCGAAGTGCAGATTATGGCTGACAATCATGGCAATGTAGTTCACCTCTGGGAGCGTGACTGCAGTCTGCAACGGCGTCATCAGAAGCTGGTTGAAGAGAGCCCGGCTCCCAACCTGCCTCACTCGGTTCGCGAAGATATCTGTAAAGCCGCCTGTCGGCTTGTTTCCACAGCCGGCTATACCAACGCCGGTACGGTCGAATTTCTTGTCGGGCCTGACAACCAGTTCTACTTTATTGAAGTCAATGCGCGAATTCAGGTCGAACATCCGGTCAGCGAACTGGTGACCGGCATCGATTTAATCAAACAGCAGATTCGTATTGCTGCCGGCGAGAAGCTGGATCTGAAGCAGAAAAATATCCCCTGCCAGGGATCTGCCATCGAACTTCGTATCAACGCGGAAGATCCCGAAAATGATTTTCGCGGTTCACCCGGCAAAATTACAAAATTGCGGGTTCCTGCCGGGCCGGGAGTCCGCTTTGACTCGCATATTTACGAGGGGTACACCGTGGGCCCTTATTACGATTCTCTGATTGGCAAACTCATTGTACATCGGCCGACCCGTGAAGAGTCGCTCGCCTGTATGAGGCGTTGCCTGGATGAGTTCGTGATCGAAGGGATCAAAACTACGATTCCCCTGGCGAAGAAGATCTTTAATCACTCGGCGTTCATTGAGGGTAAGGTCGATACTACGTTTATCGAACGAACCTGGTAGATCGTTCCCAGAGATTAGTACGACGTACTTTCGGTCGTTTTGTATTGTAACAGACCTGCGGCATACACTTCGCTCATCCGCCACGGGTCTTGTGTCGGCAAAACTTACCGGTCCCGGAAGCGAAGTTTCGCTCACTTCCTATTGTAAACTGATCATTTTTGAGTCTCTCAACCCAAGTCAGAGACATTCCTTTTTTTAAAACAGGTACAGGTAACATAATGAGAGTTGGTATTTTAACAGGTGGTGGAGATTGTCCTGGTTTGAATCCAGTGATTCGAGGTGCCGTACGTGTCATCTGCAATGCGGGCGGCGAAGTGTATGGACTGCTGGAAGGCTGGCGCGGTGCGATTGAAGGCAACTACATCGAACTGACTTCAGAAAATACAGACGATATCATCTTCAAAGGGGGTACCATCCTGGGGTCTTCCCGTACCAACCCTTATAAGAACGAAGCAGAAGATGTGCCCAAGGTACTGGCGACTCTGGAAAAACTGGGGTTGGACTGCCTGATCGCCATCGGCGGCGATGATACTCTGGGCGTCGCCAGCAAACTCTGGAACGATCACAAAGCACCCGTGATCGGCTGCCCTAAAACGATTGATAATGACTTGAGCTCTACCGATGTGACGTTCGGTTTCGATACATCTATTAACATCGTGATGGAAGCCGTTGACCGTCTGCGTACCACTGCCGAATCACATCGTCGCATCATGGTTGTCGAAACCATGGGGCGTCATGCGGGTTGGATCGCGTTGTTCTCCGGTCTGGCGACCGCCGCCGATTACACGCTGGTCCCCGAATTGCCGATCGAAATGGATCGCATGATTGACGTGCTGAAAAAGCGTCGTGCTAACGGCAAATTGTATGGCATTGTGATTGTCAGTGAGGGGGCTCAGTTCAGCGAAGAGTCCGGCTTGACAACTCAAGACGGCGAAGTCGATGACTTCGGTCACGTTAAGCTCGGGGGCATCGGGGAAACCGTGGCCCGCATGATTGAAGAACGGACCGGTTTCGAAACTCGCCACGTGACCCTCGGTCACCTGCAGCGTGGTGGTTCACCGAGTGCTGCAGACCGTGTACTGGGAACACGCTGTGGCGTGCATGCCGGCTGGCTTGCTCTGAAACATCACTTCGGTTACATGGTCGCGCTGCGGGGAACTCAGATTGTTCCCGTCGCTCTGGCAGATGCTGTCGGCGAAATGCGAGCCCTCGAAAAGAACTTCCTGGAAGAAGCAGAAGTCTTCCTGCAATAAGCGGATTGTTCACAATCAAACACATGAGACCAGGCGCTGGCA
>AZIC01004803.1_pt1 | contig 10036 bp, 4 predicted proteins | sample 359061 | NCBI WGS metagenome assembly AZIC01 (sample SAMN02429709, study PRJNA222657) | marine sediment metagenome | biome: Sediment sample; isolation source: sample MGS-MES from oil contaminated site at the harbour of Messina (Sicily... | place: Italy: Messine | collected 2011-04-30 | depth 1 m m
GTCCTCGGATTGAATTCTTAAGATGGTGTAGCGTGCATCCGTATCGTTATCCAGTTCAATTTCGACCGGATACAACATCTGGCTGACTTGCGGTAAATCGTGGAGAGCCGCCGCGACCCGCTTGGCCAGTTCTCCTACAGCCTCCTCAATTTTCCCTGTTTCTACTTTATGCAGCAGTTCTGTCAGATCGTTTTTATAGCTGATCCAGACAGACGGCTGGACGGCTGCATCCGATGCTTTGACATCGAGTACAATGACGAACTTGCGAGTATTCTTCGATTTTTCGCTGGGCTTGGGAGAGCGACTTTGGGAGGAGGTCGCAGGTTTGACCTTCTGGTTGGTAAACAGGTGCCCTTGCTGAATATCAAAACCATAGACAAACAGCAGTCCACAGATCAGGGACAGGTCCCCGGTCTGATCGATGCCAACCATCGTGAGACGCACCCGGTTTTCCGGGATTTTCTCGGTTTGAAGTTCCACATTGTTGGTTTCGCTCAGCTTACGGGCCATCTGGCTGTGTTTTTCGATTTCCGCTTCATTAAAGACTTTCGTGTAGGAAGCAGCCATCATGCCGATCGGATTGCTCTCCTGCTCCGATTGGGCCGTGCGCAGACCGGAATCTGAGTTGGAAGCATGGATATACTTCTTGAAGATACTGCGTACTGCTTTACGATGTTGTTCGTAATACTGAACCAGTTGTTGGCCTTCCTGGAAATCGAGTCTGCGTGCCAGGTAGGCCAGTTCCCGCTCATCGGTGGGCATCCGATGTTCCTGGTTATAATGCATCAACTGCAGTGCGTGCTCAATTTTCCGGAAAAAGACATAACCACTGGTCAGGTGCCGATATTCGTCTGCCTGAATCAGGCCATGGTCGACGAGCCTGACCAGTCCATCGAGTGTGTTGATACTTCGAATCGAAGGGTATTTGGCTCCATTGGCCATCTGCAGGTATTGTGTGGTAAATTCCACATCACGGATGGAGCCTTTTCCCGATTTGACTTCGCCCCAGTCTTTGCCTTTCTTTTTCAATTCGGCTTCAATCCTTTGTTTCATTTCCAGAACGTTTTTACGCACTTCTTCCGGATCGCAATTGAAAATCTGTGGTTCAATCCGCCGAAAGAAATCCATTCCCAGATTCTGGTTACCGGCGATCACACGTGCTTTGAGCATCGCCTGCTTTTCCCACAAGCGACCATGCCTGGCAAAATAGTCGACATAAGCATCTACCGTGGTGACCAGTGCTCCCGATCGTCCCCAGGGGCGCAGCCGCATGTCAACACGATATAGAAAGCCTTCTGAGGTGGATTCCATCAGAGACTTGATCAGGCGTTGCCCGAGTTGCCAGTACTGGGTTGAGTTGTCACCAGCGATAAAGACAAGATCAATATCCGAGCTGTAGTTTAACTCTTCGCCTCCCAGCTTTCCGAATGCCAGTACGGCAAAGTCATCAATTGGGAGTTTCAATTCTTCCGAGAGAATCGTCAAACAGGTCTGGACCAGACCGTCCGCCAGCAGCGAAAGCTGAACGGTAATGTTTTTCAGGTCCATTAAACCAAAGGTGTCACAGGCACCGATGCGCAGGAGTTCCCACCGCTGGAACCGACGTAAGATATCAAATATTTCAGCGGTCGATTTCGATTCCTGCCGTGCCGCCGCCATCGCCTCTGAATAAAACTGCTGCTGGCTTTTGAATTCGGCAATCCGGTTATAACGGGTCAGACGTTCCAGGTAATCAGGGTTTTTGAGCAGGATCTCTGTGAGAAACTGGCTGCCCACAAATAACCTGACCAGAATTTCAACGGCGCGTGGATTGTGGGTGAGAAAATTCAGCATGGTCTCAGGTTCAGAGACACTGTTGATGAAGCGTTCAAAGTTGATCAGAGATCCATCGGGAGTAGCTGCATCCGTCAATGCCTGTAATAGTGTCGGCAGGATAAGTGTCAGTTCTTTGCGGATGCCTTCAGAGGTACACATCTCACGAATGCGGGTTAATGCACGCTCCTGTTCTGTAAAACCAATTCCAGCCAGAATCTGTTGTACTTCCGGATCTGTGACGGGAAGCTGCTGGTCCAGGAGTTTTGCTGCGTTGGAAAAGAGCACGGGTTTATTCATAAAAACGGCAGAACCTGCTGAGTGAGAGACCTGGGATTCAGGATTGTTTTAAATCATGGGACAGAAGTTTGCGAGTCTGCAGAGGTGTTGGATAACCTGCTGAATGTTGCCTGATGGAAATCCAGCTCACAAAAATCTTGTGATGTGTCAGGCAGTATTATAAGGCCGATGCCGATCCAAAAGTAGGTTCTCCTCCGTTGAAATTGTACGAAATCAGTTGGTTCATCAATTCTGAACAGTTGATACTTCTGTCAAAGTCAGAATTACTGAATCCAGTTGCTTTTCTGAACTGTTTATTTTACTCTGATTCTATGTGGTTTTCAGTGTCGCAACTGAGCTGTGCCGAGTCTTCCAGTTATCTCAATCAGAAGAAAATCAATGATTTATCCTGAATCAGTCAGCCGTCGTCAGTTTCTTTCACATATGATTGCCACCACTGGTTCTGCTGCTCTGGCCGGACTTGCCTTTGCTGACAAAACAGAGTTTCCTCCGACACGTGTGATTACCAAAGGTCCCCGGCATCACTGGTTTGGATATTATGACAAACTGCAGTTTGATCCTGCCAGTCGCTATGTTCTGGGGATGGAAGTTGCGTTCGAGCATCGCTCACCAAAGGCCGATGATGTAATTAAAATCGGGATGGTCGATCTGCAGGATCAGGATCGCTGGATCGAACTGGGGGAATCTTCCGCCTGGAACTGGCAGCAGGGGTGTATGCTGCAGTGGCTGCCTGGATCTGAATCAAAAATTATCTGGAATGATCGAGAGCAGGGACAGTTCGTGAGTCGCATTCTGGATGTGAAAACCGGCAAAGGCCAAACCGTTCCTTCCCCGGTATATTCAGTGAGTCCGGATGGTAAAACCGCGATTACTCCTGATTTTCGCAGGATTCAGGATGTTCGGCCCGGTTATGGTTATCCTGGTTTTCCAGATCCTCATTTTAAGGATCTGGCTCCCCAGGATTCCGGAATTTTCAAAGTAGATCTGGAGACAGGTAAGTCAGATCTGATTCTGACACTGGAAGAAATTTCACGAACCGGAAATATCCCCAGGCAGCAGCAAGGCATTAAACATTACTTCAATCATCTACTGTTCAGTCCGGATGGCTCCCGCTTTATTACACTCCATCGCTGGCAGTATCCCAATGGCAAACGACTTTCGAGAATGGTGACAGCGAACCTGGATGGCAGCGATGTGCGTGTCGTGGTGGATAATGGTTATGTCTCACATTTTATCTGGCGTGATCCAAATCATATTCTGACTCAGTCGAAAGCGACTCCTGACAGCCCTGCCTGGGGTGATTTTCTGGTGAAAGATGAATCAAAGGGTAAGTTGCAGCAAGTCGGTAAAGGAGTTCTGGATAATGGCGGGCATCTGACCTATCTGCCGGGTAATGAATGGATCCTGAATGATACGTATCCCAAAGGTAAAACGCGAATTCAGACGCCTCATCTGTATCATGTCGCCTCGGGCAAACGAATTGACCTGGGACACTTTCATTCCCCTGCCATCTATACTGGAGAATGGCGAGTGGATACCCATCCCCGTTTCAGCCCTGATGCGAAGTATGTTTGTATCGACAGTCCTCACAAAAATGAGGGACGGCAGCTGCATTTGATTGATATCTCGGAGATCATCGGGCAATCATGAAATCAAAGGATGGGTGTGGATAATTATTCCGTTGAGGTTTTCTCTTTGGCTGCCGGTTCTGGAGAATCTGCAGGGAGGGCTTCATGTGAGATATCCAGCTGGTAGAACTTATTTCTCGTCAAAGCACGTTCCAGCACACCCGTATCAACGTCACTTCTGTTCGTAAACGAAATTTCTTTTTTGTGAGGATTGAACTGGATTGATTTCTGGTCGACCCACACAAATCCTTTCAGACTGCGTTGAACTGATTCTTTAGCGTCATCACCGCCGTATACTCCGTAGAGGATGACATATTTCTGACGAGTCGTCCCCGCGGTCCCCGGAGCTGCCTTTGTTGCGGGAGTTGACATCTTGGCGGGTTTTGTTGTCGCTGAGCCGTAATTCTCGTAGTTCGTAATATTTTCGGGAGTGAGTCGAACTACAGAGGAAGAAATCAGAATTCCCACATCGGATAGTATTCTGATTACCTGAAGCTTTAGATCTTCGTCACCAGTGACTTTGATGAAAACCCATTGATCTTCAAAGTTGATTCGAAGTGATCCGGGAATATAGCGATCAATCAGTTTTAATTTTAGCTCCGCAAGCCGGAGAGAAGTAATTTTATTAAAAGTAAAACTGTTAACGGAGGAGATTTTGAATAGCAGGCCCTGGCTGTTGTGGTCCGCATTGGGATCATTGCTTAATTTTTCAGTGACGGGCGGATATTTATCCAATGTCACCGCATTGGTTGATTTATCATCTGCAAGGAGCTGTGATAAGTTTGCAGGGAGTTTGCCGGAAAACTTAAAACTGATTAACTGATTCTGCAGATCGAGTCGAACAGAGTCCTTAACATACCCCGCCACATACCGCTCAAAACCAGTCTCCATTTGATCTTCAATGGAGTTAATCCAGAAATCAGGATTGTTTTTAAGGGCAGTTGTATAAAAGTCATTATATCCCGCTACTTTAAAAATAGCTCTCTGTTGAGGAAGACTGGGGTCAGGTTTGGCTTTGGATGAACTGTTTTGAAATCGCGTTCTCAATTTTTCCATCCTGTCGCGAGCTGCCGCTCTTTGTTCTTTGATTGTTTTATTCATCTCCGCCATGGAATCAGGTCTCGCAATCGGAATGGAAGCAGGGCTTGAATCTGGCGTCGATTGAGGCGGGGGGGCTTGCTGTCCATCAATTCTTTTTTGAATCCACCTGATTCCCTGAGGAATTCCTTCATCAATCATGGTCTGGTAATGGTCGAAGCCATTGCTGGTGACCAGTTCAGTGTCGATTCCTTGTGTACGCAACTTAGCAGCAAACTTTTTGGTATTTGAGTAGGAAGTGACCTGGTCACCAACGGAATGAAATAAGAATACCGGGCAATTAATCTTTTCTGTATATCTAACGGGAGCCGAGACTCGAATAAAATCTTCCACATCGGGGATGATGCTTTTGAAGATGGGCAGGTTTTCTTGGAAAAAAGCCCGGGGATCAACAGCAGGTGCGTACGCCAGGCAACCTTTGAGTTGATAGGAACTATCCTGAAATGCTTCAGTGAAGTACTCAGCAAAAAGTAAAGAAAGTGTACCAGCAGAGCTATGCCCGGCGATAAAGATATTATCGCGGTCAATACCTGGAACCGTTTCTTCAGCCTGGAGAAACGCATTGATACAATTGATGATCCCAGCCTGGCTACTACGGAATTTCATATGAGCCGCAGCAAACTGATCGTTGGTTGTATTTTCGATGTCCCCAATATATCCATCAATCGAAAACGTGACGACAGCGAAGCCTGCTTTGATGTAGGGCTCATGTTCAGAGTCCAGAGAGGTATCTTTCAGTTCGATATCCATACCCGTTAAGAGGGTTGCTCCTGCAGGAGGAACCAGTATGCAGGGAACCTGTGTGTTCTCCGGAATGTTGGGGGGGAGATAAACCTTGAATTTCTGGGGATTACCCGTAGCGGTATTTTCACCGGGACAGACGAGATCATACACTTTACCCATGGAAGCCGTTTTGCGTTCCTGGAATACCTGATCGCCTTGCACTCCCTGGTGAGGCCATTTTGTTTCAAGCTGCTCAACAGCAGGGAGAGTCAATTTATTCGCATTTTTTAAATCTGCTCCTGCCGCCATTTGATCGTTCATATCAGCGGGAATGTCGGTGCGTGGAGCGATGAACTTGATCAGGATGAAGGTGAAAAAGAGAAGTACAATACCTGCTGCAACTAAAATCATAGGCAGGTATCGATTCGCCTGAGTTGATTCAGTTCCGGATCGTCTTGTTTTCGGATTCGCTGCAGATTTCTTATTTTTCTTTGGGGCTGATCTCTGGTCCGCTGGGCCGTTGCTTAGATCCTCTTCCCAGTTGTCAAATTCGTCGTTGGCCAGACTGTAGGATGATTCGCTTTCATCACCAAAGAAATCCTCTGCGAGACTCGGCGGCTTCGATTTCTTTTTTTTCGAACTCGACTTGATCGAAGCTGGCTCAGGGATGACAAAAGGGGACTCACATTTGGGACATTTCACCTTTTTCCCAAATGCGGACCTGTTTTTAATTTTAAAGGAGGCCTCACAGTGGGGACACTTTATTGAGAGTGGATCTACCATTGGAGCATCTTTGGTGTATCAGATGAAATAATAAGCAATTGAGACAGTCTCATTCCGTTTTTCCAGAGCGCATCACATTTCACCATAGTGTCTTCCGTGCTGTGACACTCGTTCCAAATGCTTCTGGAGACGTTACCGTAAAACGGGATGCAGTCTAAATGATTCTACTGCTTGCCAGTACACGATGCAATTTGGATCTGCTCAATTCCCAAGCCGGAGCTGATTCATGAGAGAGGACTACTCAGCTGATTTGGATGTATGTTCTACAAGAATCGATCTGAGTTCATGCACTTCCCGTTTCAGTTCATTAATCTCGTTTCGCAGTTGCTGTAGCGAGTTCTGAACTTCTTGATGGGGAGCAGGGTCGGGGTGGCGTACGCGTTCGAGGTGTTGCTGCAGGCGCTGCTGTTGCTCTTCTGCTTCGCGATGTACCTGGTGCGCCAGTTCGGGGAGGCCAGCTTCCTCCAGGTGTTTTGCTGCAACATGAATTTTCTGGATTCGGTGCCGTTGTTGATCCAGATGGTGTTCATGCTCTCGACGGGCTTGATGGTGACGCTTCCGGGAGAGTTCTTCAGCTTCCCGGTGAGGCGACTGATCTTTTTCCGTGGCAGAGCGATGTGTATGTGCTCGCTGTTTTTTAAGCTCCGCTTCTGTTTCCAGATATCGGTCGATTGCTACCGAGAGAGAGTCCTCTGCTACCTGGGCGGGGGGCTGTGCTTCGACTTTTGTTTCAGCGGAAAAAGGATTCTCTGAATTCAGCAGACTGGCAAGTACGAGAATGACTAAAATAGTAGTGAGCGTCAACTTCATGGTTCACAGTTCCTGTGGCTTCGAGTGATGAAACGAGAAGGATTCATATCAACAGCGCGTTATCATACCTGCCCCTGAACGGGGAGTCGAGATATTCATTAAACGAATGTGTCACAAGCCTGCTGTGCAGATGTTGCCAGAGGTCTGATTAATTTCAGGCAGAGCGCTGTCGAACCTGTGCACTGAGCAGACTTTGGTATTGCGGGCAGGAATCAACGAGAACGTGATGCGGTCCCGTGGCTACGACCTTCCCGGAATCCATGACAACAACTCGGTTCGCAAATTCCAGCAGACTTTGGCCGACGGAATGTGTGATGATGAAAACGGTTCTGCCGGGCGAAAATTCTTTCAAGGCTTTATGAATCAGGATTTCGCTCTGGGAATCGATGGCGGAAGTCGCTTCATCCAGAATCAGAATTTCCGGATCGCGGAGAATCGCACGCGCGAGCGCAATTCTCTGCCGCTGACCGCCGGAGAGTTCATGGCCTTTCTCTCCCACATTATAATGCAGTCCGTCTGGCAATTGTTCGGCGAATTGCATTACATGAGATTTTCTGGCGACCGATTCAATCTCGTGCCGACTGGCATTTGGACGACCATAGCGGATGTTTTCGAGAATCGAATCATCAAACAGCATGGTTTCCTGGGAGACCACTCCGATATGGTTTCTCAGATCCTTCAGGCGGATATCCCTGATATCGACTTCGTTGATGAAGATATTGCCTTTATCGGGATCATAAAAGCGAGGCAGCAGATTGACGAGCGTTGATTTTCCTGACCCGTTTTCGCCCACGACGAGTACAACTTCACCCGCATTGATTTCCAGGTTGACTCCGTCCAGAATCGGGTCGTTATTACGCGTCGATTCTTTGCGTTGCGCGTACGTGAAATCGATTTTGTTGAATTTGACAGTCTGCACCTCTGTCGGGAAGCGCTGCGGGGCATCAGTTTCTTTAACCAGGGTTTCACGGTCGACGATCTGAAAAATCCGTTCCAGAGCGGCGACGGTTTTTTTCAGCTTAGAATAAACGGAAGACATTTTTCGAGCAGGATCAGAAATCCCGGCCAGTAAAGCGTACATCATGGAAAGCGTGGCAATATCCATGGGAGCAGAGGAGAGCTGGATCCCCCAGATTTCCGTCTTTTGACGCAGTACCAGGTAAGAGCCTGGAATTAATGCGATGAAAATGGCCATTAATCCCAGCATTTCGGTAGTGGGGCTGGTCAGGGAATCGATGCGGAGAATTCTCAGTGCTTTCTTGAAGAACTCTTTGTTCTCATGATGAAAGCGGTTCCGGTGTTTGCGTGCGCCGTTGAAGGCGATGATTACTTTGGAACTTTCGAAGGACTCTTCCAGAGTTTTGTAAATCCGCGACATGCTTTCCATCATCTTCTGGCTGGCATGTTTCAGAGTTTTTCCGATTTTATAAAACACGATGGCTATCAGGGGAGCGAACACGAAAGAGAGCAGAGTCAGTCGCCAGTTCACCATGAACGCGAAGATCACACAGGCGAGCGCCTTTAAAGGTTCACGGATGATTTTTCCCCCCATCAGTGTTAAACCCTGTGAGAGTTGCTGCATGTCAAACGTGAAACGCGACATAAGCGATGCCGTCCCCTCATCAGAGATACTCTGATAATCCAGATCGAGAACTTTACGAAAACATTCTTTACGAATCGCCATGGTCACCAGTTCCACGACTCCACCAACCATAACATCCTGCGTGAAGATACAAATGCCTTTGATCAAAGTGGTGACCAATAGTAACCCCAGAATCAGTACGAAGGTGTCAAACTGATCTTCGGGGATACGGCTGATAATGTTCGTCTGGATCCACTTCAAGACCAGCAGTTTTTGTGAAGCAGAATTCAATTTGGTCTGCTGGCGGGTATGCTCACTGAGCAAATCGACGGGGGCGGCAGCCAGGTCGGTTTGTGTGAGCGTGGTGTCAGATTTACTCTCCTCAGATTTATCTTTTGGATTTTGAGACTGAATCGAATTTGAGAGATCCTTCAAGACTTTTGATTTATCCTGAATGATTTCTTCTGTCTCACTGATCTGTTCCTGTACGTACCCGCCTAAGGTTTCGCCCTGCAACAGGACTTTAACTACCAGAAATGTGACGGAAAGATTTGCTCCCCAGAGGACGGCTACCATGATGGCAAAAAAGAACGAAACAACCAGTCGTCGACGGTAAGGCCAGACATAATGTATTAATCGCGTAAAACTGTTCACAGGATTCACTCTGGTACTATGGTTATGTTGTGTTGTGCTAAGGTTATAAATAACAGTGGGTTACGTTCTGTTATTAGATGCCGGTTTCAGAACTGTCAGGGGTTCTGGATCGGCGGCAGCCTGATGAAGCCCGTGAATTAAACTAGGAATTGCAAATCAGGTCCAGACGAGATTTTAAGTTCTGTGTATCTGGACAATTTGCCAGAGGTTTCAAGCAGCTGAATGAGGCATGATTGGTGCGAGAAATGCGAACTAATTCCGGATCTGACGTGTCGTGGGTAGAAGCATTTGTGTGAATATTGTGATATGCTGCCAGCCGGCGGTCTGCGTTTCTACTTCCCTGCTATTACAATTCCGGCGATTGTATTCTGCGCTCATTTACCCTGAATCGGATTGTGCAAGATGGACTCCTCGTCCCTTGAAAATCAGAATGACTTAGCACGACCGGGAAGTCTACGTGAACTGGCGAATGTGGCGATACCTTTGGTACTGAGCTGTGGTTCGCTGTCCATTATGCATGTCGTGGACCGTATCTTCCTGTCATGGTGGTCGACAGAAGCAGTGGCCGCTGCTTTACCCGCTGGTATGATTCAATGGGCGATCATGTCAATTGCGATGGGTATGGCGACATATGTGAACACCTTTG
>AZIC01002436.1_pt1 | contig 10018 bp, 8 predicted proteins | sample 359061 | NCBI WGS metagenome assembly AZIC01 (sample SAMN02429709, study PRJNA222657) | marine sediment metagenome | biome: Sediment sample; isolation source: sample MGS-MES from oil contaminated site at the harbour of Messina (Sicily... | place: Italy: Messine | collected 2011-04-30 | depth 1 m m
TGTTGCGATGGTGGTGAAAGATTGAGACTGCTGACGTACATACTAATATTTTCTAATGCTGGATTTCACAAGTCTGTTTGATTCTGTACAAGTGAAATCGGAATGCGGATGATACTCAATCATATTTTGCAATATCCTCTGTGTCGGTTATTTCAATTCAAGAACTGGTCTCATTTCCCAAACAGGCTTACTCTGAATAACAAGTCTTTATAACCCGCAAAAAGTGACTGAAATAAGGAGGAATCTCCATGTAGTCTGAAATGGATTACTGACCAGATGGATCAGGTGTGGTAGCGTTGCGTGCAGGGATAAGACTCAAATATTCCATCAAAAGGAGGGACTTACCGACCCTCATTCTGAGGTGTATCAAGGAATGAGATCGCAGAGATGAGTCTGCAGCAGGCTGGCTGAATCTTAATACTCGGGTGGAGAGATCTGCTCGACGCTGACATTCATATTCAACAGTTCGACCGGATCGCCGAACTGTGTGTAGACTGCGACGTCGGCTGCATCGCGACCATAGGCAATTGCTACCCGCCCGCCGTTCAAGTTGTCCTGTGTCGGATCGAAAGTATACCAGCGTCCGCCCACATAGGCTTCAAACCAGGCATGCAGGTCCATCGGCTGTAACGTTTCCAGGTATCCGACAACCAGCCGCGCGGGAATCGACAGGGCCCGACAGCACGCAATTCCGAGGTGCGCCATATCGCGGCAGACCGCCTGTGATCTTTCATTGACTTCGCAGGCGCTAATGATTTCCTGACCTTCGCCGGGCGCATATTTGATGTTCGTGCGAATGTACTCGACAATTTTATTGCACTGATCGTAACCGGGGGCGACTCCTTCCACGAGGGTAGGGGCCATCTGTGTGAAGCGGTCTGATTCGCAGTAGCGGCTGGGCAGCAGGAAGGGGAGCGTATCTTCGGGTAACTCTTCAACGGGAATAAAGAAGGCACCGGGTGCAGCATCAGAGGAGTCGGCGACTTGAATATCAAACGAGGTCTGAACCGAAAATGAGCCGGCGGGGGCCACCAGTCGCTGGCAGAGGTTTCCGAATGGATCGGTGAATTCGACAGCAGAGACACTGGGTGTCAACACATATTGTTCACGAGCCACCCATTGCTGGTCCCCACTGCGAGGGCGCAGCATCAGCAGAAAGGGGGTCTCTACAGGAATATTGAAGTCGAGTAAGCAGGATGCGTGCAGCCACATAATGAGTGATTTCCAAAACGGATTCCAATGCTTCAGATTCCGCGGGCGCAGGATTCAGAAACAGACAGCGGTTGACTCAATCTGGGATCTGAACTGTAGACCCAATGAGTGTGGAATGCATTATCACCGGGTGTGGTGGAAAAGATAGCCCTGATTTCAGCTGAGATCAGATTACAGACAAAGTGACGGCCTTCGATTCACGGAAGCAGTTTCCAAGAGCGTTTTTACATCTCAATTTGAGACCTGTCCGTGCTTCACTTTTCAGGCGGCTTTCCGGTTTTAGCCTGCTTTGCATACCAGTCCTGTCGCTCCTTCCCGGAGGCCACGCCATCAAGGTTTGTGTCTATTTGATCGAAATTGGATTCCACTTTGCGCTGATCCCAACGCCAGTGATTCTTCTCCCATTGCACTTTTTCCCTCGCAATGTATTCGGCTTTCGTCCAGGAAGTGGTCGGTTTTTGGGGGGGATCACCGGGCTTTTGCCACACTCGGACATAATCTACTGACATGGTTGTGGGAAAACCTGCGTCAGTGGTTTTCTCCGGAACGGGCACGCGATCCCCGTTTTTGTAGGCGACAAATGGATAACGCAGTCCTAAGGACAGAGTCACGTGCATCGGCAGATGCCAGTACAGGTTTGGCTTGCGCGCGACTTCTTTCCCGTCGATGTACCACACGATCCAGTCTGGTGAATTCTCTACCGCGTAAACGTGGTAATCCTCGCGCGGATCCCAGGGAGAATCGAAATGGTTGCTGCAGAGTTCCGGGCGGTTATGTGGCCTGACCCATTGGCGCTGGCCTTCTTTCAGTAGCGTTGTATGTAGATTGCAGTCGATCCGAGTCACGGGAAAGTGCTGCTTCGTCTTGAAATCAAATTCACATTGCTGTAACTCGACGACATCGATTTCTGAATAGGCGACTGTTTCACCGTCCTGGGCCATATATCGATTTTGAGGGCCGATACTATACAGCCAGAATGACGGACACGCACCAGGGTAACGCGAACAGCCTTTGATGTGGGCTTCAAAATATCCATAGGTGATCGTCTTGTCGTTACGCGCCATTCCTGAGGTGTAATAAAGCACCTGCTTTCCCCGCTGGTGTTCCTTCTGCAGCATACGAAGATGCATGGCACCGTTTTTTTGTATCACGTTCTGGGGTTCTCAACTCCAGGGACCAAAGTCTTTCGTATCAATATTCCATTTCGCGCGATCGACCTCAATCCCTTCGAACTCGTCTGATTGCCCGGCAACAAATTTCCATGCAACTGGTTCACGGTCGGGGCCCGTTCTGAGAGGAACAGGATCAGCGGCGGCAGCCATGGCAAGGGGAAAGAGGGCCCCCAGAATTATTCCCCAGAACGGTCCTGCAAGATTAACAACGCATTTTGGTGTGTGATCTGAATTCGTTTCCACAGGACTTCCTCGCGACTTTGGAATAATGCTCTGTTCCCGTTCATGTGAAAGCAGGTGTCTATGAGCATCTTGTTGCTGACATTATATAGCGGTCTGATCAGAGGCGTAAGCAGATTCTACTGATCTGTGGCATCGATTCTAATCTGTGACTGGCTCGGGCAGTATGCCCCGCGGCATGCAGTAAAAAATGAATGAAATAGATGAAAGTCGAGCGATCAGGCTGGTTGCTCAGCTTTCAGCTACTTTCTTTGTTCTCGATCTATTATCGGAAAAATCCCTAGAATCAGACGAAAATACGATCTAACTCAAGTTGGCATGCAATTCGCTTTTGTGCAGGGTGCCCACACTTGAGGGGCATCCATGAACAGTACTATCGGAGAAAAACGATGATCAATATAAATTTAAGTGACAGCATCAGTGAAGTTCCCTGCGAGGGGGTTCTGGATGCCATCGGCTCCACCCCTTTGATTCGTTTACGACGCTACCTGGAAACAGACGATGTTCAGCTTTACGCCAAGGTTGAAGCCTTCAACCCGGGGGGGAGTGCCAAAGACCGTCCTGCCCGCACGATGATCGAAGATGCGTTCCACTCTGGAGCGATAAACAAAAATACTACGATCATTGAATCTACTTCCGGTAATATGGGGATCGGTCTGGCTCAGGCCTGCTGCTATTATGGTCTGCCTCTGATTTGTGTCGTAGACCCGTTTGCCCAGGAACAGAATATTGCCATCATGCAAGCGTACGGCGCGGTGATTGAACGGGTCACACGGCCCCTGCAAGGCGCTTATCTCAAAGCGCGGCTGGCCCGCGTGATGGAACTCATTAATGAGATTCCCGATTCTTACTGGCCTAACCAGTACAGTAATTTGAAAAACCCGCTCTCTCATGAACAGGGAACCATTCAGGAAATCGATGAAGCATTGAATGGTGAAATCGATTACCTGTTTGTGGCGACCAGTAGCACTGGTACGGCACGTGGCTGCCGGGACTACCTGAAAAAACGGGGACGTCGTACCAAAGTGATTGCCGTCGATGCGGAAGGGAGTGTGCTGTTTGGTGGTCTGGCAGGCCGCAGGCGGATCCCGGGAATGGGAGCAGGTCACGTCTCTGCGTTAGCGGCAGGACAGAAATTTGATGATGTCAAACGGGTCAGCGATCTGGATTGCGTGGTGGGTTGCCGACGCATGGTTAAATATGAGGCGATTCTCGCAGGGGGTTCAGCGGGCGGCGTTCTGGAAGCGATTCGTTCGATGATTCCTGAATTGAGAACCAAAGTCTGTGCTGCCATTCTGCATGATTCAGGCACGCGGTACCTCGATACTATTTATTCGGATGAATGGGTCGAGCGCGAACTGGGTTGTGCGGCAGAAGAACTGCAGGCACGAGTTGAGCAGCCCAGTCAAGTGGGAACGGTTTCTGTACAGAGAGGGGCTCGCTTCACCCCCCATCTGCGTGAATATATCAAGGAACGTGCAACGGTATGATGACAACACTCCAGACCACTCAGCGTACCGCTGATAAAATCCGTCCTCCTGCAAGGTCGCCTTTTAAGATCGCAGTGGTGGGCTGTGGCCCGAAGGGGATGTACTGCCTGGAACGGCTGGCTTACGAACTGGCTCGTTCCCGTCAACAGTCGGAAGTGCATATCACCATTTATGAGCCGGCCCCTTTTCCCGGGGCAGGGGCCGTCTATCATCCGCGACAGCCACACTATTTACGTATGAATTTTGCTTCCGAGTTCATCAATGTCTGGCCGGAAACCGTGCGCAGGCGTGATCCCCAGTCTTTTCCTACACTCGTGGAATGGTTGCAAAACACATATCCTCACTATGCTGATCCGAGCGGTTTTGCGCCGCGGGCGATTGTCGGCGAATATCTATCGGCCTCATTTCAGAAAACACTGCAGTTGTTTCCTGATTTTGTGTCCGTGACCCGGGTTGCGGAGAAAGTGACTGGCATTCAGGAAACAAATGGCCGCTGGTTACTCGAAACCACGGCTGAAACCACAGGCAGCGAAACCGCGTTTGATGAAGTACTGTTGGCGCTGGGACATGAAGGCTGGCGGGCAGCTTCGTCTACAGGCTCACCGTCAGAACGGGTCATCGAAAAAGTATTTCCCGTCAAACAGATGCTGTCCCCGGCACGCGTTCTCCGGCAATCCTCGGTAGGAGTCCGTGGATTTGCTTTAACTTTTATTGACGCCTGCCTCGCATTAACAGAAGGGCGGGGCGGAAAATTTCAATGTGAAAACCGGCATTGGAAATACCTTCCGTCCGGGGATGAGGCGCAGACCATCGTGCCTTTTTCCCGGACGGGACACCCGATGCTGGCCAAACCAGACCGCCGGTATTTTCCAGGCAACCCGGAACTGGATCAGGTCTGGGAACAGGGACGCCTCCGGATTTTGAAACTTAAACAACCAGAGGCAGGTCTCGATTTTCAAACCTCACTCTGGCCTGTCATTTTAAAAACTGCAGAGGAGGCACTGCTTTCACTGGTTCCCGATCACCCGATTGGAACTGATACGCCCATGGTCGGACTGAATAACTGGTTTCAGGACTGGAGCAACAGAACCTTTTCACCCGCTGAAACATTTCAGTGTTTGCAACAGTCTTACCGTGTTGCCACAGGTCAGCAGACGCCGGACGAAGCCTGGGCATTGGGCGAAACTTTTCGGCAACTGTACTCGGCACTGGTGCGCAGAATCAGTTATGACGGACTGGCAGTGACCAGCTGGGCCGACTTTCAACGTTATGCACGGGAGATGGAGCGACTGGCGTTTGGTCCCCCCGCCGAAAATGCAGGACGACTGCTTGCACTCATTGACGCGGGAATTGTGAATTTAGATTATCTGCAGGCTGATCTCGTTCCACATCAGGAGCAACTGATACTGGCATCCAAGGGGAAACAGACAACCGTGGATCGGCTGATCAATGCGGTCATCCCTGCCTGTGATCAATTCTCGGAAGACTCTCTCTTAGAAATATTGCTTTCCTCAGGCTGGATCAGACGGATGCTGGGCGCGGGGGGAATCGCCGTTGATGGCGCAGCCCGTCCGATCCAGCTGGAGGAGCAGAAAACAAAGGGGCTGGCCATCATCGGTCGTTCTACGGAAGGTTGTGTCCTGGGAAATGACACCCTCAGTCGCGAGCTTCATTCCTACCCCGATCAATGGGCGCGCAGCGTCTGTGAGCAAATCGTGTTAAAGGATAAGAGATGAAAACGGTAGGATCTGCGCTGGTACAATCTTCTTCAATAAAGCAAACGGGCAGAGACGTGCGCAGTTACTGCCGCGGAATGCTGCCGCTGACGGCGAAACTCGAATCCTGGATCACACAACTCTGTCAGAGTGATACTCTGCCTGCCCTCGTGCAGGAACATGGATCTCCCCTGAACGTAATCAACACAGAACCGTTTGAGCGGAACGTGACGGCTTTGTATGAAGTCGCTCACTCCCAGGGGCTCGACTTTGATGTGTATTTCGCCCGCAAAGCGAATAAGTGCCTGGCATTTGTTGAGGCAGCACATGACCTGGGATGTGGCATTGATACGGCCAGCATCCAGGAACTGCAGCAGGTACTTGATCATCAGGTTCCCGAAGAAAAAATCATTTGTACTGCCGCTGTAAAATCGGAGGCGCTGCTACGGCTATGTATCGAAGCGGGTGTCACGATCGCCGTCGATCATCTCGATGAACTGATGCAGACTGTAATTCTGGCAGAACAAATGAATCGTCGGGCAGACATCGCGGTACGCCTCAGTGGTTTTCGACATCAGGGGACGAAACTGCCTTCCCGCTTCGGCTTTGATATCGATGAACTCCTGCCACTGCTTCAGGACCTGCAGGATGCTTCCCCCCATTGTTTACAATATTTGAATCTGATTGGCATCCATTTTCATCTGGACGGCTATTGCCAGGCACAACGTGTCTCAGCCATTCAACAGCTGCTGCCGTTGATCGATGAGTTACGGTCCCGTGATTTCCCTGTCCGATTCCTGGATATTGGCGGCGGGTTTCCGATGAGCTATCTTGAATCGGAAACAGAGTGGGACCACTTCTGGCAGGCTCACCGACGGGCGCTGCTGGGGAAACACCGTTCACTCACCTATCGAAACCACGGATTGGGACTGACGCCGGTGGATGGTACGCTGATTGGTAAGCCCCACTGTTATCCTTATTATCAAAGTCTGGTTCAGGCGAACTGGTTTGAAGGTATACTCACATCAGAAAGCGAAGCAGGCACGATCGCGGATTCACTGCGTAAGCGGCAAATCCAACTGCGGTGTGAACCGGGCCGCAGTGTGCTGGCTGGCTGTGGCTTCACGGCGGCACGCGTCGAGTTTCGGAAACAGCAGCCGACCGGCGACTGGCTGATCGGACTCTCGATGAATCGCACCCAGTGTCGCACGAGCAGTGATGATTTTCTCGTCGACCCCTTATTGATTCCTGCTACAGAAGAACCCCCGCTCCCGCGTACGCCGACAGGTATCTCAGGCTATCTCGTCGGTGCGTACTGTACCGAATCAGAGTTATTGAGCTTGCGAAAGTTGCAGTTTCCCCAGGGGGTGGGGATCGGTGACCTGATTGTGTTCCCGAATACTGCGGGTTACTTCATGCATTTTCTGGAAAGTCGCTCGCATCAATTCCCATTGGCTCGAAATGTCGTTTATGACAATGACACAAATCAGGTTGAGCTTGACTCGGTTTATAATTAATTCTTACGGGGGAGAAAGGGCGATCAGTCATAGAGCTCTGCTCTTTCAAAAAATCTACTTTAACTCCGCCGGTTCCCCCAGCACCTGAATACTCAACAGATGATGCGAGGGCATTTTGGTACCGCGCTCGACGACGGGGACTTTGCCGTCCTCTTCCAGGTCTGTTTTCTTCAGCGTCCAGAGCACACGTTTATCGCGGGTGATTTCAAATGCCTGTATGTCGTTATCCATCCCTTTGCGATGATGATAGTCGGAGTTGATCACCACCAGGTTCCCGTTTTCGAGGACCTGCACGCCGACGGGATATAACAGTTCGAAACCCAGGTCGTCCTGCTTGTCCAGTTGCCAGGTGATTTTGCCTGCCGGGTCGACTTCGATGATCCGATATGACGTAATGCAGGGGATTAGCGTGCGACCGTTCGCCAGTCGAATCGCGGTGAACGCGCGATCGTTGTCATTCAGCTTATACCGCCAGATTTCTTTTCCTTCCGCGTTGAGTTCCAGAATCAGTTTGTTGTCGCGATACGAAATCAGGTACGTCCCCTGTGGGGTCTTGCGGGCCTGCATATAGCGGTTATGAACATTCTTGCCGCCATCAGGCAGATCGATGCTGTGTGTCACTGTCTGATTGCGGTCGACCTCCAGCAACTTCTGGTTTCCGCAATCCAGAATCAGCACCTTGCCGTCGGGCAGAGGCTGACAGGAATTGATTTCCTGTTTGCCTGGTTCACGCGGTATTTTGTAGTCCCACACCGTCTCTTTGTCCGGGTTCACTTCCCGCACGCCATAGCGATGACAAAACAGCACGTTCCCGTTCTGCAGCTGCCATGCATCATAGACCGTTTCGATGTTCGGCTGCTGGTAATGCCAGACGATGTGATTCTGCTCGTCCAGTTGCATGACGCCTTCACCGTAACCGATCAGCAGTGGGTGTCCCGGGCTCTTGTCTGCTCCGTTTGCCGGGCTTCCCTGCAGAACAAAACAGGCCAGTAAGGTGATGCAGATTACATGGAAGTATTTCATGGTGTGCTTTCAATTGAGCTTTCTGTGGGGTAAGCATCGCGTCTGTTTATCATAGTGTCACAAAAATTATGTGGAAGTCTCGGGTACCAGTTTGACCGGGTAGGTATTGCCAGACGCGAACTGGGGGACATAGATCGCGCCGTCGGCTGCGACGACCAGATCGTGCGGATGTCGGAAGAAGCTGCCCTGCTGCTGCATGGGCTGTAACGTGTCGTCAATATAGCGGGGCGGGGTGCCTCCGATATTGGAGACGATTTTGTATTCGCGATCCAGCACGGAAATATAACCGCGACTGTCACGGTCTTTCGGCCAGTTATCCGCCAGGTGGGGGACGAACATGTGTTCGCCGACAATCTGGATCATCCGGGGATTCGAACCGGGCAGCGAGATTTCTTCAATCAGTTTGCCCTCCAGGGTGAGGCGCTTGATCGTCTGTTGATCGCTCATCGCGATGACCAGTTCGGGTTCGCCGGGACCGCGAGTATCAATGGTGCCTCCATGTGGCCCCCAGTGGGCGATGCCTCCTTCCGGACCACCAAAGTAATTCAGAAGTTTGCCCGCACGGTTGTAGCGCATGATATAATCTTTGCCGTAGCCGTCCAGCACGAAGAAATCGCCATTGGGCAGATGCAGTGTCCAGGCGGGGCGAAACTCGTTCTCGCTGGCATACTTGCCGGTTGACTTCGGATAGGTGACCTCCATCAGAATCTCGCCGTCCAGCGTGGTCTTGAAGACGCGGTGCAGATTCAGATCGGTGATGAAGAGAACTTCGCGATCGTCCTCTTTGACGATCTGCAGGCCATGCGCGCCGGGAAACCGCGTGCCCCACTTATTGATCAGTTTTCCGTCCTTGTCATAAACGATGATATTATTCGCCAAATGATCGGTGAGCAGATAAATCCGCCCCTGCGCATCAACGACCATGGCGCTACAGTTCTTGACTGGCGTTTTGTCATCGAGGACACCCCAGCCGGCGACGGGACGATATTGAAACTGGTTCTGTCCCAACACAGGCAGTTTGTTTTCGCTGGCGCTTAACGGATTAGCTCCCAGTGCAAGGGCTCCCGACAGCAGGGTCTGAGCCAGGAAGTCGCGTCGATGCAGTCGGCGGTCAAGCATGGTTTACTCCTGTGAGAAAGTGAATCATCGTTTCTTATTTCCCCTCAGCACGCCAGCGTTTCATCAATTGAATATTCGCTTCCAGGATCGCGGCCTGATCGGGTTCTCGCTTATGGCTCTTGTCCAGGTACGGTTTCATATCACTGTCGTACATCGCCTCTGATTCCGGGAAGCGGCCGCGGTCGTCTGTTTCGAGTTCCCAGTTTGCGAGCAGGCAGCGGAATTCGGTGAGTTGTTCTTGATACGCGGCGTCATCGGCCAGGTTGTGGATCTCCCAGGGATCGTTGGTGAGATCGTAGAGTTCTTCTTCGGGTCGCGTTTCGGCGAGATGCAGTGACTGGGCCGCGTTGAGTTTACCGGCAGCGTAAAGTTCGCGTAGCACCGGCATGAATGGTTTTCCGTCTTTATATCGACAGGGCTGCAGATAGGGCCGCGCGGGCAGGTAATTGCGGATGTACTTGAAATTCCCTTTGCGAGCGCTGCGTATGTGATCGACGGTTTCGTCACAGCGGTCGCGAGCCGATACCACG
>AZIC01004126.1_pt1 | contig 9989 bp, 8 predicted proteins | sample 359061 | NCBI WGS metagenome assembly AZIC01 (sample SAMN02429709, study PRJNA222657) | marine sediment metagenome | biome: Sediment sample; isolation source: sample MGS-MES from oil contaminated site at the harbour of Messina (Sicily... | place: Italy: Messine | collected 2011-04-30 | depth 1 m m
CTCAAGTCGCTGGGCATTGCTATCATGAATAACCTGATCGGCAGACAGCCTGAGCAGGTGGCGTTCTATAATGACATTGCCAGAGAAGATACTGGAGGATTTAGCTGTGTTTTTGACTTCTTCAGCGCTAATCAATGTTTCTTCTACGTCTTCATCGGCAAATACTGGCGGTGCAACATAGCGATAAACCTCACTATCGACAGGGCATAGTCGATAGAAGTCTTGCTCATTTTGTGCCTCACTCCCCCATAGCAATGATGGCCATGTGACGAATAGAATGCTATAAAAACAATGTTGCTTGAAAGTCATCAGAAATGAAAAAAGTGTTGGCGCATGCCTGGGTTATTTTGCTGCGGGTATTGTATCTCGAATAGACCATTTAGTTGGAGGAATATTCATAAATGGCCGAATCTGTAGAAGATCTGCTAAACGAAGCTGCTGAGACAGGTGGATCTGAGCAAGCATTAGCGGCAACACCTGGGCAGGACACCGAAAACCTTGAAGTAGCCGAAGTAGCTGAAGTAGCTGAAGTAGCTGAAGTAGCTGAAGCCCCCATCCCGCCAGATGGTCATGAAAAACGTATTCATCAGCGCTTTAGAGTAAGCCTGAGAGTGTTTATTCGTTTATCTGATGGTGATATCACGCACGCGCAGGCTATCGATCTGTCGATGGGGGGCATATATATTGAATATGCGTCCTCTGCCGAGGTTAATAAGGAATTTGAAATGGCGTTTGATCTGCCATTTACAGATTCCTTCGAGCGCGTTTTTGTGAAAGCTAAGGTTATTAGATCCGTGGTGATTGGTCACCGTAACCTGCATGGGCTGGCGTTCAACTTTACTGAGTTCGGTAAGGATACTGAAAAAGTGCTAATGCGCTATATACAGCAGCGCCATAGACAGTGCGCCTAGGTGGCTGTGCATCAGGCTGACTCGCTGAGTAAAAACTCTAATAATGCTTTTTGCGCATGCAGGCGGTTTTCTGCCTCATCCCAGACCACGCTCTGAGTGCCATCAATCACGCTGGCGCTCACTTCTTCACCACGATGAGCAGGCAGGCAGTGCATAAATAATGCGTCTTTATCTGCCAGCGACATTAATTCATCATTCACCTGAAACGGGGCGAAAACGTTCTCTCTTTCTTTCTGCTCTTCTTCCTGGCCCATGCTCGCCCACACATCGGTGACTAGCAGGTCAGCCTGAGTACAGGCTTCACGAGGATCCCGATAGATTGTCACTCGATCTCCAGCGGCCCTGACCAGCTCCGGATCCGGATCATAGCCTTCAGGACAGGCAATGTTTAATTTGAAGTCGAGCTGGCATGCGGCATTAATATAGGAATGGCACATATTGTTACCATCACCGACATAGGTTGCTGTTTTACCCTGCATATCTCCGCGGTGCTCAAGCCACGCCTGCATATCTGCCAGTAGCTGGCAGGGGTGCAACAAGTCAGTGAGGCCGTTAATCACCGGCACTGATGAATATTCGGCAAACTTGGTGATTTTTTCATGCTCGAAGGTTCGTACCATAATAATATCAACCATGCTGGAGAGTACGCGTGCGGTATCTTCAATTGGTTCACCACGGCCTAGTTGAGTGTCTCTGGGTGAGAGAAACATCGCGTGCCCTCCCAGCTGTGCCATGCCTGCTTCAAAAGAAACACGGGTACGTGTGGAGGATTTTTCAAAAATCATCGCCAGCACTTTATTCTTCAGCGGCGCAAAAGTCTCCCCTGCGCGTTGCATGGCTTTCAGCTCGATTGCGCGCTGCAGTAGCTGCTTTAATTCGACGGTGGATAAATCTAACAGGCTAAGAAAGTGGCGTGTCGCCATGGGCGTCTCCGCAGTATTTATTCAGTGAAGTCTCTAATCAGCTGACAAACTGTCGAGACAATTTGATCGGCCTGCTGATCAGATAGAATGAGAGGAGGTAGCAGGCGAATTACTTTACCTGCCGTGACGTTGATCAGGCAGTGTTTTGCCAGCGCAGCAGCGACCAGTTCAGTGCAGTCGCGATCAAGTTGAATGCCAATCATCAAGCCTTGCCCGCGTATGGATTTAACGGCTTTGACTGATGCGAGTTCAGCTTTGAAATCGGCCAGCATTTTATCGCCCAGCACTGCAGCACGGGCGCATAGATTTTCGTTTTCAATTGTTTCAATGACCGCGCTGGCTGCGGCACAGGTCAGTGGATTGCCGCCGAATGTAGAGCCGTGGTTGCCCGGTTTGAATAGTTCGGCTGCCTTGCCTTGTGCAACACAGGCTCCGATAGGTACGCCATTACCCAGGCCTTTTGCCAGGGTTAATACATCTGGGGTGCAATCAGTATGCTGGTAGGCAAACCACTGGCCAGTGCGTCCCATGCCCGTTTGAATTTCATCGAGCATGAGTAGCCAGTTATTTTCATCGCAGAGGCGACGCAGTTCGTTAAGGTAGTTTGCATCGGGCAGATTAATGCCACCTTCGCCCTGAATTGGCTCCACCAGAATCGCAACCGTATTCTGGGTGTTTTGTGCGATGGCCCTGATGGCGTCTATATCGTTGTAAGGCGCACGAATGAAGCCCTGTACCAGAGGCTCAAAACCGGCCTGTACCTTGCGATTGCCGGTGGCTGTCAGAGTCGCCATAGTGCGGCCATGAAAGCTGCCATCAGTGACAATAATTGAAGGTTTTTCAATGCCTTGCTGATTGCCATATAGCCTGGCCAGTTTAATGGCCGCTTCATTGGCCTCTGCACCCGAGTTTGAAAAGAAGACGCGATCCATACCCGATACATGTGACAGCTGATCAGAGAGCTTTTTCTGATTCTGAATACAGTAAAGGTTGGAGGTGTGCAGTAATTTTTCAGCTTGCAGCTGTATGGCTTTTGTCACGGCTGGATGTGCATGTCCCAGCCCGCAAACTGCAATGCCTGACAGGGCGTCCAGATACTCTTCGCCTTTATCACTGTATAAGTAGGCGCCCTGACCTCTGTCAAAACAGACATCAAGTGGTGCATAGGTTTTCATGAGGTGTTCTGATCCGCTCATATATTTCGTTTCACTGACAGGAAAAATTAAGTGCTTTATTGAAGCAATGCGTGACGCGTAACTTTTTTAAGCCCTAAAAAAACAAAAACGGCAGTGCTAAGCTGCCGTGTAAATCACGATTATACTCAAGATCTGATAGATAGCAAATTTATGCAAAGCTTGATAGGGCCGTGTTTTCAGGAGAATGTCAGAAATAAAAATGGCGGCCCAGTAAACTGAAGCCGCCATACTTATTCGATTCAGTTATCGTGAGATAACTTGATCGGTGATTACGCTAAATTATGCGCGTAACCCACCATGCAAAGTAGCATCGGTATAGATAACGCCGTGTTGGTGCGCGACGCAAGCAGCGCAACTTTCTTTGCTTTGGCAATGGTGTCTGCATCATGAGTTTGACCATCAAGACCCAGAATTTTCTTCTGGTTTGGCCAGATAAGTACCCATACGTTAAACAGCATGATTGTACCTAACCATGCACCCATGCCAATAATAGCCATACCATTAGAGAAAGTGAATGCATCGATAATGCCCTGCATGCCGCCGCCAATAGATGCCAGTGCGCTTAAGCCGGTTAACCAGGTAACAGCTGCTGCCATGCGGAACCAGAGCAGTGCAGGTGGCGCGATATATTTGTTGATAGCTGCAGGACCTGGGCCTCCATCGTTTGCTTCTGCGACTGCTTTGCCAACGCCAGGTACCTGTACGAAGTTAAAGTAGTAAAGTATGCCAATCCATACCACACCGGCCATTACGTGTAACCAGGTCATGAAGGCATATTTTAAGCCGTCAACGCCAGCGCCCATGCCAAATGCAACCGCCATAGCAAGGATAAATCCGACTATCAGCGTGCCCTTAATTGTCATTAGTGGGTTCATATTATTTTCCTATTCTTTAATGTAGGGGTGAGAACAAAAAGCTAGAGAGCTAGTTCGGCTCGAACACATTTCTGATACTCGATCTGAAAAAGCGCTTTTGCTAAAAATACTTGATTGTTTTAGTCGGACATTAAGATAAGTGACTAAGCGATAATTTTCAAGTGAAACCAGTGTAATTATTGCGCTATTCTAGGGCATTAACGTGAAAACAGGATAAATAATTGGATTCAATTGCATTAAGTGTGTTTGCCAGTCGAATAGAGGCGGTGTGTGATGAAATGGGTGCAGTGCTGAAGCGAGTTGCGTTTTCGCCCAATATTAAAGATCGGCTGGATTTTTCCTGCGCGGTGTTTGATGCACAGGGAGAACTTTGTGCGCAGGCAGCACATATACCTGTTCATCTGGGCAGCATGGCCTATGCGGCAAAAGATATTGTGAGCCAGTTGAGCTGGCAGCTGGGTGATATGGTGGTACTGAATGATCCTTATTTGGGCGGAACGCACTTACCGGATATTACCCTGCTTGCGCCGCTGTTTTATCAGGGAGAATTACTGGGGTTTGTGGCTAATCGCGCGCATCATGCCGACATCGGGGCGAGTAGTCCGGGGTCTATGCCGGTATCCAGTCACCTGGATGAAGAGGGCGTGCTGATTCCACCCACTTATCTATTACATAATGATACTGAAGATGCAGATGTCATGCGCGGTTTGCTTGCAAAGTTACAGAACCCGTTGCAATCGCATGGTGATTTCTCCGCACAGATTAGCGCTAACAGGCGTGGCTTATTGCGCCTGCATGAATTGCTGGAAAATATGGGGCGCGATCAGTATCTGCAGGCATTGGTCGCACTTAATCATTACGCGGCACGCATGGTTGAACAGGCGATGAGTGAATTCCGGCCAGGCGTATACACGTTTAGTGATGTAATGGATGATGACGGGCAGGGGAATACGGACTTGCAGATCCATGTGTGTATAACGATTGCAGATGGCAGGGTGAGCGTCGATTTTTCCGGCACGGCGTCTCAGGTAAAAGGGAATATTAACTGTCCACTGTCAGTTGCGGCGGCGGCCGTTTTTTATGTGTTTCGCTGTTTTCTGCCAGCGAATGCGCCGGCCTGTGCAGGAAGTTTCAGGCACATCAGCCTGTGTGCGCCAGAAGGCTGTCTGTTAAATGCAAAACGCCCGGCAGCGGTGACGGCAGGTAATGTGGAGACTAGCACGCGTATTGTTGATGTTGTTATGGGTGCACTGGCGCAGGCAATACCCGAAAAAATACCTGCGGCAAGCCACGGTAGTATGAATAATTTTGCGATGGGTGCCGTTGCAACGAGTACTCATAAGGCCTGGGATTATTATGAAACCATGGGGGGTGGTATGGGGGGCAGTGCAATGTATGACGGATTGAATGCAGTGCAGACACACATGACAAACACGCTGAATACACCCGTAGAAGTGCTGGAAATGAATTATCCTTTGCGGCTCAATGAATATTCAGTGCGGACAGATTCAGCGGGCGCCGGCTTGCATCACGGTGGTGAAGGTCTGGTGCGATCTTATACTCTGCTTGCAGATACACATGTCACCCTGTTAACAGAGCGGCGACGTCATGCGCCCTGGGGTATTAATGCATTAGCGGGTGAAAAAGGATTGAATCTTGTGAATGGAAAATCATTTCCGGGAAAATTTTCAATGAAATTAAAAGCGGGCGATACGGTGACCATTAAAACGCCCGGTGGTGGCGGCTATAGTCCGATAGAAAAAATATCGGAGTAACTATTGCATGGCCTAGAAACGCTGAATATTTTTATTTTATTGCCTGTTGCACCGCTTTAATGCTTTTAACCCAGGGTTTTGTCTTACGCAATGGGCCGGGTAATTGTTCTATCGCGGATCGAGCCTGGTCGCGACTGTCATAGATGCTATAGGTGAGTACATAATATGCCTGTCCTTTAAGCCAGGTTTTATACCACGCGGCATTTTGTTTAAGTTGATGCGTGCGAGAAAACTGCAGTAATGTTTCCGGCTCTCGAGCACCCAGTAACTGAATGGTCCAGGCTGAAGAGTTCTGCTGCATCAACCAGTCTGCATCGTGCAGACCCATTTTGTTTAACTGTTGTAAGGCTGGAATAAGTGCGGGCTTTGCATTTTTAACGGGCGCAGCGACTTTTGCGGGTGATGGCAGGTCTGGCGAACGTTTTGCTGGGTTCTCTGCTGAAGCCTGAGCCGCCTGTTTAGTTTGAGCTGTTGATTTGGTTTTTGTAACAGGTACCAGTGGTGGTGCGTTTGCTACTACGACTTCAGGCTTGTCTGTTAGTGTTGTTTCAGCTGAAGCTTTTTCAGCAGGCGCTTCGCTGGCTAAGTGACTGGTGAGACTAGCCGCCTCCTGTGCTTCGTTAACCACGTCACTTTTCTCTGCGAGTACTGTTTTTGCAGGACTGGCTTCTCTGGGCATTTGTTCTGGCAGCGATTCAGTATCAGGCAAATTGTCGGGAGCATCCTTGTTTAGAGAAAATGTTTCAACGGATGAGTCTTTATCCTCAGTTGTCACGACACTGTCCGTATTCTCAGGTGTTGTATTTTCTGCCTTAAATTCGATTGCATTTGAGGTTTGTGGTGATTGTTCGGTTGATGCCTGCTTGTCAGGTATTACTGACTGGAAAATACCGAGATAAATCAGCAGGCCAGCTAATAGCGTGATTAATATCAGGCTTATGACTAGCCATTTTACCCATGCGGGTAAAGAGGGGGACGTTATTTTTTCTACCTGCTTTTCAATTAGAGTAGCAGCAAAATGCAGGGTATTAAGTGCCGTGCCATCTGATTTTTTGATGATAAGTTGCAGGCTTTTTTCATCAGGAAACGGTTCTCCATTATACCCGGCAGCATTCAGTTTAAACTGAATAAATAGCTGAGCCTGTTTTTCCGTATAAACAGGCATGCTTTGCGTATATATTTTTGCAGCCTGAATATCAGTGATGTTTTCCAGTGTTTGACCCAGGCCAGGGCTGGAAAAAAAAGCAAATTTCAGATTAACGTCCTGTTCTGCAAGGAGCTGTTGCTGGTACCGGAAAAGCTCCTGTAGGGTAGTGTCACTTAATACATGAGCATCATCAAGAATAAGCAGGGGTGTCTGATCAAAACTTTGCAGGCTTTTTAAATTACTGTCCAGATGGTTTGCGTCACCCAGATCCTCCAGGTGAATCGAGATTTTCTGCTGAATCTGAGTCAGGGTGTCAGTGGCTTCGGCCTGCACAGGCAGTAGTTTAATGTTGGGAATATCTGTTTGAATCAGCTGTCGATAAAGTGATGTTTTCCCCGAGCCATAGACACCCTCTACGATGAGCAGTAAATCGCTAAACTGAGCCTGATATTTCAGCGTTTCAGATATTTTTTCGAGCTCGGGTGAATTGAAGTAGGTGTTACTGGACAGAATTTCCTGTCCAAATGGCTGCTTACTGAGCTTAAGAAAATCAAGTGTATCCTGATTTAAGGAGCAATCGATTGAGGTGTTTTCCTGCATTTTTTTATTGCGAGCCATGGTCGGTAACTTTATGGAATAAGGTTGGCAAACGATAACTGTCGTGGATTAAAGATACGTTCGTATTCAACAATAGCATAACGATCAGTCATGCCTGCAATATAATCGGAAACGCCTCGGGCAATGCCATTATCTCCCATTTTATCTTTTAACTGGTGACAGTGTTTTAAGGCGTCAGGCGGTAGTATGCGCTGGTCATTAATAAAGGCATCAAACAGAGCGGTTAGAACTTTTTCGGCTTTTGTTGTCATGCGCTGTACGCGATAGTGTCGGTACAGGTTCTTCATCAGGAAGCGTTTGAGTTCTAATGTTTGCTGTTGCATGTTCTCACTAAAGCCAACAATGTATTTTTTCTGTTTGCGGGCATCATCCGGGTGAGATAGATTAAGAGACTCTATGTGATTACGGCTGGTGTCGATAAGGTCGACCACCATGCGGCTGATCATGCGTCGAATAACTTCATGGATCAGACAGGTGCTGGAAATCTTTGGGTATTTTTGCATCACAAGTTCGTGTTGCTCGCGAAATAACTGCGTTTCCAGAAGTTGCTCAATAGTAATTAAGCCATATCTTACGCCATCATCAATATCGTGATTGTTATAGGCGATTTCATCCGCCTTATCACAGGCTTGTGCTTCAAGACTTGGCTGATGTTTTTTTAGAAAACGCTGCCCGAGATCGCCGAGTTTTTTTGCGTCTTTATTTGAGCAGTGCTTGAGTATGCCTTCGCGAGATTCAAAACTCAGATTAAGACCGGGGAATTCTGCGTATTTTTCTTCAAGTTCATCAACCACGCGGAGCGATTGTAAATTATGTTCAAAGCCGCCGTAGTTTTTCATGCAGTGATTAAGTGCATCCTGCCCGGCATGGCCAAAAGGGGCATGGCCAAGATCGTGCGCAATGGCAATGGTTTCGGCCAGATCTTCATGCAGGTTAAGCTTGCGTGCAATGGAGCGAGCAATCTGAGACACTTCGAGGGAGTGAGTCAGGCGCGTACGAAACAGATCGCCTTCGTGGTTTACAAAAACCTGCGTTTTGTATTCGAGGCGTCGGAATGCGGACGAATGAATAATTCTGTCGCGATCACGCTGATATTGTGTGCGATGCACAGGATCAGGTTCTGCATGCAATCGTCCACGCGAAGTTGCTTCACTGCATGCATAGGCTGCCAGATTGTGTAGATCGTATCCATTCTGCATGTGTGTGCTCGCTTTGCCTGCAACTAACTCATCATTTCAGATTAATAACTTTCTGAAATCGCTTCTCTTAGAACGGTCTCGGTGTAATCCTTGGTGATGACCGCTTTGCCGATACCTTTATATAGAACCAGTTTTAATATGCCATCTGATACTTTTTTATCAATGGCCATAAGCTCCAGAAAACGATCCGCTGACATTTTCTCCGGGGCCTTTACGGGTAGATGAGCTCGCTCGATTATATTAATGACGCGATCTACATCCTGCTCACTGAGCCAGCCAAGTTTACTGGAAACTCTGGCTGCAATGACCATTCCACTAGCAACAGCTTCGCCATGTAGCCATGTACCATAACCCATGCCGGCTTCTATCGCGTGACCAAATGTGTGACCAAGGTTGAGTAGTGCGCGCTGGCCACTTTCTTTCTCATCGGCTGCAACGACTTCGGCCTTGTTTTTACATGAGCGTTCAATGGCATAAGCGAGTGCATCAGGATCGCGATCAATCAGGTTATCTATATTGTCTTCCAGCCATTCAAGAAACTCAGGATCTCTAATCAGTCCGTATTTGATGACTTCGGAAAGACCGGAGCTTAATTGACGATCTTCCAGAGTGTCGAGAGTCGATGTATCGGCAATAACCGCTTTAGGCTGATAGAAAGCACCGATCATGTTTTTCCCCAGCGGGTGATTCACTGCAGTTTTGCCGCCAACGGATGAGTCAACCTGTGAAAGCAGTGTTGTGGGTATCTGAATTAAATGCACGCCACGTTGATAGCTGGCGGCGGCAAATCCGGTTATATCTCCAATAACACCACCACCCAGTGCAATTAATGTGGTGTTACGATCGAAGCGGTTTTTTAACAGGAAATCATAAATAGTATTCAGTACATCCAGGTTTTTATGCTCTTCACCATCTGGCAGTACCAGTGACTGGTGGCGGATATCGTTGAGCGAGTTTTCAACTTTCTCAAGATACAGGGGTGCAACTGTTTCGTTAGTAACAATCAGGGTGCTGTTGCCCGGTATATGCTGAGTGATCAGCTCACTCTGTGAGAGCAGGTTCTGCCCAATACAGATAGGATAACTTCGGTCTCCCAGATTAACTTTCAATGTAATCATTTAGTAGTGTCCTGAAACTTTTTAATTCTTTCCAAGATAGTATTTATCACGGTGCGTATCGACTGTTGCCCGGTATTAATAACAATATCTGCGGTTTGCCGATACAGCGGTTCACGAATAATCATGAGTTCGCGCAGCGTAGCGGCGGGGTCGGCTGTTTGCAGTAAAGGGCGATTTTTATCATGACGAGTGCGATCAATCAAATACTTAATATCGCTGTGCAGATA
>AZIC01004111.1_pt1 | contig 9971 bp, 9 predicted proteins | sample 359061 | NCBI WGS metagenome assembly AZIC01 (sample SAMN02429709, study PRJNA222657) | marine sediment metagenome | biome: Sediment sample; isolation source: sample MGS-MES from oil contaminated site at the harbour of Messina (Sicily... | place: Italy: Messine | collected 2011-04-30 | depth 1 m m
GGCTGTTTGGCCCGAGTATATTAGATTGCGAAACGCTATACTTAAATGTGATGCGCTCTAGTATGGGAAGTTCGGTTCTGGTACGAACGCGGCAGCTGCGACCTTCTGCTCGCTGCACTCGGCCCGGATGTGCATCCGGGCTTACCCATTTCTTTTGTGTGACCTTACGGAAAGGAGAACGAAGTGGAGTGATGGATTGTTTTCATAAATTACCCACGGATGATTTTTGTGAGAGAACCGAAATCGGGATCAGTCTGTGTTCGTTGTTCATAGGAATATTCTCTGCACGAGCGCGGGGGAGTCAAGGGGGGCTGAACAGAATCGAGTGGCGATGTTTGTTGATAGGGGACCGATGCTGGTGTGAGCAGTGGCGGTCCTGGGGGGAAAGACTGCGAAGTGCGGCGACCCGCAGGCATACATCGGGAACACGTGTCATTCTGCGAACTGATTATCTGGAAAAAACGGGCTGTTTTATAGTGAAGAGTCAGAACAAGTGGCCCGTGTTTCAGTGCACTGTAAACTGGGCACGCGCGCGACACACGACTACGCATAATCGCCCGTGGCGCGGCGGCGTCAAGGGGAAGTTGAACAGTGAAATGCATGTGTGGTGCGCGGAAAAGCAGTCGATGTTTTTAACAACTGATTTTTCAGAACCAGAGACTTTTGTCGGCGAGGGTGAGGAAGGGTTGGCCGTTCATGAAGCAGCGGATGTTTTCCAGCAGGGTTTCCAGGTGACGTTCGGGAACGCGAGTCGAGGCGGCCGCGATGTGGGGAGTGATGATTACGTTATCCATCTGCCAGAGCGGGTGATTGGAGGGCAGGGGTTCGATTTCGAAGACGTCGAGGGCGGCGCCGGCGATGTCTTTCTGCTCCAAAGCGGCAGTCAGGTCCTGCAAATCGACGATGGCACCGCGGCCGATGTTGATCAGATACGCGGAGGATTTCATCTGGCGGAACTGTTTGGCGCGAAACAGTTTTTCGGTCTGAGGGGTGTGGGGAGCGGCGATGACGACGAAATCGCTGATGGCCAGCAGGTCGGGCAGGCGGTCGATATCCCAGACTTCATCGACGACTCCGGGTACCTCGCGGGTGAGTGGATCGACGGCGTAGACGGTCATCCCAAAGGCGGCAGCGCGGTGACAGACTTCCGCGCCGATGGAGCCGACACCCACGACGCCGAGCGAACAGTCGGAGAGATGCAGATGGCTGCGATCGACTTCGCTGACCTGTCCGGGTCCGGTAACGAAATTTGGCTTGCCGGCGGTTCCGCCGATGGGTTGCCACTCTGCTTGATACTGCTGGCGGATATAGCGGTGCAGATTGCGAGCGAAGCAGAGGACGAAGCCGAGGACGTGGTCGGCGATGACATCGTAAAACAGTCCGCGCATATTGGTGAGCTGGCAGGGATGTTCGACCAGTTCGGGGAAGACATAATGTTCGAGGCTGGCGGTGGGGGACTGGACCCACTTGAGATTTTCGGCAGCGGCCAACAGTTCGGGAGTCAGCTTACCGAAGAAGGCGTCGGCATCTTTGATTTCAGTTAACGCCTGCGAGAGATCACAAGCGTTACAGACGGTGAGCTGGTTCGAGACTTGTTCAATTCGCGCGAGGCGCACGTCGTCAATGGCGGGATAGATGAGTAGCTTTTTCATAAGGATTATTTTAATCAGAAATGTTCAATGGTGCCACTGATGATGCGTTCGATGCCGGTTGCGGTCTGGAGAATAAGGAAGCCCTGATCGTCGATTTCGAGACAGGTTCCCTGTTTGACTTCGAGTCCGGTATTGATGCGAATGGTACGGCCGGTGAGCAGGCAGTAGTGTCGCCAGTCGGCCATGAAGGCATTGGTTTCGCCGGCAACATCGTAGAGGCGGTTTTCGATGCCATTGACCAGGTCAATGAGGGTCGTGGCGAGTGAGTATTTCTGGCCGGTAGTTTCATAGAGAGAAGTGCCCCGCGACTGGAGTTCTGCTTCGGCGGAGAGGAAGGAGTTATTGAGATTCAGTCCGACGCCGATAACAACGAGCCCGGGTTGGGTGGCTGCGATTTCGACGAGAATGCCAGCGACTTTTTTCTGCTGCAGATAGACATCGTTGGGCCACTTGAGCTGGAGCGAGTAGTCGGGCAGATGTTTTTCGAGGGTTTCACAAACGGCCAGTCCGGTGGCGAGCGCGATGAGTGGCTGCTGTTCGAGCTGGATCTGCAAATTTCGGGTATCGACGACGAGGGAGAAAGTAAGTCCCCCTTCAGGCGCCCACCAGGAATTGCTGCCTCGACCGCGGCCAGCGGTCTGATTTCCGGTCAGGACCAGGCTGGGGTGACTGGTTTCGCGACTGACTGCTGAACCAGTAGAGATGCAATGTGTACTGAGAGCCCAGGAGTTGGTGGAGGCCAGGCTTTCGAAGTAGTCGAGATGTTCGACAAAGGTTTCGGTCTGGATCGCTTTCAGGTCGTCGGCTGTGAACGGCAGCATTCCAGGCTCATTGTTATCAGGAAAAAACTGGAGGACTATGAATTCGTACTGATGGCAGTCACGGCTTCTTCCCGGGTCTCGAACAGAGGCCAGAGGCTGCCGACTTTGATACATTTGAGGATATTCTGCATGTTTTCACAGGCATTACAGAAGACGGCCTGGCCGCCGGTCTGCCTGGCTCGCTGCAGGAGTCGGATGATGGAGCCGATAATGATGGAATCGAGATAATCGACTTTGGAGAGGTCAATAATCACATTCTTGATTTCCGGCGCATCAAAGAGTCTTAAGACCTTATTGGATTCGGTCTGCACGTTACTGTACAAAAACTGCAGGGTGGACCCCTGAGGAATAACGACCAGATTGGGTGCAGTCACTTCGACCTCGAAAATTTCCAGGTTCTCTACCATTATCAATCCCGTTTGCGTACTAATCAGTATGAGCTGAAAACGTCAAAAAAAGAACAGGAAGTGAAGAGCGCGCCCCATTCTTAAAACAGAGCATAACCAACCTGTATTGAAATTTCAGGCTCGGGCTCAAAAAAACATACTGTTTCCCACAAAGTGTACAAACTGTACTTTTAACGGATGTTAAGGCGTGTGTTCAAAAACAGGAGTTTACCGTGGTGGGAGATTGGACGGATGATAACAGTTGCTTAACAGGAAATTGCTTAACTAGAATAGAGGCCGACTGGTAAATAATTGACTGTGCCTGATTTTTATCGTAGCGTCTCCAAAGGCATTTGGGCCGGGTATCAAAGTTTGAAAGCCGCTATGGTAAAATATGATATGCTCTCGCAGATCGGTTCCCGAGCTAATGCTGCTAAATCTTATAATCGGACTGACTGTAACAGTTACCCCGGGTAATACGACTGCACCAGACGAACATTGCATAAAGTAGCGGAATTTTGCCCGGTTCCAGCCGATAAAATAATCCTATAACACTGAATAAGTAAAACGTGGCCCCTATTCCAGACTGGATTCAGTCTGGATCAGACTCACAGAAAAAGCCTGTTGAAATAGCGATATGTCATCACCGAAACCAGCCTGGAAATACAGCCCGCGCGTGCTGCTGCGTTCGATATTAATGCTGGACGACAGTGCCCACTCCATTGCCTTGGGGACGGCCATCGGAATGTTTATCGCGTTGACCCCTACGGTTGGCATTCAAATGCTGATGGTGGTCTGCGTTGCTTTTGTGACCCGTCCCTTCTTTAAATTTAATCAGGTTGCTTCCCTGATCACCGTCTATATTTCGAATCCACTGACGATCGTGCCAATCTACTGGTTCGACTATAAAATCGGGACCTATTATGTAGGCGGTTCGATGACCCAGAAAGATTTCGCGCGGATTCTGGAATTTGAAGGATTCAGTGGCTGGTGGGAAACGGTGAAGCAGCTGCTGCTGGAAGTCGGCTCTCCGCTGATCATCGGGTCTTTGATAGTGGCCACTTTTTTCGCGCTGATGACCTACCCGATCATGCTCAGGCTGTTGCTGCATTTCAGAAAGCAGAAACCAACCGACAGCCCGAACGATCCGGAAACCCAGACCGTACTTCCCTCTCAGGCAGCGGACCCGGGGCAGAACATAAAATCTGTGCATCTACATTCCAGTTAGGTGTTGATCTCTACCTGCACTCTCGCATAATAACCAGTTCGTGAAAAAACTGACTGTATCGAGAAAAAAGGTGATCGAATGTCGTCTCCCAGGTATGACTGTTTGTGTGCGGGCATCATTGTTGCAGACCATGTGTGCAAAGCCATTGATCATCTGCCCCGACCAGGAGAGCTGGTGCTGACTGATCAGATGGAACTGACGATTGGCGGCTGTGCCTCGAATGTGGCTTCTGATCTGGCGCGTCTCGACAGGCAGGTAGCGATCGCGGGAATCGTGGGACAGGACGTTTTCGGGCAATATGTGGAAGAAAGCCTGATTCAATCAGGGGTGCACTGCGATTACCTGATGAAGTCAGACCAGTTGCCGACGAGCGGTTCTTTTGTGATTAATGTGCAGGGAGAAGACCGGCGTTTCATTCATTCGGTCGCAGCAAATGCACTGTTTACCGGAGAAACGGTCACACGGGAGCAGATTGAGTCGAGCCGCATATTGTATCTGGGGGGGTACTGCCTGTCAGAAGAGCTGTCGCCCGAGAATGTGGCTGAAATGTTTCGGATGGCAAAAGAGGCAGGAGTGACGACGGTACTGGATGTGGTGACCCCCAAACAGGCAGACTACTGGAAAATGCTGGAGCCGGTATTGCCGCTGAGTGATTATTTTCTACCTAATAATGACGAAGGAGAGTTAATCACGGGTGAATCGGACCCACTTGAACAGGCACGTGCGTTCCGCAAAGCAGGAGCAAAGCATGTGATCATCACCTGTGGCGGTGAGGGGAGTATCCTGATGGACTCTGAGCGGACGATTCAGTCTGAGATTTACCCGGTCAACCTGGTCGACGGGACGGGGAGTGGCGATGCGTTTGTTGCGGGATTTATTCACGGTTTGCTCGAAGGAGCAAGCCCGGAAGACTGCCTGAGGTTTGGATCTGCCCTGGGTCACAGTTGCGTACGGGCGACCGGTGCGACAGCGGGAATTTTCAAACGGGGAGAACTGGACGCGTTTGTTGAGGCGCATGACCTGCAAGTCAGAACGATCTGACCTGCAGGCTGTTGTAAAGCCGGTCTGTTATTTCTGATCCATATAAGGTGTCACCGCTTTTTTCCAGATCAGATAGCCAGCATGTTCCATGTGCAGGCCATCCGATTTGAACAGTTCCGGTCTGGGTTTTCCATCTTCGCCCAGCATGGGTTCCCAGACATCGGCGAATTCGAGCAGTTCATTTTTGGCGCACTGTGCAGCAATCAGCTTATTGGCCTGCTGAATCGTATCGGCCAGTTTCCAGCGGCTGATGCTGGGCTTGATGGCGATGAAGACAATGCGGGTTTCTGGCAGACTTTTATGAACTTTCGCGACAAATTTTTTAAAATCTGCGGCGACTTCTTCCGCGGTTTTCTTACGTGCAAGATCATTATCGCCGGCGTATAAGAAGATCACCTTCGGTTGATGCTTGATAACAATCCGATCAGCGAAATGGGTGGAATCCACGATTTCTGAACCACCAAAACCACGGTTGAGCACACTCTGACCGGGGAAATACTTATCCAGATCCCACATACGGATACTGGAACTGCCTACAAACAGGATGCCCCCTTGCTTGACTCCCTGTTCCTGATCCTGTTTTTCAAACTGGGAGATCGACTTTTCCCAGCGTTCAAAATTGTGTTCTGGTTTTTCCGCTGCATGACTACTGATGGTAAGAAGAGTGAATAGCGCGAGTACCAGTGGCCGTGAGAACAGATTCAGATTCATATCGATTCCTTAAACTTGAATTCTCTAATTTAACTATGGTGTGCTTCGGGAAGTGACTGCCTGCCAGGCAGCGATGGCATCCCGGTTGGCGGCAATATCGTGCAGTCTTAAGATTTCGACTCCCTGATTGGCAAGCGCCACGGAGACACCGATGGTACCAGCCAGTCGTTCTTCGAGCGAGCGACCGAGCAGTTTTGATAAAAAACGCTTGCGGGAATGCCCGATCAACACGGGAAACCCGAGTGCCTGAAAGGACGAGATATGCGATAGAATCTGCAGATTGTGGTCTGCTGTCTTACCAAAGCCGACCCCGGGGTCAAGGACTATCTGCGCTGGCTTGACACCGGCAGCCAGGAGGACTTGAATCCGCTGCTGAAACCAGAGTATCAAGTCGGCAACAACGTCATCATATTCAGGATTTTCCTGCATGGTTTGCGGTGTGCCCTGGATGTGCATACAAATCACGCCCGCTTTTGACTCTGCAGCCAGAGGGACCATAGCGGGGTCAAAGGTCAGTCCGGAAATATCATTGATAATAGTAGCGCCTGCCAGCAATGCCTGCCGTGCGACTTCAGCTTTGGTCGTATCAATAGAAATGGGAGTGCTCGTTCGTGTAGAGAGTGCTTCAATCACGGGGACGACCCGTCGCAGCTCTTCCGCTAAGGAAACCGGATCGGCACCAGGCCGCGTGGATTCTCCACCAATATCCAGTATGTCCGCACCGTCTTCAACCAGTTGCAATCCTTTGCTGATAGCCGATTCGATTCCAGTGGCTTCTCCCCCATCAGAGAAACTGTCTGGAGTCACATTCAAAATTCCCATCAACAGTGGCAACTGTCCAAAGACCAGTGTTTCAGAAACACACCGCCAGATTCGCTGCGATTCGGATTGACTGAGCGGGGAATCTGCAGAAGGTATATTCACAGTGGGATCTACTCAATTACAGGATGAGGTCTGAGTGAACCAGCTGACGGATTCACACTGGTAGAGTTGTCCACAAAATACTTAGGCATTGAACTATGGCAGTGAACTAAGGCAGTTTTGCGGAAAGTATTTCCCAGGTAAATAGAGTGCCGGATCATTATTCATTTTTACTACCTCGAAATGAGGGTTGCAAGGAAATTAGCGGAAAGAGGAGCTTACAAGACCTGTACACCCTGCTATTCGAAGAACAATGGTCAAAATTTATCAAAGGGCAAATTTATAACCTATGTTTCAATCGGAGTCGTCAGGTCTGGGCGATCGATGTCTAACCAACACGGTTTGAAAATCAAGTAAAAACAGGCAGCAATTGAGACTTCAGGAAATAAAGGATTTTTAGAGAAACTTTATTTTTAGTGTTGCCTTTACTTTGACATCGCATTTCGTTCTGGTATTGTAATCAGCGTATTTGCCGTAACCGGCAAATCTTACCAAACCAGAAAAACAGACCTGTTTTCCCCAAGTGCGTAGACTTGGGGACATCGCGGGGGGGTGAAGTAGTGACTCATCTTTCGGCGAAGTGGAACCACTTTTTATTTATTGAATCTGAGGAGTACACCATGATTCGAAAAACTGTCACACTTTCTATGATCGCTGTCCTGACAATGATCGCTGCTTCTTTCAGCGTTTCAGACGCTGAAGCCTTCGGTTTCCGTAACCGTTGCTGCAAACCAGAACGCGTAAAATGCTGCAAGCCAGTTCGCGTTCGTTGCTGCAAGCCCAAAAAAGAACGTTGCTGCAAACCAGAACGAGTACGTTGCTGCAAACCAGCTCGCGTGAAATGCTGTGCACCAGCTCCCGTTTGCTGCCCCGCACCAGCACCAAAGTGCTGTGCACCAGCTCCAAGCTGTGCTCCAGCTCCTTGCTCAAGCTGTGCTCCTGCAACACCAGCTCCCAAGGTAGAAGAAGCACCAGCTCCTCCAAAGAAAGCTCCCGCACCAGCTCCTAAGAAAGCCTAATGCGGAATGAGTTCCTTTCGGAGCTACGATGAATACAGACGGCCCCATTGCTTTAGGCAATCGGGGCCGTTTCTCATTTCCAGCATGAACCCAGGCTGATGACCATCGTTTCCAGACCATTTGGAGCAGTCGTCGTAGAGCCAGTGGGGATATGGTAAAAGTGAGTACACTGTAGCGTACTCATCAATCAGGCAGACTTTGCGTAGTCCTGCTCGACCTCACATGCCTGATCAGCGTCTTGTCCCGCAGCCAGTTTTCGGAGTTTTTTCTCCAGCCTGGGGAGCATTTTATTGCCCGCGGTGGTGACTTTATAAAAGACACCGGCGTCTCGTCCTGCTATCTGAAATTTGAGCAGATCAAAGGCGATTAACTTGCCATGAATCCGAGGCAGATGTTCGACGACAACCCCCTCGACTTCATTCTGGCGAACAACCCAGCCATCGGCTTCAGGATCCTGTTCTTTGACCTGAACCTGCATTTGACTGTAGTGCCTTAAAACGAGACACCACTCGGGATTTTCCAGCATCTGTTCCTGTTCGAAATCTATCATGTTGTTGTTATCGACAGGGCCGGGAAACCAATGTTATGGAATTCGCTCTGCCGACACGACCGACATAACAGGAACATTGTTTTAACCCCATGGGCAGAAATTCGATGAAAACCACTCAAGATTTCGGGAAGGCTTTTTGCCAGAATCATTAACCGATATGCAGGAGCGATTTACATGAGTTCACACACTGGCATAAGTAGATTTCAATGAGTTCAATCTGATAAGCCGGAAACTACATGTTCGTTTTTGAATCAGAGACTTCACCCAGCGCCGCATTGAGTGCATTGGTCATCTCAAGATCGTGTAGATGGTCACGGGTATAAATTCGGAAGATCAGAAAACTGACAGGGAGTGCCCGAAACAACTCATCATCGTGCAGTTCCTGTGTCTTTTCTGTTCCCTGATCCAACAGGAAATTCTGGCCTCCCGCGGGCAGTCGACCACTGGGGCGGTGATAATGCCTGGCGACATCGATGCGCAGGGGAATCTGTTTTAATTTGGCGGGCAGTTTCGCTCGAACGCGTTTTTCCACGAGTTCCGGTTCCGAAAAAATCGAAGTGTGGACAGAGGTGCCTGAATGAAAATTGAGCGAACGTTCGCAGGCCATTTTCCATTCAACATTTCGCGAAAGGATTCCCTGCCAGCGTTCTGCCAGATCTTGAACCGCCGGGTCAGAACTCTTTTTAAAACGCCCCACGTCAACCAGAAAAGAGGATTCTGTGAACCCCAGATAATCATCCAGATGCTCCAGTGGATTCCCATGAAACAGATGCTGCATGGTTTCCGCAAAAATTTCTTCCAGCGCTAAATCGAGTGCACGGACTGTACGGTGATAATAAATCGTGCGAAACAGGTTGGCCCGGGTCTCAATAAAATTCACGAGCGCCTGTAATCCGCGTCCGTGAATCGTTAAACCTTCAGCGGTAAAGAAGCTGTAATGTATCAAGCGTGACACATCGACGGCACGAATATTGTAACCTGACATATAGGCATCACGCAGGACAAAATCCATATTGTCCACAGTATAAATCCCGCTGAACATGGCACGGAGTTTGCAAAGCCAGTCCGGATTTCCTGCTTCACTCTGCTGATCACCTGAGGGGCGCCGGATGAGCCAACCCACCTGTTTGGGATCCAGTTCTTCCAGCGGGTTTAACCGACCGTTGGGATTCCTGCGAATCCCGCGGATCAACTCTCCCAGTTCATGCTCGATAATATGCGCCCCGATATCTTCGTGGGTCAAACCATATTGATCCAGATAATGATCATCAAAAAAATGGCCGAACGGCCCATGTCCGACATCATGTAATAGCGCGGCAAGACGCACCAGGCTTTCCACGTAAGGCAGAGAAGGAACATTGCGACAGGCACTGTTGAGTGAATCATACCAGGCATGGATGGCGACCGATGCCAGATGCATTGCCCCCAACACGTGCTGAAACCGCATATGTTCTGCAGACGGAAAAACCCACCATGCAGTCTGCAACTGATGAATGTGCCTTAAACGCTGAACCCAGGGATGATCGATGATCGCCTGTTCCGAGGTTTCTTCACCGGGAATTCCCGTTCTTGATGTAAAGGGAATATACCCATGAATCGGATCATGGGCCAAACTTTCAGAAATAAAATCGCGTACCATTAT
>AZIC01004460.1_pt1 | contig 9969 bp, 15 predicted proteins | sample 359061 | NCBI WGS metagenome assembly AZIC01 (sample SAMN02429709, study PRJNA222657) | marine sediment metagenome | biome: Sediment sample; isolation source: sample MGS-MES from oil contaminated site at the harbour of Messina (Sicily... | place: Italy: Messine | collected 2011-04-30 | depth 1 m m
AGGGGTCAGAACACTTGATCGCCGCACTTTACGTTGAAACTGATGGCATCTATTTCGGAGTGCCCGGAATTGACCCTTGGGACGAGGAACGAGATGCCCGTAAATATACCGGACCGTATCCGGTAGTGGCACACCCACCGTGCCAACGCTGGGGCAGATTCTGGCACGGCAGCACGGCCAAGCCGCACCAATACCGACTCGGCGAGGATGGCGGATGCTTCGCCGCTGCGATGACTGCGGTGCGGAACTATGGCGGAGTTCTGGAGCATCCGGCGCACTCGAAAGCGTGGAATTACTTCGGACTTGCAAGGCCGACAATGGGCAATGGGTGGAGCAAAGCAGACGAGTTTGGCGGGCATACATGCCAGGTTGAACAGGGCCACTACGGTCACATGAGCCGAAAAGCAACGTGGTTGTATGCTGTTGCAACAGAACTGCCAGAGTTGGACTGGAGCAAGAGCGAACAGCGCCTACACCCGGTATCCATGGAGCGCTACGGCTACGAGAAAGCCCGCCGAATCGGAATGATGGCGATGATAGGCGGAAAAAATAAAACCCGGATTCGCAACGCGACCCCCAAACAATTCAGAGACATTCTCCTGGGCATTGCCGAAACAAGCGAAAAAGGAGACCAAGGGGTCAGAACATATGAATAAAATAGAAAACGGTTTAAAACCCTGCCCGTTTTGTGGCGGCAAAGCTGTTATATGCTGTGACGGGCTAACGCTGATAGTTTGTAGAACAAGGGGTCAGAAGATTATGAATATAGATGAAATAGAACAAAAAATAGCCTGCAATGAATTAAATGCGGCGCAAGTGTTTACGCAAATGAAGCAGTATATTCAAAAAGAAACTGAGAAAAAACAAGCAGAAAAACTAACAAAAACAGCGATTAAATCTGAACTAACAGAAAACAGCGAAACAGAACGGTTAGAGCGGTTAATTGATAGCACGGAAGCGGAAATAGATGATCTTTATAGCCGCATTTACACAGCCGAAGAAGAATTAAAAAAATATAACAAGGAATTATATGAACTTGACTGAGCAGGCAAAACAAGGGGTCACAAAACCAATGAACCAGAATTTCTACACAAAAATAACTAATCTAAATCAAATTTCTGTACTAGAAAAAAAGCAACTAAAGAGCCAGTTGGATTGGCATTATTCCTTGTTTTTTAAATCAAAAGATTCCAGTATCGATCATTTACTGGAACATGAAGCCTTAATATTGTTTGTACGATATGGAATTGTATCCGCTGGAAACATTGAAAATGTTACTGCTGAATACACCGGAAAAACATATGAAGATTTTGTAAATACTATAACAATCTAAATTAACCCCTTGATTATAAATTTTAAAAGGTGACTTATGACAACATTAAAATACATACACTCTGATGACTCAATATATTCAAAGGAAATATCATTAATTGTTGAGTTTTCCAGCGCTCACGTTCATCAGTGTACGTTTAAAAAAGGAGATAGCCCTGTGGATGTGGCGCTGATGCTGAAAGCTCTGTCTGATAAAATTTTAAGAGACCAAGGGTTCAGAACAATTGATTACTTGACCAAGGGGTCATAACTCTTGATTTCTGAAACTTACAGCTATTTTTTGAGAAATTATGAAGCTGAATTTAAACGATAAATGCACAGTAAAACTGCTACCCAGAGGCATTGATGCAATCTATAAACACTATCATGAGCTGGGTATTGAGCCGCCTAAATACGCCGTCGGAGACAAATACACGGCCTCACTGTGGGACATCATGAATGTGTTTGGACAGTTCACATTCATGGGTCCACCACCACCGTTTGAAACGACGATAGAAATCGATAAAACATGAAAACATCGACATTTTTTAGTTTAATGGCAGAATTCAACAGCGCACAAATTCCGCTAGACGATTTGTGTGAAAAATATTTTAATTTGTCATCTGCGGTAGCAAAGCGCGAAGCCGCCAGACAATCCCTCCCGGTCCCGGTTTTAAAACTGCGATCTGGCCAAAAAAGTCGATATTTTGTCAAAGCCGAACACCTGGCTGAATACATCGACGAGCAGGCAAAACAGGCAAAACTAGAATGGCAGTCCGTCAATAGTCCGTCAAAAAATCACGTAAATTAATAAAGTATTGTTTTATAAGTTTTTTTTATAAGTGTAAGTCCAATCGAGCATAGGCGCTACAGAGAACGAACGGCGGGAGATACAGCCGGTTTTACTGGGTTTAGCGGGTATCATTGCTGTTTATTTTCGTGCATTTTTAATCATTTCTGCTAGTCTAGTCCGCGCAGAGTCCGTCATTATTTTTTTGACGGACTGGATGGAGTGGACTGATGGCATCTATACGTAAACGAAAAAATAAAAACGGCAGTATAACCTATTACGCCGACATCGTAATCAAGCGCGGCGGCGACATCGTGCACCGCGAAGGCCGGAGTTTTAATAAGCTGGCCTTGGCGAAAGCCTGGTCGGAGAAGCGCCAACGGGAGATCGAGCACGCGCAGATTCACGGCGAAAGCAGCCGCGAGCCGCTGAAAACTATCATCCAGCGTTACCAGGACCAGTTCAGCCACAATTACGGACGCACGAAAAATTACGCGATCGCGCAATTACTCAATTATCCGATCGCTGAACTGACGATCAACCAACTGTCAGTCAAACACATCATCCAGCACTGCATCGAGCGCAACCGCGAAGCGCAGCCGCAAACGGTGGCCAACGATGTCATCTGGCTGCGGACAATTCTGCGAACGATGAGCGCGACCGAAGGTTTTTATTATGATCCGTCGGTATTCGAGCGGGCCTTGGTGGTGCTGAAGCAGGAGAAGTTGGTGGGCCGCTCGAAAGAGCGCACGCGCCGGCCCACGCCGCAAGAACTGTGGAAACTGTCGCGGTATTTTTATCATCGAAAATCGAAAATCCCAATGCTGCAGATCATGTGGTTCGCGCTGTATTCGGCGCGGAGGATGTCGGAGATTACCCGGCTGGAATGGGCGGATAATAATACCCAGCGGTTGACCGGCATGGTGCGGGATGCGAAGGACCCACGGCATAAAAAAGGCAATCACAAGCGCTTTAAATACACCCCGTCGGCCTGGAAAATCGTCTGTCGGCAGCCGCGAAACGGCGCGCTGATTTTTCCGTATAACCCGCAGACGATTGGCGAAACGTTTCGGCGGGCGTGCAAGCTGCTGGGGATCGACAATTTGCATTTTCACGATTTGCGCCACGAAGCCACCAGCAGGCTGTTTGAGGCTGGCTATAGTATTGAACAGGTGCAGCTATTCACGCTGCACGATGACTGGAAAACCCTGGCGAGGTATACGCATTTGCGCCCGGAGGATATTGACTGACCCCCTGCACCCTGACACATTTATATGAAAAAATACAAAGTTAGCTATCCATTCAATTTGATTGACACTATCTCAATCGACCGTGAAACCAATTCATTTATATTTTTAGCGGGCACAGGTGAAAAGGTAGCCAAGCATTCCGGATATTACGGCTATTTTGACACGTTTGAGGCGGCAAAAAAGTCGCTGATTAATAGATTGAAAACAGAAATTGACTTAAATGAATTCAGGCTTGAGCAAGCGAAAAATAATCTGGCTTATGTTGAGCAAATTAAAGATCCGGGATGTTAAGAGCGGAAAAACAATAATGTAACGCTATTCCCCCGCCACATAACGCTCCCAACGCGCGATCCTGGACTCCATCACCCGCAGCATTTTTTTAAAGTGCTTCAGGGTGTCTTCATGGTGCCGGACCATGAATTTCAGCCACTCCCGTTCCTGATACAGCCACCAGTCAAATTTTCCCGGACGGATGTCCTCGTTCATAAACAGGCCATCGCGACAGCGATCAAGACCAGATAGACAAGCGCGTTCAGCGCCGCCTCGATCACGTCGATATCGTGGTCGTCGTGATAATAGCGCTGTTCAGTTAGGTTTATGATTTTCATGCCGGCCAGCCGGTCGTGATGTCGTAGTCCGCGATCGCCTGCGTGCTCGCCAGCGCGGTGATCGCGGTATGATGAATCTTGCAGGCGTCCGCCACCGCCGCCAGGTGTTCCCAGATCGCTTCCTGCAGGTCTTCAAGCTGCACTTTGGTCGCCGTCTGCCAGGCGCCGTCAGCGTCTAAAAAACTGATCGGCGCCTTGGCTTTTCGCCCCATGACCGCCGCCGCCCCGGAGATCTTGGCGATGGTTTCATGGGAGGAGGTAATCGACACGCCATTGACCGTGATCTTGGCGGCTTCTTTCTGTTGGGTCAGGGCGATCAGTTCGGCGATTTTGGCCGCGGCCGCCTCCGCCAACGGCTTATCCGAGAGAGTATACAGCACATCCACTTGATTGCCGTTGACCACCCGGTCGACGCCGCTGATAAACTGCGCTTTCTTGTCATAATTGGGCACCGCGCCCACTTCCGGCAGCAGCCCCGCGGCGATATAGTCGGCCTCGGTCGAGTGCTTGCCAAAACTGATATGTTTATACGGCCGCCCGTGCGGAATACCGCTCTTGATGATGACGCCCGCGTCTACCTGTGAATAAAACTGTGCCATTACACGCCCTCCGCTCTGATCGCGATAAAAATGTATTCGGTGGCGGTGGCGTTGATTGTCGACGCCGCCGATTTGATTTGAAAGCCGGTGGCGGTGAAATCGATATCGTAAGAGCCGCCGCTGTCCTCGATCGCGGTGCTGTTGGGGAACAACACCGTGCTGCGCGGGTTGGAGACATCGCGCACGGTATCCCAAACGATCCAGTTTTGGCCGCTGCCGGCTTTTCTGATCAACAGCCACTGCGGCTGCCAGCCCAGGTTGACGCTGGGACCGGACGCCGAGGCATTGCCGGTGTAGCTGCCGCACTGCACCACCCCATCGGCCTCATCGGCAAACACATAGGCCACATAAGAATCCCCCGCCGCGTTGACCTTGCTGGTGTCCTCGATCAAAAAATAACTGGCCGCCGGGCTTTGTTCGATATCCCCCAGGGCGCTGAAGGCCACAGTGATGTCATTGAGATAACCGTTGTAGCTGGGATCCAGACTTTTATGCCACACCACCCAGTTGTCGGCGGCGTTGGTTTTTTTAACCAGGATACAGCCGGGCGCCGACCCCAGATCATGGGCGATCTGCCGACCGGCCACGGCGTTACCGGTCCAGCTGACCACATCGAAGAATTTGCGCGCGCGCCGAAACGACCAGCCCACGTAAGAAATGCCGCTGATGTTGTTGCGCGTCGCCGATTTAACCGTGTAGCCGTCGCCGTTGAAATCGATGTCGTCACCCGCCGCCTGGGCGTCGTCTGTATTGGAATACAGCACATTATCGCCGCGGGCGCTGTCGTATAAATCATGATTGCTGTGGCCGGGCGATCCGGAGCGGTATTTAGTCCACACCAGGCCGCCATGACCGGACAGGTTCAGGCCATTAACAACCGTTTCCGTGCTGCCGTTGCCGCTGTAGAGATTGGTGGAGAACACGTTTTCCACCAGCACCTTGGTCTGGGCCGCCGCCGCCATCAACGTCATCAGGCTCATGTCGACAATCCCTCGTTAACGACCGTCAGCGCATAAACATCATCTTTATCCTTGATCACCACCAGTCTATCGGTGCCGCTGGCGGTGAACACCGGGGCATTGCCGCCGGTGAACAACATCCCCGCCGGCAGGGTGATGGTGTAACTGCCCCAGTTGACCGCATCAATGATGAATCCGCACACCTGGCCCGACGGCATGCCGCTGAAAGCAATGGTGATCGAGCCGGTGGCGGTGAGCTGCTGCATGTCGCCGTTGGCATAGTTGAACGTATGAGTGCCGGTGCCCAGCGAGGCGTCAGTAATTTGACGCACACTGGATTTATTCAGGGTTTTGCCGTTACAGTCCAGGGCCCCGCCCAATTGTGGGGTGGTGTCTTCCAGCAGATTGGCGATCCCGCCGGCCGCCGCCACGCCGATGGACCAGTCGGCCAGGGTGCCGGAGCCGCCGATGGAGGTCACGTCCAGGGTCAACGCCGTGCCGCTGTACGCGGTGACCGTGCCCTGCATGTAATTGGCGGCATTGGCGGCGCTGGTGGCCCGCAAGCTGGTGCCGATGGTCCAGGCGCGATTGCTTTCCGCGACCGTGAACGCCTTGCTGCCGGTAGCAATGGTCAAACTGGTGGTGGAGGTGCCGGAAAAGGCGCCGCCGGCGGCGATATTATCCAGCGTGGTTTCATTATCGTCGGCCTGGATCGCCAGGGTGTTGAGTTTGTCGACATAATCGGTGTCGCCGGCTGAAAAGGTGGTTAAGGCCATGGTTATGCTTCCTGTATCACGAACGCGTCGCGGTAATAATTGTGAATAGCGTGGGTGGATTTATGCTGACCGGAGACCTTGCCAACGAAGGCGTAATCACGCTCTTTTTCCCCGCCGACCTCCGGAAACAGCGACACGAATAAGTCCTGGCGTTTGCCACGGGTGCGCATGATCTCCATGAATTTCGGCCGTTCTTCCTCGCTCAGCCAGGACAGATTAAAACTCAGCTGGCGATACACCGGGCCCACGTCGGTGCGCAGGGTGCCGCCGGCGGTGCGGATTTGCGTGGATTCGTCGACCCAGGCCAGCGCCGCGCCGTAATCGGCGTTGCTGGCCGGCTCGATATAACGCCCCAGCAGCAGCCGCGAAGCTTCCATATAGCCGTCCGGGTTGCCGCTGTCGCTGAGGGTCAATCTGAACGACAGCGCCAGCGTCAACGGCAGCCACAGCACCGAATAGGCCAGCACCCAGCCGTCAAAAATATTAGTGCCCAAGGGATCGATTCCCCATTCCAGATCACCCAGCGACTGCGGCGGATTAGCCACTTGCGTGCCGCTGTCGTAGACGCTGGTGCCCGTCTGCCCGGCGCCGTCGAACAGCTCCAGCCGCCAGGTCGCGTTGATCGACAGATTATGCCGCCACAGCACCAGCGCATTGACCCGCGCCGCCGCTGCCAAATCCCCCAGGATCTGCTGACTGCCGACGCCGGTGGTTCGGGCCACGCGCGCGCGCGTCGGGTCCTGCAAGTTGGCGACCGGCAGGGTCGGCGTCAGCGCCGGGGAGGCCGACAAGGTGGCCTCGTCGCTGGGAATCTTCCACACCAGGCGCAGATTACTCATAACCAAAACCTCACAATGATTTTATTATCCGCCGGCATTTCATCCAGGCCGACGACGATGGCGTTTTTGCCGTTTTCAAAGCCAAAACGTGGATAGGTGACGCTGATTTCATCGCCTATTTGTATCTGAAACGGACCGGTGAAAAATGTCGCCTCATAAATAAAGCGGTTAACATCGCGCAACCCTAAGCGCCGCGTGGCTTCTGTGGCCGCTTCGGCGGACAATGCCAATTGCGTGCCGAGGGTGTCAGGCTCGTCTGCCAGCGGGTGGGTGGTGCGAATGCTGGCGTCGTTGTCGGCGCTGATGCTGTGCGCATCGGCGTAGAGTGCCCGGTTGGCCTCAGAAACGCTGCCGGCCACATCAGTCTGAATGGTGTAGTTTTGCTGGTAGCCCAGCGATACCCGCGATAAAGGCGGATCCAGTTTGACGAAATTAAAGGTATCGTCGGCGATGTCATCCTCGTCAAACGCGACCACGGCGGTGCCGGTCGGTTCGGCCAATTGCCACAGCTGCAGCTTACCCAGGCGATCGAACAGCCAATAGCCGCCGACCGATTTGACCAGCGCATCCAGCGCGGTAATTAAATTGCTGCGCTCGCGCAGATAGATGCCGACGGTCTGCGGCGCGGTGGTATTAAAGGCGCTGAAATTGCTGGTATCGATGTCGGCCGTCACCAACGCCTCGCGCTCGACCAGATACTGAATAATGTCCGCCGTCTTGGTGTGATAGGTGCCGGACGGTTTCGCGCCCTTGACGTCACAGGTGATGCGTCCCGACGGCGTTGCAGAGAGCGTAAACGTGCCATTAGCCAGATCAGGTGTATTACTGACAGACACACCGTTATCGCGCACCTGGGTAACCGCCTCAATTTGTCCATCATGCACCTGATATTTGTGGGTGGCGGCGTCGATCAACACCGGGGTGATATTAAACACCTGGCCGCAACATAACGGAATCGGTTTGCCGTCGCCGTCGCCGGAGGTGAAATAGGTGGATTGGGCATTGATATTCAGGCGTTCGCGTTTATCGCGCACCCGAAACACCAGGGTGTTGTTGCCGGACACCTCCAGCGCCTCGATCACCAAAGAGGCAATCTGGCGGAAATCGTCGCGGCTCCAGGACTCATCCCCCAGATACAGCCGCAGCTCGCGGCCATCCCAGGCGTCGTCCAGCCAGGCATCCAGGCCGCCGTCGTTGGTCACCTCGATGTCACCGACGCCGTAGTGAATATCGATGTCGCTGGTGAGTGTCGGCACCGAGACGATCAGATCCTCATAAGCGGTGTTGGCGGGGGTGTCTGACGGTTTCGACACAAAACTATGCGTGGACAGATAGCGGGTTTGCTCGCTGCCGGCATAGTAAAGCGCCTCCGCCAGCACCACCCGGATCTTGTTATCATTTCGCAGCCAGGCGTTGTATTCGGCGTCGCTGATAGCCATTAATTATTCCGCCCGTCGGGAAATTTACCCGCCCGCGTATAATAAATATATTCTCGACGTTTTAATTCATTCTCAGCCACTTTTTTAACGGATTCCTGAAACTCTAAATACGACTGATTTCGCTCAAGAATTAACTTTGTTTTTGCAATACATTTTTCAATATCATTAATCTCGCGCAGCATGAAATCGATATCTTGTCGCGGACAAGACCAAAGATTAATCGGCGGAAACTTTAAACTCGGCCATGCTATTTTCATCCCCATCAGCGCACCCCGGCCTTGGCCGTGCGGTTCATGGCCTGGGCGTTTTTACGCGAGGATTCCTGCACCGCGGTGACAATCCTGTCGGCCATGCGTTCCACCGCGTTCTCGATCTTGCTGTCCAGGGTCACCGGAATGCTGCGGCCATCCGGCAGCGGCACGGCGGCCTCGGGACCGGCTTCGCCAAAGATGGCCGGGCGCCGGCTGATGCCGCCATTGGCAAACAGTTTCACGTCCTGCAGATTAAAACCGTTGCGGTTGGCCTCGGCGGAATCGGCAAAGCTGGCCAATACCGACGCCCGCGAGGTGCCCGCCGACAGCGCCGCGTTCCAGAAGGCCGCGCCGCCGGCATCGGCGCCGCGGCCCAGCCCTTGGGTATACAGCTGGCTGACAAAATCGGCATCCGTCAGTGACGGCACCCCGGTGGCAATCCCGGCGCCGGTAAACCCAGACAAGGCCGATTGAGCGCCGGCGCTGCCGACATCCCCCGCGGCCAACACCTCCCCGATCAACTGGCGAAACACCGCCGCCTGCTGCTGCGGGTCAAACGACTGCCGCAAAGCGTCGATGATGGCGTCGGTCGAGGCGTTGGACTCCCGGATTAATTCCAGGGTTTGATCCACCAGGCCGGCGTTGATGCTGTCGAAATCAAAGGTCTCGAAACTGGCCTTACGCGCCGCCCCCAGGCCGCTGAGACTGCCGGTGACGTTGTTGAAAATATCGATGTAGTCCTGGCTGGAGGCGAAGAAGCCGCGCGCCTCGGTCAGATACTCATTGGCGAATTGGGTAATGTTCTGCAGCGCCGCTTCATCGCCGGCATTGGCTAGCGCCAATTGACTGTTGAACTGTGCCCGTGATTCATCCAGCCGCCCCTGATTGGTCAAGGGCGACAGCGCGTCATTGACTTTCAGCCCGTCGACATACCCATTGATCTGTTTGATGTAATCCAGTTCGCGTTCATAGCGTTGAGTGTTGGTGTCCTCGATCTGAACCAGCGACTTGAACTGCTCGGAGAGCTGTTTGGACAGGTTGTCCATGGCATCGTTAGCCGTGCCGATGGCGTTGCCGACATCGATCCAGGCGGCCACCTGATCCGGCGATAACGACGGCAGCGCGTTTTCAAACTGCGCCCTGAATT
>AZIC01005151.1_pt1 | contig 9966 bp, 6 predicted proteins | sample 359061 | NCBI WGS metagenome assembly AZIC01 (sample SAMN02429709, study PRJNA222657) | marine sediment metagenome | biome: Sediment sample; isolation source: sample MGS-MES from oil contaminated site at the harbour of Messina (Sicily... | place: Italy: Messine | collected 2011-04-30 | depth 1 m m
AAAATTTCGCGGTCCCCACAGTTTTCTTTTGCCCCGCGCACCCCACCCTCTATAATAAACGATCATTGATCTATCCCACCACCACGCCCCCCGATGGAGGAAGACACACCATGGATCGCAGGACGTTTCTACAGGGTTCAGCCGCCGGGCTGGCCTCGCTCTCTCTCGAACAGGTCGCCAAAGCCGCCGCCAGTGAACGCATCCGCGTCGGCGTCATCGGCGCTGCCGGTCGCGCCTCGGCCCTCAATCGCCACTTCGCTGAAAATCCCCACGCTGAAATCGTCACGATCGCCGAGATCGATTCCGCCCGGCTCGGCAACACCGTAGACACCGTGACGAAACTGCAGGGCAAACAGCCTTCCGTCACGCAGGATTTCCGCCATCTGCTCGATGATAACAGTCTCGACGCCATCGTGGTGGGAACTCCCGATCACTGGCACGCCATCCCTACGATCCTTGCCTGCCAGGCCGGCAAAGATGTCTATGTTGAAAAACCGGACGGCCACAACATCGTCGAAGGGCAGCGAATGGTCGCCGCGATGAAGAAACATAATCGCGTCGTGCAGATGGGCTCGCAGCATCGTTCCACCGAACGCCTCAAGTCGGCGCTCGAATATATCCGCAGCGGTGCCCTTGGTCGCTGCCTGGTCGCCAAAGCCTGGGAGAGTACGAAACAGGGAAATATCGGCAACCCGCCGGATGGTACGCCTCCCGAAACCGTCGATTACGACATGTGGCTCGGCCCGGCGAAAAAACGTCCCTTCAATAAAAACCGTTTCCACGGACGCTGGCGCTGGTTCCACGATTACGGTACCGGTGACCTGGGCAACGACGGCGTGCATCGGCTCGACATGGCCTTCGCTGCGCTCAACGCCGCCTGCGAAGCACAGGGAGACGAATCGATTTCACTCCCCTCAAAAATCTCAGCGACCGGCGGCAAATGGTATTTCGACGACATGCAGGAATGGCCCGATACGCTGCAGGTCACTTACGAATACCAGAGCAAAACGCCGAAAATCCTGACCTACGAAATGCGGATCTGGGCTCCGTATCATTATCACGGTGAATCCGAAGGCGCGGTCATCTACGGCGACAAAGCCCACATGACCATCGGCAACAGTCGCTGGCGCGTCTATGGCGAACGCGGCAAGCTCATCAAGGAAGTCAAAGGAGACAGCGATGCTACCCCGCACGTCGCCAACTTCCTCAACTGCATCAAAACCCGCAACAAACCGGCCTGCGATCTGGAAACGGTGGGACACCCCGCCTCGGTCCTCTGTCACGCCGGCAACATCGCCGCCCGCGTCGGTCGGACACTGGTTCTCGATCCGAAAACCGAAACCTTCGAAAACGACGACGCAGCCAACCAGCTCCGCGGCCGCGAAGAATGGCGGGCTCCCTGGGTTCTGCCGGAAGTTTGAAAAAGTAAGGATGGTACCCGAATATAATTCGGGCTGAGCGCAGCGCGCAGGAAACTGACAGTATTCCATTCCAATAAGAGATGACCAGGCTTATTCTCAATGAAGGCACAGACTGAAGTCGGAAAGCCCAACTTCAGTTTGTACTTCTACCCTGACAGTTTCCTGTTGCCTGTAGCAATACCGGATATCGCTTTCCATTTCTTCTCCCCCATATTTTCGTGTCATTTCGTGCTTTGCGTGTCAGTAAAAAACCGGAAGACCCGTTTCATTTTAAATTGAACCCAGTCCGCGTTACACTGGCAGGAATGATTTCTCTGATTGTCACACTCCTGTTCTACAGCATTGCGGGGCTGATCGTCTTCCGTCGCGTTCCAGCAACTGCGCGCCTGCTTGCCTGGGGCAGCCTGCCCATTGCCTGGATTTCGCTGCTCGGAATCAGTGGGTTGCTGCAGACTCTTATTGGGCTGCCCTCGTTGATTCCCCTGCTCCTGCTGTTTGCGGTAATGTTGGTCTATCTCTTCCGCACGCAAAAGTTGGAAAAAACACCAGTCTCGCTTCCCGCTCCGGTAGTCTGGATCCTTCTGTTATCAGTGCTCGCTGAATGTGTCATTGCTGTGATGGTTCACTTGAGGGTTCCCTGGGGGAGCTGGGACCCGATGTTTACCTGGATCATGCGAGCCCGCTTCCTTGTCGATGGCGGCGACATGTGGGCGCAGGGCTTCAGTAATGATCTCGCTTTGCTCCACCCCGATTATCCGCCTCTGTTCTCCTGGGCGCTGGTTCCTCTCTGGAGTCTGGATGGCAGCGGTTCCTCTCTGGCGGTCTCTGCACTCACCATTCCCTGCTTCAGTAGCTTCGTTCTCATTCTCGCCGGCTGGTGGAATGCTCTGGAAAAAAAAACTTCTTTCTGGGCTGCTTTCACAATTGCCGTTATTTTGAGTACGCCGTTTCTGATCTACCTGCACGCCGTCAAATCGCTCGACTTCATGCTGGCCTACGCAATTCTCGCATCGCTCGCCTGGTATCAATACGCCATGATTTCGCAACAGCGACTGGCCTGGTCCCTGTTTGGTTTCGCGGTAACCTGGTCGGCTCTGGTTAAAAATGAAGGTCAGCTCTGGATACTCGCCTGCTTCAGCACATTGATCCTGGTCAGACTCAGCCACTCCTTCCTGGAATCACCAGAGCAGGAAGCAGCCGAGAAAAATAAAATTTCCATGCTGCCCGACCTGCTTAAAGGCGCTGTAATTCCTCTCGTATTCCTGATCTGGTTCAAAATCAGCCTGGCTCCTCCCAATGATTTAATCGAACCGCAGCGGGCATTTGAAATCAGTCAGGTGCTGCAACCCGAAGTCTTCCTTAATCCTTACAGCCTGCTGGTACGACTCGATCAGGTGGAATCACCCGAATGGCATCAGATTATCTGGAGCCAGTTGTGGAACGTTTTGTTCGACTGGAAAACCGAAGCGATCTTGCTCTGGTCCATCGCAGTGTTGTTTCTGTTGAATTATTTCCGCCGCAAACATCGCTTGCCGCGGTTAATGATAGCAGTTGGTTTCCAGCTGGGCGGTTACTACGCTGTCTATCTGCTAACCCCTTACAATCCGTACTGGCACGTCTCCACTTCCATGAACCGCCTGCTGCTGCACATTGCACCGGCGGCACTCTGTCTGCTCGGATTTGCACTCTATGCTACTTCGCCAACTGCTAAGCAAGCTGATCACCCGCGCTCGCAATCAATCTATCTGGGACTACTCTTAAGCCTGGTGCTACTCGGGCCGCTGTTCTGCTTTTATCAGATCCAAAGCAATGCCTTTCCCTGGGATTTCCCGAATGAATCGCTGGTTGAAGAAGCCCAGCTGAAAGAACTGAAGTTTCCTCGCGTCCCCCAGGCGACATTCATCACAGACAAATTCGAACCAGCCACTCTGTACCGCATGCAGTTTGCTTCCCTGCCCACCGTACTGCTCGTAGACCGCCGCGCGCCGGTTCTGCTGGCGCGATTTCCGACGGAGCAGGAGCTGAAAGACTATTGCGCACAAAATGGCTGGGAACTGAAAGAACACAAAGCGGGACTGGGTTGGGCCGAGTCAACCGATCCACAGGGCCCGCTGCCGCATATGGAACGTTTGCGGGAACAAACCAGATAATACCACTCACAGTCACTATATTTTCTGCTGATTCAGCGGGTTCGTTTCCAGAATAATCTCATTGATGCCGGTCTGATTGAAACCTTTGAACCCTTCTTCACGTTGCAGGATTTCCAGATGCGAGCCAATGGCTCCCTGCAGACGAAATCGGTCTGCGGCCTCTGCATTGATCAAATCATCATCCAGCAGTGACTGAATACGGGATTCCTCAACGGGCCAGACTTCACCCGCTGTAAAGGCCTGCTTCAGATGTGGCAGGTCCGTGAATGGTTTCATCGTTTTCACTGCATTTTCCTCAGCCAGCTGTTCCCGGGCGGCATCGAAGTCGAACTGGCATTCCAGGTGATGCATACCCGCTTGCAAAAAGGCTTCTCCATGCAGTCGACACCAGAGCCCCACTGTGCCCAATTGCTTCCGCTCCGGCAGTGGTTCATGCGCGAAATCCTGTGAGACCTCTTCGGGAGAAAGATCCACATCAGCAAAAATCACGACCCGCGCTGCTGGCTGTTCCAGGACTTGCGCGCCCCAACCGGCTTCCCTGCCTGCATAAAAGCGTTCCCGTAATTCGAAGCCCAATAATTCCAGCAGGGAAATCAGTCGAGAGAAATGACTGCGGCTCGAACGATAAGTATGATGATCGTGATTCGCCCAGCCCATGCCCATGGTATCCTGACGCGCTTTCTGAATCCGCGCCACAGTATTTCGCTGCTGCCAGTAATCCCGTTCTGCAGCAAAAAACAGATCACAGGTCCGGTCGACACCCAGGTCAGCAATGGCTGCTTTAATCAGAGACTCGGTATTCCTAAAACCGGCAACATCATCTTCAAAATCACGCTTTCGTAATTGAAACGCTTCCGCATGCTTCGACAATAGTGACACATCAACTTCAAGTGCATCTGCTGCGGAAATCGGTGCACCGTGACGTTCAATCACGTGCAATTCGAGGCCATTTTCAGAGATCGCTATCCGCTGTCGAACAGCAGATTCAATACCACCGATAATCGGACGTTCCAACTCACATTGATGAATTGTTAAAAAATCCGCGACGGACTCCACACGGACGAATATTCGTTCCACTTCCGTATCGCTGGCCTGAATTGCGGGAAACATTCCATCGGGATGCTGATATAAATGAGACTTCGATCCTTCTACAACGACATACCCGAGTTGAACCAGTTGCTGCTGCAATGCTTCAGACCAGTTCAATTCCAGATGATCCACCCAGTCCGATAACCGGGTACCTGTTTTAAACTGTAACTGATCAGCGAATTCCTGAATCAGGGCGGAACGTTTGCAAAAATCAGTAATCCGCGTAAATAAAAACTCAGAAGTTTCCGGATACCGTTTCCAGTCATATACTGTAAGTCGTTCAATGGACATGGTTTATTTCCTTTTCCACACTCATTTTTTCAGTCTGACCTGAAGTGTCAAGTAGCCAATCATTTCTTACTACGTAAAAACGGAAGTAAAACAGAAAGTCAATCAGAAAAGTTCTTTTCCACGTATATAATTACAGTGTATCCTCTCAACAGATTATACCACAACTTGAAGTACAGACTGGAGGAACCGACATGTCGCAGACCATCCTATTAATCGGCGCAGGTAAAATCGGTCGCATGATTGCAGCTCTGCTACATGCCAGCGGTGATTACCAGTTGCGCATCGCAGATCAGTTCCCTGCTGCTTTAGAACGCATTCAAAAACGCCTGCCTGATGTGGATACGAGGACGCTCAATGCTGATTCCCATACAGAGCTCCTGCAGCTGATGCAGGGTTGTACCGCCGTGATTTCTGCCCTCAGTTTTCGCGAGAATCCGGGAGTCGCCCGCGCCGCGCTCGAAGCAGGCATCAATTATTTTGACCTGACCGAAGATCGCCAGACCACCGCTGCCGTCAAGGAAATTGCCGCGGATGCTGCCCCGGGACAGGTCTTCCTGCCTCAGTCCGGGCTGGCCCCCGGGTTTGTCACCATCGTCACGAAACATGTCATGGAATGGTTCGAAGAAATCGACACCGTCCGCATGCGGGTCGGCGCGTTGCCCCAGCATCCGACGAACTCTCTCGCCTACAATCTGACCTGGTCAACCGATGGACTGATCAACGAATACTGTAACCCCTGCGAAGTGATTCATTCGCATCACATCAAAAACCATCTGCCGCTCGAAGGGCTCGAACAATTCACGCTCGACGGCAATGTCTACGAAGCATTCAATACTTCTGGTGGACTGGGGACACTTTGTGAAACCATGCACGGTCAGGTACGCGAGCTCAATTACAAAACGATCCGTTATCCCGGTCATCATATGCTGATGAAATTTCTCTTGCAGGACCTGAGGCTTTCCGAACGCCGTGCCCTGCTTAAAGATGTGATGGAACATGCGATTCCGGTCACCTTCCAGGATGTGGTGGTCGTCTTCTGCACCGTGCGAGGTACCCGGAATGGACAATTTGTCGAAAAAAGCGATTTGCGAAAACTGTACGCCAAAGAAATCAATGGCGAAATCTGGAGCGCGATCCAGCTCACCACAGGTGCAGGCATCTGCGCAGTCGTCGATCTCGTCCAGCAACATCAATTGAAAGGGACCGGATTGATGAAACAGGAAGAAATCCCCTTTGATCAGTTTATTAATAACCGGTTTGGTCAGTTCTATGAATCAGAAACCTTTGGACTCGAAGCATTGAATTCAGACAGGTAAGGACATCATGACGCATCCCATTCACGAAGTATTAAAACGTATCGGCATTTCTGATCAGCCGAAAGCGGTCGCCGTTGGCAACACCTGGCACGCCGGAAGTGGAGCACTGTTAACAGGTATCTCGCCTATCGATGGTTCAACACTTGTCAGCCTGCAGCAGGCCGCGCGCAGCGATGTCAACCTGGCCGTCGCAACCAGTAAAAATGCCTTTCTCCAATGGCGACAGGTCCCCGCGCCGAGGCGGGGTGAATTTGTTCGCCTGCTGGGTAAAGCACTTCGCAAACACAAAGCCGACCTCGCTGCCATCGTCAGTTGGGAAGCGGGCAAGATCACCCAGGAAGCATTGGGCGAAGTGCAGGAGATGATTGACATCTGCGACTTCGCCGTTGGTCTCTCGCGTCAACTCTACGGCAAAACCATCGCCAGTGAACGACCCGGGCACCGGCTGATGGAACAATGGCAGCCCCTCGGCCCCGTCGGCGTCATCAGCGCATTCAATTTCCCCGTCGCCGTCTGGTCCTGGAACGCCATGCTCGCATTTGTCTGCGGCGATACCGTCGTCTGGAAACCGTCTGAGAAAACGCCCCTCTGCGCAATCGCCTGTCAGCAGATCGTTAATCAGGTTGCCCATGATTTTCCCGAAACGCCTGATGGCATCTCCAGTCTGCTGATAGGTGACGCAGAGGTCGGCAAGGCCCTCGCCGAACACCCTGACCTGCCCCTTATTTCTGCGACAGGCTCCGTACCCATGGGTCGCGCCGTTGCAGAAACTGTTGCCCGCCGCCTGGGACGCAGCCTGTTGGAACTCGGTGGCAACAACGCCATGATCGTCACCGAATCTGCAGACCTGGAAATGACGGTTCGCTCTGCCCTGTTCTCCGCCGTCGGTACCTGCGGACAGCGCTGTACGACCCTACGTCGCTTAATCGTGCATGAAAGCATCGCAGACAAACTCCTCACTGCCCTGAAAAAATCCTACCAGAAATTACCCATCGGCAATCCCCTTGATGAGGGAACACTGGTCGGCCCACTCGTCGATCAACGCGCACTCGAAACCATGCAACAGGCGCTCCGCACGGCCGAGGAACAAGGGGGTACCGTGCACTTCGGCAATCCGATTCTGGCAGACATCCCCGCAGGCGGTTCTTACGTCCATCCCGCGATTGTCGAGATGCCCGGTCAGACCGACATCGTTCAGCAGGAAACTTTCGCCCCCATCCTGTACGTCATGCGCTACACCAATCTCGAGGAAGCCATCGAAATGCATAATACCGTCCCGCAGGGACTCTCCTCGGCCATCATGACAAATGACATCCGCCAGGCTGAACTGTTTCTCTCTCCAGTGGGCTCCGACTGCGGCATCGCCAATGTCAACGTCGGCCCCAGTGGTGCCGAGATCGGCGGCGCGTTCGGCGGCGAAAAAGAAACCGGCGGCGGTCGTGAATCCGGCTCCGATGCCTGGAAAGCCTACATGCGCCGCGCCACCAATACGATCAACTACTCCACCGAACTCCCCCTGGCACAAGGCATCAAGTTCGATCTGTAAAAAAAACATCGGATGGGCCCGAATGCAATTCAGGCCGAGCGCAGCGAGCAGGAAACGGACAGTGTTGCGTTCAAGCCAGAAACAGCTCGTTTGCCCTCAAAACCATTCTGGACTGAGGTCGGTAAGAAAACTACCAGTCCGCACCTCTACCCTGACAATTTCCTGTTGCCTCCGGCAATATCGGATTACATCCGAAACCACCCACTTTCATTCCCTGCAGACAATTTAGTGTTTTCGTCGTAGAAAAATTTCATGCAATTCGCGGTTTACCCGAACACCTCACCGATCACTTCCCCGCCCAGAACCGTCGCAATCTCTTTGCGGTTATTATGCCTGTAGAACAGCTTGTGCTGATCCAGTCCCAAAGCGTGCAACAAAGTCGCGTGCAGGTCCGCAGGCGAAACAGGACGTTCCACCGGCGTATAACCCAGCTCATCCGTCTGTCCAATAATCTGGCCTCCCTTCACGCCACCACCCGCCATCCACAAACTATATGTGGTCGGTAAATGATCTCGTCCCCGTCGGTCTCCCTTCGCGGCACCTTCCGTGGTGGGCGTGCGACCAAATTCGCCTCCCCAGATCACCAGTGTGTCATCCAGCAGTCCCCGCTGCTTCAGATCTTTGAGCAGTCCCGCGATTGGCACATCCGTGGCCCGCGCCTGTTTGATATGATTTCCTTTCAGCGAACCATGCGCGTCCCAGCCTCCGTTTCGCAATTGAACCACACGCACGCCCCGCTCAACCAGTCGTCGTGCGATCAGACAATGCCGACCGAACTCCGCAGTCGGCTTAGCATCCAGACCATATAATTTCGCAGTCTCCGCTGTTTCACTTGCCAGGTCGAAAACTTCCGGCGCTGAGGTCTGCAGACGAAAGCCGAGTTCATATGAAGCAATCCGCGCTTCCAGTTCCGAATCTTCTCCCAGTTGATTCAAATGCTCCTGGTTCATCCAGCGAATGAAATCCAGTTGTTCACGTCGATTCTCATTCGAATAGCCGGCCGGCATGCGCGTATAGGGAATGCCCCGTTTCCCATCCACCAGCGTCCCCTGAAATCGGGAGGGCAGAAAACCGGCGCCCCAGCCGGGAGTCTGTGGAGCCGGGCCGGTGCTGTTAGACAGCATGGAAATAAAAGCGGGCAGGTCACGGCTTTCACTTCCCAGCCCATACGTCATCCACGCCCCCAGGCTGGGTCGGTCTCCGACTGCGGAACCAGTCAGCGCAATACACTCACCCGGACCATGCACGGGCACCCGATGATTTACTGAGCGCAGCACACATAGTTCATCCACCATCTCAGCCGTCGCCGGAAACAGACTCGACACCGGAATCCCACTCTCTCCGTATTTTTGAAACGTAAATGGAGACGCCATCAGTTTTGAACCCAGACCGGCCCGCGGTATATTCGGAACCCTGGCTGCAATGGCTTCAGGTACCGCCTGACCTTCCAACTTCTTCAGTAGAGGCTTGGGATCGAATGTATCCACCTGGCTTGGTCCCCCCGACATGAACAGGAAGATCACATTCTTCGCCGTCGCCGGAAAGTGACTTTGACCAGCGTGCGCTGGCGCACCATCGTCGGCACTTAACAGCCCCTCTTCCGCCAGCAAGGACATCAAACCCACCGCGCCAAAGCCCAGTACACTCTCTGTCAGCATTGCCCGTCGACTGCGTTGGAAACACGCAGTACCGTTTTTCTGGTTTGCATCAAATAACATTCAGACCCTCTGAGTTAAGGGATATAAACAAACTCATTCAGATTCAGTAACGCATGACACAACAACAACAGTCGCTGCTCTGTCTCCACGCCGGAACCACTCTGCAGTAGCGAGACGGACCGCCCCTGCTCCTCTTGACTTGGCTTGCGCCCCAGCACTTTCAGAAACGCCGCCTCTACCTGGAGACTGTCATCGTCGCCCGTTTCTTCTACAATATTTTTTGCCAGTACCTGCGCCCGTCGATCCATGAATTGACTGTTCAACATGAATAAAGGCTGCAGCGCCACCGTCGAAACCTGCCGACGCGAACAGCTGGTAATACTGTCCGGCGCATCAAACATCGCCATTACCGACGGCATCTCGCTCCGCCGCTGAAACAGATAGATCGTGCGCCTCAGATTTTCCTCTTCCCGCTCCTGAGGTACACTCGGGCCG
>AZIC01005054.1_pt1 | contig 9943 bp, 8 predicted proteins | sample 359061 | NCBI WGS metagenome assembly AZIC01 (sample SAMN02429709, study PRJNA222657) | marine sediment metagenome | biome: Sediment sample; isolation source: sample MGS-MES from oil contaminated site at the harbour of Messina (Sicily... | place: Italy: Messine | collected 2011-04-30 | depth 1 m m
CAGGTGTCTGAGCTTATTAAGTCTTCCTTCGGCTTTCATATTATTCGCCTTGATGATGTGCGTGCTGAAGATATCGACAGCTTTGCATCTAAAAAAGCGGAACTGGTTAAACGCTATCGTGCGCAGAAACTGGAAGATCGTTTTTACGAACAGTCTGAGCTAATGGCTACCACTGCATATGAGAATGATCAGAGTCTACAGGCAGTGGCTGATGCGCTAGGATTGCAAATTAAAGTGTCAGAAGCCTTCTCGCGTGATCAGGGTAAAGGCATTGCTGAAAATGACAAGGTGCGCAATGCGGCTTTCGATACGAGCGTGTTAGCTGAAAATAGAAACTCAGATATCATCGAGCTAGGTAATAACCACGCGATGGTGTTAAGAATTGATTCACACACAGCGGCATCACCTAAAAAACTGGATGAAGTTAAATCAGTAATAGCGGCACGTCTGAAGCTTGAAAAGGCCAGTGAGAAATCGAAAGCGGATGCTCTGCAATCTCTGGCAAAACTGGAAAACGGTGAGTCTATAGACAGTGCTGCGGTAAAACAGTCAGCGCAGCTGATTAAGCTGGGTGATATCAAGCGTGATAATACAGCGTTAGATTCAGCTCTGTTGCGCGGTGTTTTTGGTATGCCTAAACCGGTTAATCATCAGCCGGTATTCGATGTGGTTGAACTAACATCAGGCACTGCTGTTATTCAGCTGAGCGATGTGACAGAACCCGCAGAAGCCAGTAAACAGGCATTACAGCAAATGTCACAACAGCTGCAGAATGAGCAGGCAACGCGTGAAATGGCGGCTGTGTTAGAGTTCCTTAAATCCAGAACAACAATAGTGCGTAACGAAAATCTATAATGTTTAAAGCCTTTACCTCCCTGCAGCTGCACTGGCAGATAGTCATAGCTTTATTTCTGGCTGTGCTGGCAGGCGGGGTGACGGGTGAATCAGCCAGTTTTCTGGGTATCAACTTTTACCAGATCTATGACTTTCTTGGTAGCTTATTTCTTAATGCATTGAAAATGCTGATTGTGCCTTTAATTGTTTCATCAATTATTGTCGGCATGATGGGAATCGGTTCAGGTGAAAATCTGAGTCGTCTGGGTGGTAAAACATTAACCTATTACATGCTCAGCAGTTTTCTGGCGATCATGACCGGGCTGGTTCTGGTTAACCTGACGACACCGGGTATTATTAATGGTGAGCCTATAAAAGATCTTATTGGTCTGGCGGATATTCCGCAGACTATTTCGCAGAGTGTGGAAGGTCGAGGTGCTGGTGATATCGTTTCTGTCTTTTTGCGTATGGTGCCCCCAAATATCATTTCTGCTGCCGCAAACGGACAAATGTTAGGGCTGATTTTTTTCAGTTTATTATTTGGTTTTTTTGTTACCCGACTTTCTGCGCCACAGGCCGATATCATGAAAAACTTCTGGCAGGGTTTGCTGGATGTCATGATGTCTATGACCAACTGGGTTATGAAATTTGCTCCCCTGGGTGTGTTTGCACTGGTGGCAAAAGTAGTTGCCGTTTCCGGTGTTGATGCATTCAAACCACTCGCCATCTTTTTCTTTACGGTATTCGGTGCGTTAGTGATTCATTTTGCAGGAACCCTGTATCTGATTCTGCGTTTTGTGGCCAGGGTGAATCCGCTGTTGCACTATCGTGCAATGAGCTCTGCTTTGCTGACGGCATTTTCTACCAGCTCATCTTCTGCAACCCTGCCATTGACAATGGAATGCGTTGAACAGAAAGCCGGTGTCTCAAACCGGGTAAGCAGTTTTACTCTGCCGCTGGGTGCAACGGTGAATATGGATGGGACTGCCTTATATGAATGTGTCGCGGCAATATTTATCGCCCAGGCCTATGGGCTTGAGCTAAGTTTTACAACGCAGTTTATTATTGTTCTGGTGGCGTTGCTGACATCAATTGGCGTGGCTGGAATTCCCTCGGCGAGCCTTGTTGCAATTAGTGTAATCCTGTCGACGATTGGCCTGCCACTGGAAGCGGTTGGTTTGATCCTCGCAGTTGATCGTGTGCTGGACATGTGTCGCACTTCTGTGAATGTATTTAGTGATTCTGTCGCAGCCGTGGTCATTGGCAAGCTGGAAGGTGAGAAGAATATACTGCTGGATCGCCAATCGACCTGACCCGTGTGCATACACTGGTCAGATAAATTCACTATCGCTATTTAGCTGGCAAGTTCATCAGGCCAACAATATGGAAACCGGCATCAACATAAATTACTTCACCGGTAATGCCGCTGGCCAGAGGCGAGCTTAAGAAAGCGCCGGTATTGCCCACATCATCTATGGTGACATTGCGACGTAGCGGTGCTGTGCTTTCCACCTGATCAAATATTTTACTAAAACCGCCGATGCCCGATGCCGCTAAGGTTTTGATTGGGCCGGCAGATATCGCATTAACGCGGATACCTTCGGGGCCCAGATTCTGTGCCAGATACCTGACATTCGCTTCCAGACTCGCTTTTGCCAGACCCATCACGTTATAGCCGGGGAAAGTCCGTTCTGCACCCAGATAACTTAAGGTGATAATGGAAGCATCTTCCCTGTTCTGCATCATATGGCGTCCCGCTTTAGCAATGGCTGCGAGGCTATAGGAGCTAACATCATGTGCCGTATTGAAGCCTTCACGCGAGAGATGATCGAGATAATCACCTTCGAGCAGTTCCTTGGGGGCGAAGGCGATGGAATGTACCAGAATATCAAAGCTATCCCAGTAATCATCAAGGTGTTCAAAAACCGCTTCAATTTCGTTGTCATCTTCAACATTACAGGGAATGACGATATCAGAATCGAGTTGACCTGCCAGTTTTTCCACACGTTCTCGCAGGCGTTCGTTTTGATAGGTAAAAGCTAATTCACAGCCTTCGCGATGCATTGCCTGTGCAATACCCCATGCGATAGAACGATTACTTGCTACGCCAAAAATAAGTGCTCGTTTGCCAGATAAAAATCCCATTAAAGGACTCCTATTTTTTATTGTTATCAATTGGTATGCTATCAAACTTCTGCCAGAGGTATTAGTATTTAGTATTATGCTTCAGGCAGATCATTCAGAGTGAAACCAGACCCCTGAGGTAGAAGTAGATCATATGACGATAAAAACAGGATTGCACCCTTTTACAGTGATTTTTTTTCTGTTAATTGCAATCTATAGTAGCCATTCTTTTGCGGCAGCTTCTGCTGCAATGGGGTACACACCTAAATATCCTGATGAGTTTAGCCATTTCGATTACGTTAATCCGCAGGCAGAAAAAGGTGGTAAGCTTGTTTTGGCGGGTACAGGTGCGTTTGATAGTTTTAACCCGTTTATTCTAAAAGGTGTATCAGCAGAAGGCATTGGTCTGTTATTCGATACATTAATGGTAGCCAGCGACGACGAGCCTTTCAGTAAATACCCGTTGATTGCTAACGATATTAAGCTTGCAGATGATCAACTGTCAGTCGTATTCAAAATAGACAGACGAGCCAGATTTACTAACGGTGATGCAATTACCGCGCATGATGTTAAATTTTCATTTGATACCATTGTTTCAGACAAGGCGCATCCACAGTTCAAGTTTATGTATACCGATGTTGAAAAGGCCGAAGTGCTGGATACTTACACCATTCGTTTTAACTTTAAACGTAAAAACTCAGAACTGCATTTAATCCTCGGTGATCTATACGTTTTCTCAAAAAAATGGCTAAATGGAAAATCCTTCGACAAATTGACAGAAGAAAAACCAGTTGCCAGTGGGCCTTATATTATTGAAGAGTACGATCTGGGTAAGCGAGTGACCTATAAGCGCAATGCCGATTACTGGGCAAAGGATTTACCCAGCCGACGTGGGCAATATAATTTTGACGAAATTCAGTATAAATATTATCAGGATCTGGTGATTTCACTCGAAGCGTTTAAAGCCGGCGAATTCGATTTTCGTCATGAATATTATTCAAAACTCTGGGCGCGTGAGCATAATGGCCCGAATTATGATTCTGGTGATATCGTTAAAGAGAATTTACCGCATAGTAATAATGCGGGGATGCAGGGTTTCATTTTTAACACCCGACGAAATATATTTAAAGATCCTCAGGTAAGAAGGGCAATAGCACTGGCATTTGATTTTGAATGGTCGAACAAACGCCTGTTTTATAATCAGTACGTCGTTAATGATAGTTACTTCAGTAACTCTGAACTACAGGCAACGGGATTGCCACAGGGCAAAGAACTGGCCTTGCTGACTCAGTATAGAGAGCAGTTGCCCGAAGCGGTATTTACCCGAGAATGGCAGGCCGTGAGCACTAAAGAGCCGAATTCTCTCAGGCAGAATTTGCGCAAAGCGCGAGATATCCTACAAAAGGCTGGCTGGCAGGTTAAAAATGGTGTGCTGGTGAATGCGGAAAATCAGCCACTTAAATTCGATGTGTTATTAAGGCAGAAAGGTATGGATAGGATCCTCGCGCCATTTGCCAGAAATCTAGCCAAGCTGGGTATAGAAATGAGTTATCGTACGGTTGATCGTTCGCTTTATATTCGTCGCTTACGTGCATTTGATTATGACATGGTCGTCGGTAGTTTTCCGCAGTCTATGTCACCCGGTAACGAATTAAAAAACATGTTTGATTCCAGTTCGGCTGATAAAAATGGCTCATCTAATTTAATGGGTGTAAAAGACCCGGTGGTTGATGCACTGGTGGAAAAAATTATCTCATCAGAAAACAGAGAAGATCTTGTAATTGCCTGTCGAGCCCTGGATCGTGTGTTGCTACAGGGGAATTATCTGGTGCCAAACTGGTACATTAATACGCACCGCATTGCCTACTGGAATAAATTTAAGCGGCCTCAGCAGCTACCGCTTTATTACAACCCAAAATCGTGGGTGATTTCTACCTGGTGGATGAAACAGGATTTAATGAATAGAAAATAAAATGGCCAGTTATATTCTAAAACGATTATTACTCATGATCCCGACATTGATAGGGGTTATGTTAGTGACATTTGCCGTCACGCAATTTGTACCGGGTGGACCGGTTGAGCAGCTAATTAGCCAGTTAGAGGGTAGTCATGCTGGCGGCGGTGAAGTGAGTAGTAGCACTTCCGGTTTATATCAGGGTAACAAGGGGCTGGAAAAAGAGCATATCGATAAACTGAATGCGTTATATGGTTTTGATAAGCCTGCACCACAACGCTTTTTCGATATGATGATGCGTTATGCACAGTTTGATCTCGGCGAGAGTTACTTTCATAACAAATCAGTGATGGAGTTAATTATTTCAAAATTGCCTGTGTCGATTAGTCTGGGTGTCTGGTCTTTTCTAATTGTTTATCTGAGCTGTATTCCTTTAGGTATTAAAAAAGCAGTACGCGATGGCAGTAAGTTTGATGTGATTACCAGCACCATTATATTAATTGGCTATGCGATTCCGGGGTTTGTACTGGGTATCGCCTTACTGGTGTTGTTTGGTGGTGGTAGTTTCTTTGATATTTTTCCATTAAAAGGGCTTACCTCAGATAACTGGGATCAGCTGCCCTGGTATCAACAGGTCACTGATTACCTGTGGCATATGGTATTACCCATCATTGCATCTACTATTGGCAGTTTTGCGGTGCTTACCATGCTAACTAAAAACAGCTTTCTTGAAGAGATCAGAAAACAGTATGTACTAACTGCAAGAGCGAAAGGTCTGGATGAATCCACTGTGTTGTACCGACATGTGTTTCGTAACGCAATGATTCCGATTATTACCGGTTTTCCGGGAGCGTTTATTGCCGCATTTTTTACCGGTAGTCTATTGATAGAAACTATTTTCTCATTAGATGGGCTGGGATTGCTGTCTTATGAGTCTATTCTTAAACGGGATTATCCAGTAGTCATGGGTAGCCTGTTTTTTTATACCATTCTGGGGCTGTTTGCCAAACTACTGGCAGATTTAAGTTATGTGCTGATTGACCCGCGAATTCAATTTGATGCTGTGGATTAGGTGATGCAAATGAGTCAGTTAGCACAGCCAACTATACATATGTCGCCAGGACAAAGAGCCTGGAGGCGCTTTAAGGCAAATCGCCGTGGTTACTATAGTCTGTGGATCTTCTCTATTGTATTTATTTTGAGTCTGTTTGCCGAAGTACTTAGTAATGATAAGCCGCTCGTTGTTCATTACCAGAACGAATATTATTTTCCTGTGGTTAAATTTTATAAAGAAACCGAATTCGGTGGTGATTTTGAAACAGAAGCGGATTATCAGGATGAGTATGTTAGAAAAATATTAACCAGCAATGGCAACTGGATGTTTGAACCCTTTAATCCATTTAGTCATACTACCATCAGTTATGATTCTGCCTTGCCTAATCCGGCGCCACCCTCTGAATATAATATTTTAGGCACGGATGATCGTGGTCGAGATGTAATGGCGCGACTTATTTATGGGTTCAGGCTATCAATTCTGTTTGCTATTTCATTAACCATTGTTGGTACGGCTATTGGTATTCTTGCCGGTATGTTGCAGGGGTATTTTGGTGGAAGAACCGATCTGTTTTTTCAGCGATTTATCGAAATATGGGGCTCCATGCCCGAGTTATACCTGTTAATTATATTTGCCTCTATCTTTCAGCCGAGTGTGTGGCTGCTGATTATCTTGCTCTCAATGTTTGGCTGGATGGGCTTATCTGACTATGTGCGCGCGGAATTTTTAAAAGGACGTAATCTGGATTACGTGAAGTCAGCCCGCGCACTGGGTTTAAGTAATACTGGAATTATGTTTAAACATCTATTACCAAATAGTCTAACACCGGTGATTACCTTTCTGCCGTTTAGAATATCAGGGGCCATCCTGGCCCTGACCAGTCTGGATTATCTTGGTCTGGGTGTGCCGCCTGATACGGCAAGCCTAGGTGAATTGCTCTCACAGGGTAAGGAAAATATTTCAGCCTGGTGGTTATCACTGACGACCTTTGGTGTACTGGTGGGGGCATTAATGATGCTGATTTTTATTGGCGAAGCCTTGCGCGAAGCGCTTGATACACGGAGGGCATGAGTATGCAAACAGATGCATTAATCCGTGTTGAAAATCTCAGTGTCAATTTCAAAACAGCCGATGAAGTAGTGCAGGCGGTTAACAATATCAGTTTTGAAATTCCTGCTGGTAAAAATGTGGCACTGGTAGGTGAGTCTGGATCGGGCAAATCTGTGACTGCATTATCGATTCTTAATTTGCATGATTCATCCCACGTAAATTATCCGTCTGGAAAAATCATTTATCAGCAGCAAAACCTGTTACTAAAAAACGAACGTGAAATGCGATCGATTCGAGGCCGTGATATCGCGATGATTTTCCAGGAGCCCATGACCTCCTTGAATCCGGTGTATCCGATTGAAAAGCAAATACTCGAATCGATTATGTTACACCAGAAGCTGGATCGTCCGGCGGCCTATCAGCTGGCGATTGAATTACTGGGCCGAGTGGGTATACCAGATCCTGCGCGTCATATAAAAAGTTTTCCACATATGATGTCGGGTGGGCAACGTCAGCGTGTGATGATTGCGATGGCATTATCCTGTAAGCCAAAGCTGTTGATTGCAGATGAACCTACAACGGCACTGGATGTAACGATCCAGAAACAGATTCTGGAATTGCTGAAAGAACTGCAGACTGAATTTAATATGTCTGTGTTGCTGATTACCCATGATTTAAATCTGGTCAAACATTATTCAGATTACGTCTGCGTAATGAACGAGGGTGAAATTGTTGAGCAGGGTGCTATGCAGTCGATCTTTGAGCAGGCGCAACATCCCTATACACAGCACTTGTTAGCATCACAACCACGCCAGTTAATTTCTGAAAAACTGCAGTCGACGGAGCGTTTACTTCAGGGCAGTGATATCCGTGTCTACTTCCCGGTGACCAAAGGCTTCTTCAAACGCAAAGTGGATGAAATAAAAGCGGTTGATCAGGTCGATATTGAATTATTCAAAGGTGAAACGCTGGGTATAGTGGGGGAGTCGGGTTCAGGTAAAACAACATTAGGTATGTCCTTACTGAGACTGCAATCATCTACCGGTGAAATTATCTTTAATGGGCAACGGCTGGATCAGTTACATGAGTCGGCACTACGTCCATTACGTAAATCTTTTCAGGTAGTATTTCAGGATCCTTTTTCCTCACTGTCGCCACGCATGACGGTAGAGCAAATCATCGGCGAGGGTTTGCAGATTCATTTCCCCGAACTTACTGCAGAACAACGCTTGCTTAAAATCAAGCAGGTATTGAGTGAGGTGGATATGGATGAATCAGCGCTATGGCGTTATCCTCATGAATTCTCGGGTGGCCAGCGACAACGTATCGCTATTGCGCGCGTGGTGGTTCTTGAGCCAGAACTCATTTTGCTTGATGAACCCACCAGTGCGCTCGATGTTTCAGTACAGAAACAGGTGCTGGAACTACTGGTAAAACTGCAGAAAAATCACAAACTCAGTTACCTGTTTATTAGCCATGATCTCAATGTGGTGCGGTCTATTGCGCATCGAGTGATGGTAATGAAGCAGGGGCAGGTGGTTGAACAAGGTGAAACACAGTCTATATTCAAGCAGCCACAGCACCAGTATACACAGGAGCTCTTAAATGCAGCACTGTTAAAGCCGATTGAATAGCCGGATTTCTCCGTGTTTTTGCTGAGGACACCTTGTTGAGTTGGTCAGGCGGTCTATACTTTGAGATAAATCTAATCTGGACCAGTGAGTGTAATACCTGATGACAGCCAATGAACGTCGACATTACCAACGTATACCGTTTATCGCAGAAGCTTTAATGAGTGATGCCGAGCATCAGTGGAACTGTGAGCTTAAGGATATTTCGCTTAAAGGTATGCTGATTGTGCCGCCAGAAGGTGTTATACCCGATACAAGCCATGTATACACGATACAGCTTGTCCTGGGTGAAGGCGCCACTATTACCATGGCGGCCAGCGTTAGCCATGCAACAGAAGATCACTGGGGGCTGCAATGGGAGAATATTGATCTGGAAGGACTCACTCATTTGCGCCGATTGCTAGAGCTAAATATGGCCGATCCTGAAGAAATGCATCGAGAACTGGCTGATCTGGGCTAATCGTCGGGTTAGTAAGCGGCTTAGATGCGAGTATGCTGGCATTTGTGATTGTTCTCATAAATAACCCTCTGTAATTAAAGGTTATGTATGCTTAAAGCCTCTGCTATTTATGGCAGGGGCTTTTTAATTTTTCCTGAAATAATTCTTGACTAATTTAGTCGGGTAAGAGAATATCCTACTAAATTACTCAGGAATTATTAGGTGGAATTATGAAATTATCAACTAAAGGCCGCTACGGCGTAACAGCGATGATGGATCTAGCAATTCATGACAATGCAGGCCCAGTTACACTGGCCGATATTTCGCAATGTCAGGGCATTTCTCTATCCTACCTTGAGCAATTATTTTCCAAATTACGCAAGAACAAACTGGTAGACGGTGTACGTGGCCCAGGTGGTGGATACCGACTGGCACGCCCTGCTGACCAAATTAGCATTGCTGAAATTATCAGTGCAGTCGACGAAAAAGTCGATGTGACCCGCTGTAACCACGAAGGTAACTGTCAGGATGGTGTTCGCTGTCTGACCCATGAGCTGTGGGAAGAGCTGAGTGATCGCCTGTTCGATTTTCTTTCTGGAATAACACTGGCCCAGTTTGCAAACCGTCCGGGTATTCATGAGCTGGCCATACAGCGTGACAATATTAATGGTCGCTTTATACTTGCACGCCGTCAGGCTGAGGTTTTGCAACAACAGCAGCGACAGGCTTCATAAATTAAGCAAATTGCAGCTCGAAGTTGTTCGAGCGGATACATGGCAAGTAACAGATTAGACCAACAGATTAGACAAGAGATGAATACCGTGAGCGAATTAAAACTGCCCATCTATTTTGACTAC
>AZIC01002245.1_pt1 | contig 9788 bp, 7 predicted proteins | sample 359061 | NCBI WGS metagenome assembly AZIC01 (sample SAMN02429709, study PRJNA222657) | marine sediment metagenome | biome: Sediment sample; isolation source: sample MGS-MES from oil contaminated site at the harbour of Messina (Sicily... | place: Italy: Messine | collected 2011-04-30 | depth 1 m m
TTCCTGTTCCATAATTTCAATTCCCAGGCTGCGATCGCGGGGATAGTGAGTATGGATGACTGAGCCGATCCGGTCTTTCAACTGCGGGATGACTTTTCCACTACGGTTGAATGTTGATGGATTGGATGAAAACAGAATCAGCATGTCGAGGTCGAAGCGGATGGGGTAGCCGCGAATCTGCACGTCCCGTTCTTCCAGAATATTAAACAGACCCACCTGTACGAGTTCATCCAGTTCGGGAAGTTCGTTCATGGCAAAGATGCCGCGATGCATGCGGGGAATCAGTCCGAAGTGCAGGGCACTTTCTGCGGACATGCTTTCGCCGTGCGCGAGCTTAGCAGGATCGATTTCACCAATGACATCGGCGAATTTGGTGCCAGGGGCAAGTCGTTCTGCGTAGCGATCCTCTCGGGACCACCAGGCGATAGGGACTTCATCTTCGGGAGTATCAGCGATAAACTTTTTTCCGATACTGGTGATCGGCTGATAGGGATCATCGTGGACCGGTGATTCCGGGATGTCCAGGTAGGGGATCTCCGGATCAAGAAATCGGATCAGTAATCGCATGATACGACTTTTCGCCTGCCCTTTTTCTCCCAGGAACAGCATGTCATGTTCTGACAGGAGTGCCAGGACGATATCGGGAATTACAGTATCATCATAGCCGACGATTCCGGGAAACAGTTCATCGCCGGTCTGCAGGGCCTGCATGAGATTATCATAAATTTCGCGTTTTACTGTTTTACTCTTCCAGCCGCTTTCGCGGAGTTCCGCCAGATTGGTGGGACGATTCATAAAGTTATCTCATTCCAGTTTGGATTAGTATTTTCTAGTCGATAATGAGCTGGGCAGGCGTGTTCGGATACCTGTAGTCTACACTCAATCATAGACAAAACAGGAGTCTCGACTATAGTGCAGTTGTTCATGATTGCCCGGAATCAGGAAAAAAGTATCGATGAATCAATTCGACACTTATGAATTTCTTCTGTCTGAGCCGTACGGTTTGACCAGGATTGGTCTGCCCGCTTTGCCTTCGATATACACTTTCGGTAAGATGAATGACTTGATAATCTGATTCCAACAGCTGAAGGACACTCATGAAGCCTCGCATTCGACTCCTTACAATTCTTATTCTGGCAGCGGTTACAACTCAAGTAAAAAATGCCACTGCTGATACTCCAGAATCAGCAGTTTCTGTGTTACAACCGTATGTTGATCGTCATGAACTGGCAGGCGCTGTTGCCCTGGTCGCTGATAAAAATCAGATTCTCTCCGTGGATACTGTCGGTTTTGCTGATATCGAGGGTAAAAAAGCGATGCCTGAGGACGCGATGTTCTGGATCGCCTCTCAATCCAAAGGAATGACGGCGACGGCGGTGATGATGCTGGTCGATGATGGGGAAATATCCCTGGATGACCCGGTGGAGAAATATTTACCGGAATTCAAGGGACAGATGGTGATCGCAGAAAAAGATGAGAATCATGTACTGCTTCGTAAGCCCTCACATCCAATCACAATTCGCGAAGTGCTGAGTCATGTGAGTGGTTTACCCTTCAAGTCCGCGATTGAAGTGCCTGCACTGGATGGGCTGCCTCTGGAAGCAGCCGTACGCAGTTATGCGATGACGCCTCTGCAGACTGAGCCGGGGACACATTATCAATATTCGAACGCTGGGATTAACACGGCGGCGCGGATTCTCGAAGTCGTGTCAGGTAAGAAGTATGAAGATTTCATGCAGGAACGATTATTTGATCCCCTGGGAATGAAGGATACCACCTTCTGGCCGAACGCAGCACAGGTCGCTCGACTGGCGAAGTCATATCGCCCTGATGCCTCGAAGACTGATCTGGCAGAATTCCCCTTGAACCAGTTGACCTATCCTTTGACTGATACCGCGCACCGGTTTCCAATGCCGGCGGGGGGACTGTTTTCGACTGCGCAGGACACTGCGATTTACTGTCAGATGCTGCTTAACGGAGGAGAGTTCAAGGGCAAACGTTATTTAAGCGAAAACGCGTTTAAAGCACTGACAACGCGACAGACGCCCGCAGCAGTTAAGCGAAGCTACGGACTGGGACTGGCTGTGGGACCAGACTGGTTTGGACATGGTGGTGCGCACGCCACGAATATGGAAATTCGACCTGAAGACGGAATCGTTACCATCTGGATGGTGCAGCATAGTGGATTTCCTGGAACAGGAAAAGAAGCTCAGGGTGCCTTCAAAAACTGGGCACGCCAGAAATATGGAAAGTGAGTCACGGGTGAGTATCTATCAACGTTTTGGTGTGGAGCCGATTATTAACGCCTGTGGCAGCGTGACTCGACTGGGCGGCGCACCGATGCCTGAAGAAGTGCTGGAAGCATTTCGACAGGCGTCTGAAATTGCTGTTTCATTAGAGCAGCTCCAGGCGGCAGCTTCACGCAAGATTGCCGAGCAGACAGGTACGGAAGCCGGTCTGGTGACCTCTGGTGCTGCGGGAGCGTTGACACTGGGAGCGGCTGCGATACTGGCACGGCATGATTTGAGGCGGATGGAACAACTGCCTCACTGTGACGGCTTTCCGCATGAATTCATTATCGCGCGGGAACAGCGGAGCGGGTATGACCATGCAGTCAGGGCATCCGGGGCACGGCTGGTGGAAGTCGGTTTCAATGAAATTGTTTCCAATGCAGGTGTTCGACGAACGGAACCCTGGGAGTATGCTGCTGCCATCAATGAGCATACCGCGGGGATTGTTTATGTGCATGCTCCGAATTCGCAGCCGGCGTTGAGTGAAGTCGTTAAAGTCGCCCGGCAGCGGGGGATTCCGGTTCTCGTTGATGCAGCAGGAGAAGTGCCACCGCGCTCCAATCTGAAAGCAATTGCCGCTACGGGAGCCGATCTGATCGCCTTCAGTGGTGGAAAAGCAATTCGCGGTCCGCAGTCGACAGGTCTGTTATGTGGAAAGCGGGAGCTGATTTCTTCGGCAGCACTGCAGTTGCTTGACATGGACGATCATGGGCAGTTGTGGGATCCTCCGGCTGACCTGATTGACCTGACATTGTTTGATGGCATTCCCCGGCATGGGATTGGACGCGCTCTGAAAGTTTCGAAAGAAGAGGTCATTGCGTTGCTGACCGCATTAGAACTGTTTTCTTCCGGTGCCTACGATACGCAGAACCAGGAGTACCGCCGTTGGCTGGAACAGATCGCAGGGGAGCTGGAACAGGCGAATGTGAATGCCGCCTGTTCTCTGGAAATACCGGAATGCAGTGAACGCTGGCCGCTGCTGGAGATTCAGATTGAAGAAGACAAAGTCGGAACAGCCTTTGATGTCTGCCGGAAATTGAGAGAGGGTACGCCTGCGGTGTATGTTGGTCATGCCCGGCTGCATGAAGGCCTGCTGACGGTCAACCCACTGTGTCTGAGATCAGATCAGGTCAATCTGCTGGCACAACGTTTGTGTGATGTCTTGAAATAGCGTGTTCTCATCGAATGTCAGGCTGATTCGCATACGGCCAGTGGGTGGGCTTGTAATCAATGGCCAGATGAGGCGTTTCAATCCGTTTGCCGTCTGCTGCCAGACTATGCATGACGGCGTCCAGAATGCCGGTAGTCAGCAGCGTTCGCTCGACCGGATAGGCGGGTTCGCCTGTATGAATCATGTGTTCGATAGCCTGAAGCAGGTAGGCGAAATGGCCGAACGGAGGCGCGAGTTCCAGTTTGATCCAGGTGGCCCGCGGTTTGTCTTCCCCTTTTAGTTTAACGGCGACAGCATAATGCCGACTGAGTCGATTTGCCATCGCGATCGTACTTTTTAAACCGTCCTGATGTTCCAGGAAATAGAACGCACTATCATCTTTCAGGATCTCCTCCCTGTCTCCTTTGGCGACATTCGGGATTACATCCAGCGCCGCCTGCAGCATGGCCCGATCCCATTTTCCCTCCCGTCCGGCTTTCCAGATCTGTTGGCCTTGCGCGGTTTCCACAGCGGTAACTCCCACAGGACCTTTGCGATGTTCAATTAAACATTGTTGGGCTTCCAGCGAATGAAAGCCGTGGGCTTCAAAATTGCCGCGACCGATTGTCAGCACGGACTCAATTTCACAATTAGCGGGCAGCGTTAATCTCGGTTTGCGCCAGGCGACTGGTAGGGAAGAACCGGCCATCATGGGGAAATTCATTTTGAGTGATGTATCGTACATGGCTTTGGCATCATCCCAGCGATAACCCATGTGTTTGTCATTGTACACGGGAACCGACTTGCCATATTTCTTGAACGTGGCAGTGATTTCATCAAAGAACTGTTTACGGGGATACATGTGTTGTTTCGTGTCAGGTGTAAAAGGGTAGTTGCCATGTTCGCCGACAATCAGAACTCCTGCGACCTGGACCTGATCTGTTCCGAGTGTGATCGCTTCTTCAATTGTTCCTGCCAGGGGGAATTTGTATCTACGTGACAGGCTGCGGCTCATGTCCCGCGCGGGCACCTGATCGGTATAGAGTGCAGCCAGTTTTAAGTCAGGACCGGCACCTCCCTGTTGCTGGAAGCCTTCCAGGATTTTTCCGACCAGCACATCTGCATGCGAGTTCGGCGTGTATTCGGTCACAATAGCAGCAACTGGTAACTTTGATCTTTCGGCGGTGCCAGCTGCAGTGACAGGTTGTGTCATCAGCCAGGGGAGGGAGGCTGCGGAAGCCTGCTGCAACCAGGTGCGGCGATTGATGAGACTCATGTTTTCGCTCCTGTCGGGGTCATCCTGACTGGTGAATCACTGTGAGCTTTAGTGAAGGCAGAAAATATCAAGGAAGGTTTATGTTAACTATGAAGGATTGTCTGCTTTTCTACAAGTGTTTTTGGAGAAGCAGGCACAGTTACGGAGGTGAGAGCGTATTTCACGGGTGCTTCTCAAAAAAATAAGATTGACATGCAAAAAGATACTGTTATAGTACTGTGTACTCTTTGAGGTGAGTTTTTATGCATATCCGAATCGAACGTGGTTCTTCAACGCCGATCTCCCGGCAGATCATGGAGCAGATCCGGGCACACTGTCTGTCTGGAACACTGCAGCCGGGGGATAGTCTGCCTTCCGTGCGCAAGTTGGCATCGCGGCTGGGGGTGAACGTTAACACGGTGGTACGCGTCTATGAGCGACTGGCTGCCGAGTCTTTGGTGGAAATGCGACATGGGGAAGGCACTTTTGTATTACCCCAGGCTGCCTTCTCCGAAAATCGACAGCAGATGGCGGAGCAGCGGGAGCAACTGGAACGGGAATTTTCAGCGGTGGTTCACCAGGGGTTACTGCTCGGACTCACCGCGGCTGAACTCCGAAAGCTGTTGACGACCTCGATTGCAGAGTCGAAACGGGAATTGAAAACAGAAGCAGCAACGCGTCAATAACACGAGACAGAATTGGGAAAGTCATCTATTTCACAGGAGTCGAACGTGTCAGCAGCAGCCATCAAAATTGATCAGGTCCTAAAACAGTTTGGTAAGAATGTTGTATTGGAAGATGTTTCTCTGGAGATTCCCCGCGGGCAGACATTGGCGTTGCTGGGCAGAAATGGCGCTGGTAAGACGACGCTGATTCGCATGTTGCTGGGGTTACTCAAGCCGGATGCCGGTTCAATACAAGTGGATGGCTGCGATCCCACAAGGGAAGCGATCGAGTTGCGGCGTCGCGTCGGCTATCTGGCGGAAGATCAGACGATGTATGGCTGGATGACGGCGGTGGAATTGTGTCATTTTCTGAATCCCTTTTATCCGGCCTGGAATCAGTCGCTGGCAGACGATTATCTGGAGCGGTTCGATATTCCCCGTCATCAGCGGATTGAACGACTTTCCAAGGGGCAGAACGTCAAGCTGGGACTGACACTGGCGCTCGCGCATGAGCCAAATGTAGTGATTCTCGACGATCCCGCACTCGGCCTGGATACGATTGCCCGCAAAGAATTCAACCGTGATTTGATAGAACATCTGCAGGCAGCGGGTCGGACAGTACTGTTCAGCTCGCACCTGCTGGACGAAGTCGAAGCAGTGGCCGATGCCGTGGCGATTCTGGAGGGAGGCAGAATCATTCGTCAATCTGCGACGGAAGCATTACGGTCCGAGGTCAAACGCTTTGTATTGAATTCAGTGGAAATAGCTGGAGTCACGCCTCCTCCCGGATTATTGGATGTCCGAGTATGGGAGTCTCAGTTCGTTGTAACCGTCGACGGAGCGGAACCGTTTATGGAACAGTTGATTTCACTTGGATTTGAACATGAAATTGTCGAGTTGAGCCTGGATGAGATATTTGAATCGTTCGTGACTGGTCGTACACACGCATGGCCTCAGGAGGGGATGCCTGTGGTCGTTTGATTAACGGGTTCAAAGGTGGAAACATTGCAGGGGGAATTCTGATGGATCCTGTTACAAAATCTCTTGTCTGGAAAGAATGGCAGGAACGTAAATGGACGTTTCTGGTCTGCCTGACCTGGATCTTGTGCGGTGTGCTGTATGTTGTCTGTTACGAAAGCATCACCGGTTGTCGCACCGCAGCGACGCGTTATAGTACGATTTGTCTTGTTTACAGCATATTTATGTCGGTCTTTCTGGCGATGCGGGTTTCGCTGAGCGAAGTTACGGATGATACGCTTTCCTTTACCCGGTCACTGCCCGTACCGCTTTCTCGAATCGCGGCTATCAGGCTGAGCGTGGGGCTCTGTTCTCTGTTATTACCCATTCTGCTCGGCGGCATGATTCTGGTGCTGCCTTTAGCTGGAGGCATGCTCGAACAGGTTCCAGGGATACTCGACATGAATGAAGCTGGAAGCGATATTGTAGCAATTTCAGGAGTGGAAGCGACGTTGCGTTCCAGTCTTTCCGCAGGAGGAGCAGTCGGACTGCTGGTCAAGTTGACCTGTATTTCGCTCGTCCAGACAGGGGCTCTGTTTCTGCTGCTCTGCGTGTCAGGGGCACGCCGGCGGAATGAAGTGACACTGGGTTTGCTGGGAACGGTAATTGCCTGCGTCTGGTTCATTCTGTTTCCTGTCAGGGTGTTTTTTGGCCCCCAGCATGACTTTCTGCATGAATGGATCGGGAGCGTTTTTCCACAGTCGCTGGTGGTATTTTTTTCTTACTCGTATGAGCATGTGACCTGGAATGATCTTTACCTGGCAAATCGTATCTGGCTGCCTTTGTGTCTGAATCTGCTACTGCAAATTGGACTGGCCCGCTGGTTTACATGCCGTTATGGAACGCGGGACAGTATTTCGGTTCCCGGCAGGTTTCAGTTCTGGAAAATTCCACCTCTGTTTTCACTGATTTCAACTCCTCTTCCCCGTCCGCTGTTTTCTCTGATCTGGATCAATTTGCGACAGTCAGTACCATTGGCGCTGGCAGGACTCTGCCTGGCTGGATTTATGGTGTTAATGGAAACGGGGGGGAGCCTGTTTGATTCACGGAACAACTGGGAAGCTTTCCGGCATCTTCTGCCTGGTTCGATGAGTACCTTGGGGTTGCTCTGGGCTACCGTCGTGGGGGCTGGAGTCATCGGTGCAGAACTTTCTCCCGGACTAGGGCATTTCTGGCGGACGCGGCCGATTTCTGTGCACCGCTGGTTCTGGCTGAAGTATCTGATTGGCTTGCTGGCTGTGCTGATCGTGCTGGACGGAACAGTAATTTACGTCAGCTGGGACAATCTGTTTATGTCTACGGCAGAAAAAAAACGGTACAGTCCTTCAAGTATTTTAAGCTGGTCCTATATCGTCTGTGTTCCATTGATGCATGCGATGTTGTATTCCCTGGCGGTACTGGGAGTCTGCTGGTGGAAGAAGCCAATACGGGGAGCAGTGGTAGCGGCGGTTGTATTCTTCATCACTTCGCTGCTGATGGAATCGATACCGGGGGTGTCAAATTACGATCCATTTTATGTTTACAACAATCTGGTTCAGGCGGAACAGAAGGGCGTGTTTGATTTGTCAATGCATCACTTTCCAGTGGTCTTCGGCCTGATTGTGGCTGGTACGGTGGGAGCCGCCTGGCTGGCTTCATGGAAAGTACAGAAACTGGAATACTGACTGGAATTCGTGTTTACACTTGTTGAGCTTCCAAGTCTCCGGCTTTTCCTCAGTCTGTTCAACTGCTAAAATAGATGTATGAACAGTCAACAAACAATAAAAAATCTGCATGATCTTGAATTTGATAACCAGTTTACCCGGGAAATGCCCGCTGATCCGGAGACGGAGAACTTTCGCCGGCAGGTGAGTCAGGCCTGTTACTCGCGCGTCACCCCCACCAGAGTGAGTCAGCCGCAACTGGTCTCGTATTCGAAAGAAGTGGCGGATCTTTTAGATCTTTCCACTGCTGCGGTCGAATCAGATGAATTTGCCGAGGTCTTCGCCGGGAATCAGGTTCTGGAAGGGATGGACCCGTTTGCCATGTGTTATGGCGGGCATCAGTTTGGGAACTGGGCCGGTCAACTGGGAGATGGCCGGGCGATCAACCTGGGAGAGGTTCGCAATCAAAAAGGGGAACACTGGACACTGCAGTTAAAGGGGGCAGGCCCGACGCCTTATTCTCGCACTGCTGACGGACTGGCGGTGTTACGGTCGTCCGTGCGCGAATTTTTATGCAGTGAAGCCATGTATCATCTCGGAGTGCCGACAACACGGGCGCTGAGTCTGGTTCTTACCGGGGAACAGGTTTTGCGCGATATGTTTTATGATGGGAATCCCGAGCATGAGCCGGGGGCTGTGGTGTGTCGCGTCGCGCCTTCGTTTCTGCGATTCGGGAATTATCAGATCCTCGCGTCCCGTGGTGAAATTGAACCGTTACAGAAACTGGTCGACTATACGATTCGCACTGACTTTCCCGAGCTGGGTGAACCGAGCCGTGAAGTCTATCTGCGCTGGTTCGAAGAAGTCTGTCTTCGTACGGCGGACATGATTATCCATTGGATGCGCGTCGGCTTCGTGCATGGCGTAATGAATACGGATAACATGTCAATCCTGGGACTGACGATTGACTATGGTCCGTATGGCTGGCTGGAAGATTATGACCCTAACTGGACACCAAATACCACCGATGCCGCGGGGCGACGCTATCGCTTTGGAAATCAGCCGCAGATCGCCTTATGGAATCTCGTACAGCTGGCGAATGCCATCTTTCCTTTAATTGAAGATGCCGAACCGCTACAGCAATCGCTGGATGAATATGTAGACGGGTTCGAACAGGGATTCCAGCAGATGATGGCAGAGAAACTGGGATTCAGTTCATTGCAGAGGGACAGTGATTTGCCGCTGATTGAAGAACTGCAGCAGGTGCTGCAACTGGTAGAAACGGACATGACGATTTTCTTTCGCAGACTGGCATTATTGAAAGCCGAAAGTGAACCATCGTCAGACGCAGCTGAGTTAATGGCTCCCCTGATGGATGCCTATTATGATCCCGCAAAAGTGACGGGTGAAGTGCGCACAAAAATAGTCAGCTGGCTGGAACGATATTTAAAACGCTTGCGTGAGGAGCAGTCTTCAGACACAGTGCGGCGGGAACGGATGAATCGCGTGAATCCCAAGTACGTACTGCGAAACTATCTGGCGCAACTGGCGATTGATAAAGCAGCCGAAGGCGATTTCTCCCTGGTGAATGAACTGCTGGAAGTGTTGAGGCGACCTTATGACGAGCAGCCTGAACAGGAAGAATACGCCGGGAAGCGACCGGAGTGGGCCCGCAATCGTCCCGGCTGTTCGATGCTGTCCTGCAGTTCGTGAATATTCAGGAGTTGTCTGATGAAATGACTGGCGGCAATTGTTCACCGGCGGGGG
>AZIC01000587.1_pt1 | contig 9713 bp, 10 predicted proteins | sample 359061 | NCBI WGS metagenome assembly AZIC01 (sample SAMN02429709, study PRJNA222657) | marine sediment metagenome | biome: Sediment sample; isolation source: sample MGS-MES from oil contaminated site at the harbour of Messina (Sicily... | place: Italy: Messine | collected 2011-04-30 | depth 1 m m
TTGCTTGCTTCTATCCGTGGCAGCCCGACGGCAAAAACGATTATTGCAATAACTGCGAGAATTTTGACCCTACCATCCAGGCGATGTACCGGGCTATTTTTATAGGACTCTCTTTCAATGTCAGTTAGTGTGATCTTCATTTTAAAATCCCACTAGTCTTTGTACATGTCTATAAGCCGCAGTATCTCATCTGTTGCATCAGCAGGTGTGATTTTTATGTCTGTGTTGATACCTTTATTGATCAAAAGTTCAAATACCTCAGCTATTCTGGGCATTCTAAGATGTGCATTTTTCAGAATATCATGTCGTTTGAATATCTCTTTTGCAGTACCCTCAGCTTCAACTTTTCCATGATGTATTACATATACCCGGTCTGCAAAAAGGGGAACTATGTCGACATCGTGTGTTGAAAGGATGACAGTGATCCCAAGCTCCCTGTTCATGTCTTCTATCACATGCATTATCTTGCTTGCAGTAAATGGGTCAAGTCCTGCTGTGGGCTCATCCAGGACCACTACTTCAGGGCGCATTGCGAGTATTCCTGCAATGGCAACAAGTTTTTTCTGCCCTCCGCTGAGGTGATGTGGTGAACGATTTTCAAAGCCAGATAGGTGCACAAGCTCAAGAGATTCTTTAACTCTTTTTTCTATCTCTTCTTCAGAAAGTCCCATATTTATGGGTCCGAATGCAACATCCTGCTCTATGGTAGGTGCAAGAATTTGATCATCAGGATTTTGAAAAACAATTCCAACAGTTTGTCTGACTTTTCTGATATTATTTTTTGATATACTCTCATTTTTCACAAGTACCTGGCCACTTGCAGGTTTCAGTATGCCGTTAAGGTGTCTGAAAAGGGTTGATTTCCCTGCACCATTGGCACCGAGGATAGCTATTTTTTCTCCGGGATGTATACTGAGGTTGATGTTATCAAGGGCTTTTGCCTTGCTATTTGCATAAAAATAAGAAACATCTTCCAGTTCTATGATGGGTGCATTATTTGTCATGTGAGCCAACTCATTACAACAACCAGGTATTTGCTACTGGATGTAGCCGCTGTTCTACATAAGAATCCTGTTATATATACTTGTTTAGTGTTATCATTTTCACAGTTTCTCTTAAATATTAACCCTTTGTTTTTGATTTTGAATATTCAGCATTGAGTCTTTCATTGATATAAGTTGGTGCGATAACCTATATCTAATAACAGCTCAAATAATAAGATGATGTTCAGGAAACTTCGTAGGTATGTTACTATTTTTAAAGTATTCTCAAAGTATAACCTTTTTAGCTTGTTATATAGTGAAGTAAACCAGTATTACGTTTCCACGAAAAGGAATCCATGTTTTATTGATGTAAAGAATCGGGATAAAGCGATAAAGCTTAGAAAGGCCTTTGAGGAACTGGGTCCTACATTCATAAAGCTTGGTCAGATACTTAGTAAAAGGCCTGATATCATTCCTGCTATATACGTGGAGGAATTATCAAATCTTCAGGACAACGTAAATCCCCTTTGCTTTGATGATATGAAGGTGGCCTTTGAGGGATTCAGTTGCCCGCTTCCTGGTGTGGATTCTGCGTCTATGGATTTTGATGTGCTGGATATTTTTGACGAATTTAATGAAGAGCCTCTGGCATGTGCTTCCATTGCTCAGGTCTATGAAGCTGTTCTCACTGGAAAGAAAGTTGCCGTAAAGATAACCCGACCAAACCTGATAGACACTATTAACCTCGATCTTGCAATACTTGATGATTTTAAATTTATAATTGTAAAAGCACTTGGATTCGGTAGTAATTTTGATATTGAATCTTTCTTGTTCGAGTTTAAAGATCTGCTGAACAAAGAACTTGACCTTAGCAACGAAGCGAGGAATATTAAGCGCTTTCAGGCAAACTTTGCCAGCGTGGATGAGGTGAACGTTCCCAATGTGTATGATGAGTTCTCTAATGAGAATATACTTGTTATGGACTATATGGAAGGAACGACTATCAGAAAAATTCCTGATATGTCTGTTGAAAAAAAACGCTGGTATTCAAAGGTTATCAGTACAAGCTATCTAAAACAGGTTTATGTGGACGGTTTTTATCATGCCGACCCTCATAGTTCAAATATCATTATTCAGGATGATGGGATAGCTTACATTGATTTCGGGGCTGTAGGGATAATTGATGATGAGCTGCGTCGGAATATGCTAAATCTTTTCTACGGTATCTATAAGAAAAAGATGGATATTGTTTTTGAATCATTCCTGAAGATCACTGGTCTTAATAAAGAGGACATTGATGTTCGTCGCTTTAAGATAGACCTTGATGATATCATCTCCAAACAGAATTATTCATCCGGTGAAAGGCAAAGTGATAATTATGCGACTCTTGCTTTGAAATACAATCTTTCATTGCCAAGTGAATTCTCAACGCTTGAAAGAGCACTGATACTTATTGAGGCAAACTGCCTTGAACTTGACCCCAATTTTAACCTTCTTGAGAATGCAAAGCCTGTTATCACAAAGGTTTTCTTGAAAAGATATTCTCCAATTGAAGCTATTGAATACCTGCAACTTGAAGGTGACAGGTATCTGGAGATCGTCAAGAATCTCCCTCAGGGTATCAATGATGTGATCGAGACCATCCGTGGGTATCGGATAGAGCGTCTTGAAGAGAAGGGCAAAGATATCAAGCGATATCGTGTAACTGAATCTGCTCTGAAGTATGCTTTCCTTGCGGCTGTAATGCTGTCTTCCGCATATATGGCGGTCAATGGAAGTGGTTCCTTGCCAGCTCTGGGGATTGCAGGTTTTGTTAGTTCAATTTTGCTTTTCGGAATAATATTTGCAAGAAGGATCTAGATTTATTTTATCCTTGGTCGGGGCTGAAGATGCAAAATAAAAGTAGATGTAAAATTAAAAAAGGTAATAATTTTGGCTGGCTTTTGGGTGGGAGGCACTATGATTTTTTTGCAACCATCCTGGGATTTGGTGAACCCTATTATGAAAAAGTTGCATCTGAACTTCCTTTGAAGAAAGGAATGTCAATATTGGATCTGGGGTGTGGTACGGAGTCTGTGGGTCTGGCCATTGCTCAACATTTTGGCTCGGAAATTGCTATCCATGGTATTGATCTTTCAAAGGTACAACTTGGGTATGCAATGGAAAAATCAAGGAGCAAGAATTTTTCTTTTAATTTTTGCCGTGGGTCTATGGATACTTTGCCATATAAGGACAAGAGTTTTGATATGGTGCTTACATCCGTTGCTTTCTGTGAAACGACAGCTGAAGTACGCAAAGGTGCAATATCTGAGGTTGCAAGGGTAATAAAAAGTGGTGATTATTTTGCTCTTGTGGATTGTTCTCGTCCGAGAATTGCTTTATCCAGTGTGATGATGCTTCCTTTTTTCATGTTCAAGGAAAATACTGATAGCTGGAACAATCATTATCTGGAAATGTGCGAAGAAAATGGTCTGGAATTAGTAAAAGATGTATATTTAAAATCCTACGTAAGGTGTCAGATATTCAGAAAAGTATGAAAAAACTTGAACTTGAATTTTAAATTGAGTTTAAATTGAATAGAATTAGATTTTTTGTAAAATAAGATAGGATGCTCGCCATAAGGCGAGCATGAAACAATCTTATCCGAAAAGTGCTCCGAGACCAGCCATTCCGCTCTCTTCTTCCTCTTCCTTTGATTCTTCTTCTTCAGCTGCTTCTTCTGCAGGTGCATCAGCTGCTGCTGCAGGTGCTGCTGCTGCTGGAGCTGCTGCGACTGCTGCGGTTGCCATTGCTTCCTCGATGTCTACGTCTTCGAGTGCTGCAACGAGTGCTTTTGCGCGTGCGTCATTTACGTCTGTACCTGCTGCTGTAAGTACAGCGGTAACTGCTTCTTCTGTAATGTCCTTTCCTGCTTTGTGCAATAAAAGTGCTGCGTATATATATTCCATGTGTAATCACCTTTTGTGTTATAGTAAATTTCGTGTAAATCTGTTAATTTTTATTTATCCAAAGAGTGCTCCAAGACCGGCCATTCCGTCCTCTTCCTTCTCTTCTTCCTCTGGTTCTTCTTCCTTCTCTTCAACTGTCTCTTCTGCGACTGCTGGAGCAGCTGCTGCTGCGCTTGCTGCAGCACCAAGAGCTTCCTTTAGTTCGTCATCAACAGCTTCTGCGTTGTTGCTAGAGGCTGCAGATGCAACTGAAAGCATCTGTGATTGTGCTTTTCCAAGCAATGAATCCATAATCTCTGGCTCGAGAACTGTTGCATTGATTCCAAGGTTGCGTGATTCCGCTGCTGCCTTTGAAAGGAGTGTGCTGATGTTCTCTGCAGTTGGATATGTTGCATTTACGGACAAGTTGAATGCCTGCTGAGCTGCGAGTGTGAAGTCTGTGAAGTACTTGTCTTCATCGATTGCAAGAACTTCTGGTCCAAAGACTGAGCCGCTCTCAAGAACTGCTCTGAGGTCAAGACCAACTTCCATTGGGTAGATCTCAAGTCTTGTAAGCATGGCTGCAAGTTTCTGTGAAACTGCTTCGCCTTCCTTTGCGACTGCCTTTGTTTCCTTTATGACTACCTTTCCACCATCAATAGCTGCTGGGATTCCAGCGCCCTGCATTTCACCAAGTATTGGTCCTGGTGGGAAGCTTGTTGGGCCTGCTTCTACTATGATGTCCTTTGGTGCGATAGCACCTGCTTTGATCGGGGAAGGGCTCTTGCTCTTCTCAAGCAACTTGTAAAGCTTGAATGGATTCTGTTCAGTAAATACCAGAGCGGTTTGTACATCAATGTACTCTTCCATCTGTTTGACATCATCGTTTGATTCGTCAATTGCTCTCTTGGTTAGCGTATTTCTTGATACTTTCAAAATAGCTGTGCCCTGAAGGTCTCTTCTCATCTTCTGGAGCTGTTTTGCAGGAATTCCGCCTATACCAACGACACCGAACAGTGGATACTCTTTAATAAGTTTCTTGATGCCCTCAACTTCTTCTTTCTTCCATTGAGGTACGTGTTCTGTGTGGTGATCTTCCGCCATCACATCACCTTCACGGATTTACCCATGGTAGTTGTAACATAAATTGATTTTACGTTGTGCTTCCCTTTTTCAAGAGACTGCTCAATTCTGTTTACCACGGTTTCAACGTTGTCTGCCAGTTTAGCTACATCCATATTTCTGCGGCCAATTGCCACATGGAATGTAAGCTTATCCTTCGACCTGACCTTGATGGAGTTGCCTATACTGTTTATAAGGTCAGCAACATTCTTTCCAGGTGGAAGTGGTGTTGGCATCTTTCCTCTGGGACCCAGCACTATACCAAGTGTTTTACCGATCTGTGCCATATACTGAACTTCAGCAATGAAGAAATCGATCTCATTGGCAATTGCTTTTGCACGTGTCTTATCCTCTCCGAGTTCTGTAAGGTCTTCTTCGCCAAATACGTATTCAGCGCCAGCTTCTTTTGCCTGGAGTCCTACTTCTCCTTTAGCAAAAACAGCAATTTTAAGACCTTTTCCTAATCCGTGTGGAAGTATGATCTCTTCATCAACACGGTTTTTAGGCTGACTCATGTCAAGGTTCTTCAAGTTAATCGCAAGATCCATACTTTCCGAGAACTTTCGCTCCGGTGAATCTGCTAATAACTTGTTAATAGCTTCTATTGTGTTTTCGTCTGCCATTATATACCTCCCGTAGTTAGAACATAGTGTTCAGGCAGGACCGTTTCGGTCTACTACGGCTGTGTTTAGTGTTTTAATCTTATAGACTAAAACCCTGTCATCTAATGGGGCGAGCCCATTAATTAAGCAATAATCTTAAACTTATCGGTTAAAGCGTGGTATTGATTACCATGCTTCGTTAGCAAGAATATCGTCGAATTTACCCGCATCGAGCTCTTTCTGACATTCTCTTGCATCCATTCCTTCAGCAGTAACGCCCATTGGTACGCATGATCCAAGGACTTCCTTGATAGCTGCCTTCAATGTGTATGATAATACATCTTCTTTCTTCATCCTTGCAACTTTTGCAGCCTGCTGGATGGTGATGTTACCTACAGTTACTGTGCCTGCTTCGCCGGATCCTTTCTGGATTCCTGCTTCCTGCAGAACAAGAGCGGATGTTGGTGGTGTACCTACTTCGATATCGAAGCTTTTGTCATCCTGGACAATTACTTTAACAGGAACTTGCATTCCATTGTAGTCTTTTGTCTTCTCATTGATCTTATCGATCACGTCTTTGATATTAATTCCGAGTGGACCGAGTGCCGGACCGAGTGGTGGTCCTGGGTTTGCTTTTCCTCCAGGGACCAGTGCGTCAACAACATTTGCCATTTGAATATCACCGTTAAATTCTAATTATTGATAAATATTAATTCAGGAATTATTCTCTTCCTCTTTCCTAAGGACTCTTACAGTATCACCGCGGATAGTTATAGGTATCGGTACAACAGCATCAAAGAGTTCGACAGTAATCTCTTCGTGACCTTCGTCAACTCTCTTCACGCGTGCCTTTTCTCCCTTGAACGGTCCGGAAGTAACCTCAATTATAGCACCTTCTGTAATACCAGTGACTGTTGGTTTTGGTGTCAGAAAATGAGCAATTTCTTCAATGCTGGACTGACCTTTTACAACAGTTCGTGCATGGGGTACTGTCTGGATTGCCTGTTCAACTTCACCTGAGCTTGGTGATTCCAGGAGTATGTAACCTTTCAACTCATCAGGTGCAATAATAGCCCTTATGTCGAAGTGTTCCTTTCTTGAAACCTGTGCAATCATATTTGCGACTGATCGTTCCTGATTTGCAGTTGTTTTCACTACAAATATCGCAGAATCTTCAGCCATGATCACACCCATTGCGGCATTTCTACCAGCAACACAAAAATGATGAAACCCATTAATCCAATAGCAAGAATTCCCAATCCTGCGACCTTTGAGATCATCAGGAATTCTTCTCTTGAAGGCTTCTTTGTTAGTTTGAGTACCCTGAAGTATGTTTTCAGGATCTGATTGATGTTACTGTTTAATTTGTTTAGGTCAAATTCTGCCACGTATTTCACAACCGGTTCTGATTGATGAATTTATAGATAAAATGCCTGTTTTAATCTAGCATTCATGCAATTTATCTCATAAAATACTAAATTATAGCGCCATGTAAATAGCGTCTACTATAAAATACCTTTCGATTGAATTGCGCAATTGGCCCAATTCAACCGTAATAGGTAAAAAAATGATTTTTATTTCACAAAGTCGATTCCGTATCTTCTGGTAACGTTTTGTCCGCCACCATGGCCATATATCTGTGGTGATTTAACACCGGTTACGACGATCATTGTACGAACTGTATGCTCAAGTGAGTCATCAACCTGCGCACCCCATATGAGTCGTGCATCAGGGTCAATTCTGCTGTATACTTCCTGAACTACACTCTCTGCTTCTGCAATTGTCATGTCAGGACCACCAACAACATTGACAAGGGCCGATGTTGCACCTGAGATGTCTACGTCAAGCAGTGGGCTTCTAAGTGCTTTCTGCACTGATTCTACTGCTTTTGCTTCACCGTCAGCTTCGCCAAGTCCGATCATTGCAACGCCACCGTTCTGCATAACGGTCCTTACATCTGCAAAGTCAAGGTTCACAAGACCTGGTTTTGTAATGAGTTCTGTAATTCCCTTCACAGCTCTCATCAGAACTTCATCTGATACTTTGAACGCTGCCTGAAGTGGTAATCTTGGTACGACTTCCAGAAGTTTGTCATTTGGTACTACTATTACTGTGTCAGCTACATCTCTTAATCTTTCAAGGCCCGCTTCCGCATTGGTGCGTCTGACCTGTCCTTCCACGCCAAATGGAAGTGTGACGACTGCAATTGTTAAAGCTCCTGCATCGCGTGCTGCTTCTGCAACTACTGGTGCTGATCCGGTACCGGTTCCTCCGCCAAGTCCTGCAGTAATGAATACCATATCACTGTCTTTTACTGTGGCTGATATCTCATCAAGACTTTCAAGGGCTGCATCTTCTCCAATTTGTGGTAAACTGCCTGCGCCAAGACCTCTTGTCTTCTTTCGTCCGATCAATATCTTTTTGTCACAGTTGACGTTCAGGAGATGTTGTGCATCTGTGTTCAATGCTACAAGCTCTGCTCCCTTTATTCCTTCATCTATCATTCTCTGGGTGCTATTTGAGCCACCGCCACCACAACCAATTACTTTTATGTTGGTAGTTAACTCACTTAACATTGCTTCCAGTTCTGCATTTATGTCATTTTGGGCAGGAGCTGCGGCTGAGCTACGAAGATGGGATTCCTGTTCGGACCTTGCCAGTGCCTCTTCTACTATGGATTTCATTCTTTTTCTCCCTCAAATGAAAATCGGATATTAGATTCCTTCTTGAGTTATATTTACTGCATTGGACAATGGGATTGTTTTAATCTTTTGCACATGGACCATTTCTGGACCGATGGTCATTCCATCAATTACGATCGACTCCTTTCTAGCCAGTTTTCCATACATCGGGCCGGGGCTAATTCCCAGACCCCTTGCAAGTTCGGGGCTGAATTGCTCGTCGATTATGTGCAGTTTATTATCCTCTGGAATATATTTAATTTCATAATGCTCTTTTAGTATTTTAATGCATTCGTTTGTGATGTCCTGTATCGTAATTTCAAGTTTATTTTCAAATCCCAGTATGGTGTTTGATATGGTTCCATTTTCCTTTTCAATATAAACAGGTGCACAAATATCTAGCATTTTAAGTGTGTTATTTTTGTCACAAATAATACATTGTTGAAGCAATTTTTCATCAATATTTCCTGTGCCAACACTCATCTGAATTTCTTCACAATTGACTTCATGGTTGCATTTTTTGACATTGTCTCTAAATTCATCTGAGATCTTGAATCTTCCATTTGGGTGTAATTTCTCTGATAATTTGTGTATTCTAGTAAAAAATTCCCATGGTATGTCCTTTATTTCATAAATTTCACTTTCTCTGATCATCGGGTATCCCAATTCTTCAATTATTTTGGAAATGCGCTCCCTTGTTTTTGTTTGCATGGACCTTCTGTCAAAGTAAGCAAACTGTGCATTCGATCTTTCAAAAGCCTGCCTGATAATCTCTTCATCAATATGTCCAAGAATGTAGTCGGGGAAGTTATGTCCAAATGTAATATCTGTCTCAAGAATGAGCTTAGTTTGTCGATTGGCATAATGCCCACCGCCAAAACCAATTGCAACTGGCATATTTTCTGGTTTAGCTTCAAGAATTGCTCTTGCTACAATGTTTCCTGCAACAGGATCTTCCCATTGTTTCTCTGAGCTGCCAATTTCTGCGTATATCATTGGTGTTCTAATACTGCTAGGGCCATGATGGGTTGATTCCATATTAATTTCGTATTCAATGCCCTTGCTCAAACGATCCATGTTTCCAAGTATTGAATGCAAAATGAATGGGGCAGGGGTGGCTAGTTCCTTGTCCCTTCCTCCATACTCGGCTTTGTTTGGGTTGCCTGTGAAATGGGCGGTAAGTACAGCTCTTCCATCGGCACTTTTGTGTTTTGATGCTACTATTATTAGATTTGTTTCAAAACCACAACTTTTGATCTTGTCGTCAATGTGGTCCTGATAGATGTGGTGCTCATTAATCTCGATTATCCGATGTTTTCCACTTTCGTATATTGTATTTAGCTCATTCCAATCAATACCTGTGTCATCGACCATTTCCCAATTTCTGATTTTAAGCAG
>AZIC01003617.1_pt1 | contig 9696 bp, 6 predicted proteins | sample 359061 | NCBI WGS metagenome assembly AZIC01 (sample SAMN02429709, study PRJNA222657) | marine sediment metagenome | biome: Sediment sample; isolation source: sample MGS-MES from oil contaminated site at the harbour of Messina (Sicily... | place: Italy: Messine | collected 2011-04-30 | depth 1 m m
GACAAATGAACCACTCCTGGTCATAAATCAAAAAAATCCGATATACAAGTCTTTTAGTGTAAATCAATGAACTGGACATTTTGTGTCTCTCAGGAAGGTACTGCTTTCGGAATTCGATGTGGAAATGGTTCAGGCGTGCAACTGGGAGGTATCTCCCACGATCAAATCGTTTTGCAAATGCAAATGGGTAAACGAGGTGTTTCTGGCGAAGGTCGTTTGTTGTCCCCATAAATGAGAATTTATAAACTGAGGACTCCCGACTCCAAGAAACTTGATGTTGCGCACGGGGGAATGGATTGCTTACTTTTCAGCTAACTTCTATTCTTGCAGATTAGATGGGGGTTCTTCTCTACGTAATCAAGTGAAAATTCCGCTCTGACCATCGGATGGCACATCTTCAATGCAGGCAGTTTTTGTCTGTTAAGGTGTTTTTTCCTCGAAAGGTCTTATCAGGTAAAGCAAAAATGGATCGTTTTCTGTTTCCTAAATGGGTGAATACAATTGTTCCGGTGCTGGGTGCGCTGGGGGCAATTGGCGCCTTGTATGTGGTTGGTATGGTTGCCTTTGGGGCCAGTCCTGAGACGACGGACGTTGGCTATCAACCTGAGCAGCCTCTCCCGTTCAGTCACAAATTGCACGCGGGTAAGCTCAAGCTGGACTGCCGCTATTGTCATAATACGGTCGAAGTTGCCGGGCATGCTGCAATTCCACCGACCAAAACCTGTCTGAACTGTCACAGTGGAGCGGATGCGAACGGCGTTGTGAATACCGTTTCTATTCACTCTACCAGTTCCAAACTGGCTCCCATTCGTGAGAGTCAGGCGACCGGTAAGTCGATGCAATGGCGTCGTGTGCACGACCTGCCTGATTATGTTTACTTCAATCATAGTGCTCATGTCCGCCGAGGCGTGAGTTGTGTTTCCTGTCATGGCCGCGTCGACAAGATGGATAAAGTGACTCAGGTTAAGTCGCTGAGTATGGGCTGGTGTCTGGAATGTCATCGACATCCTGAGCCGAGTCTTCGTCCTACAGAGTTTGTGACGAAACTTGACTGGAAGGCTGAGGGGGATCCGCATGAAGTGGGCGAGCAGATTCGTAAAGAGCTGAATTTGAATCCTTCTACTAATTGTTCTACGTGTCACCGCTAAGGGGTTCGGTTGTGGATAAAAAGTATTGGCGAAGTCTGGGTGAGTTGCATTCCACGCCGGAATTTGAAGAAGTTTTACATCGTGAGTTTCCGGTAGCAGCTTCCGAGTACCCGGAAGGGGTTTCGCGTCGTCGCTGGATGCAGATTATGGGTGCCTCCGTTGCCCTGGCTGGAGCAACAGGCTGTCATTGGGAAGATGAGAAGATTTCTCCCAGTGTGTCACGTCCCGAGGGTTTGATCCCCGGCGTGCCTCAGAAGTTTGCCACCTTTATGGAACTGGGTGGTCAGGCGGAAAGTCTGCTGGTGACCTGTTACGACGGGCGTCCGATCAAGGTCGAAGGAAATCCCGACTCACCCCAGAGTCAGGGTGCTTCTTCTGTGTTTGCACAGTCTGAAACGCTTTCGCTGTATGATCCCGATCGTGCGGTCGGCGTAGTTGAATACAAGGGGAAATCGCGTTTCGGTCGTGACTGGGGTGCGTTTTTTGAATATTCCGATAACGTGCTGGGTCAGGCGCGAAAGAATGACGGGGCAAAACTGCGGGTGTTGGCGGATGTCAGCTCTTCCGCTGCCCGCAAATCGCTGCAGGAGAAGTTTGCAGAGCTGTATCCCAAGTCCAAATGGTATGACTACACCGCCTGCTCGCGTGACAATGTTTACGCGGGCGCGAAACTGGCGTTCGGAGAAGCGGTTCGTCCGCAATTCGATCTGACCAAGGCGAATATTATTGTCTGCCTGGATGAGGATCTGCTGTCTGAGCATCCTGCCTCACTGAAGCATACACGTGACTGGGCAAGTCGCCGTGATCCTGCTGCGGGTCCCATGAATCGCCTGTATGCCGTGGAGAGTCGCTTTACCACAACCGGTATTTCGGCGGACCATCGTTTGCCCACTCGTTCAGTAGATATGGGGCCGTTCCTGTCCAAGTTGGAATCACAGGTGCAAGCCGGGCTGTCAGGCAAGAAGGCAGAAGCCGCTGGCGACGATTACGCTGACAAGGTGCTGGTTGCCATGGCTGAAGATCTGGTGGCAAACCAGGGTTCCAGTCTGATCGCCATTGGTGCAAGTCAACCTGCGGAACTGCAGGCACGCGTTCATAAGTTGAATGAGCAACTGGGCAACGTTGGAGAGGCTGTCAAGTACACCAAAGAGCCGCTGGCCGGTGAGTTGACTGCTGTCGAAGCGCTGCGGACGCTGACCGATGAAATGCAGTCTGGGGCAGTCGATACGCTGATCATTCTCGGCGGGAATCCTGCTTATAATGCTCCCGGCGACATCGATTTTGTGACCGCGCTGTCCAAGGTGCCGAATGCGGTTCACCTGGGCGAGTATGAAGACGAAACATCACTGTTGTGTAAGTGGCATCTGCCCAAAACGCATCCCTTCGAACAGTGGGGTGATTCCCGTTCCTATGACGGAACACTCAGTATTGGTCAGCCTCTGATTGAGCCTTTGCATGATGGCAAATCGGAAGTCGAACTGCTGGCGATTCTGTGTGGTGATAAACATCCGATTGCCCTCGATCTGATCAAAGAGGCTGTCAAAGGTTCGCTGGATTCCATGGCCGTGAACGCCTCCTGGCGACGCGTCGTGCACGATGGTCTGCTCAAGGGGAGTTCACTGGAAGCGGTCTCGCCAAAAGTGAAAGAACTGCCGCCCACCAAGGTGGTCGAAGCAGGGGATGAAGATCTGGAACTGGTGTTTTATGCCAGCCCTCAGTTATACGATGGTCGCTTTGCCAACAGTGGCTGGCTGCAGGAAACACCGGACAGTCTCACCAAAATTACCTGGGACAATGCTGCGATTCTGGCTCCGAAAACAGCCGACGATCTGGGCGTTGAGTTCGGTTCAGTCGTCAAGCTGATCCTGGATGGCAAGTCGATTGAGCTACCCGTCTATGTGTTGCCCGGTCAGGCTCCCAATTCGGTGGCTGTCGCTCTGGGTTACGGACGCACTGCCGCTGGTCTGGTCGGAGGCGATGTCGCCCGCGATGTGAAGCCGGTGGGCGAAAATATTGCTGCTCTGCAGGCTAGGGGAGCCATCGACTTCAAGGCTGGTCTGAAAGTCGAGAAAACCGGTAAGACCTACGAACTGGCGGTCACTCAGGATCACCATGCCATCGACGCTGTCGGCCAGGGTGAAATTAAAGGTCGTGTCGGTCAGTTGGTCCGTGAAGGCGATTTGGCTGAATATGAAGAGAATCCCGGTTTTGCAGAAGGCCGCACTCACCATCCGCCTCTGATTTCCTTGTGGGACGACAAAGAGAAAAAGGGAAAACCGGTTTACCAGGAACTGTCCTACGAAGGCCAGGCCTGGGGGATGTCGATCGACCTTTCCAAGTGTATTGGCTGTAATGCCTGTTCGGTCGCCTGCCAGGCGGAAAACAATGTTCCTGTTGTCGGTCGCGAGCAGGTGATCAACAGTCGGGAAATGCACTGGTTGCGAATTGACCGTTACTTTACCGGCGATGATGTGAACAATCCCGGGGTCTCCATTCAGCCGATGTTGTGTCAGCAGTGTGAACTGGCTCCCTGTGAACAGGTTTGCCCGGTTGCCGCGACCGTACACACTGACGAAGGTCTGAACGACATGGTTTACAACCGCTGTGTCGGAACCCGTTACTGTGCCAACAACTGTCCTTACAAAGTACGTCGCTTCAACTACTTCAACTTCAATAAAATTTATGAAGAGCCCCGTGGCAAACTGCAGGCCCTGGTATTGAATCCTGAAGTGACTGTTCGTCATCGCGGGGTCATGGAAAAATGTACTTACTGTGTGCAGCGAATCAAGTCGGTCCAGATCGAAGCCAAAAACGAACAGCGTCCGATTGAAGATGGTGAAATTGTCACCGCCTGCCAGCAGGCCTGTTCCGCCAATGCTATTGAATTTGGTGACCTGGCTAACGAGACCACCCGCGTTGCGAAGGCACACGCCAATCCGCGTTCTTATGCAGCGCTGTCTGAATTGAATATTAAACCGAGAACGTCTTACATGGCCCGGATTTTGAATCCGCATCCTTCCCTGGCAAAACCAAGATCGGCAGGGCACGGACACGGTCATGGAGAAGAGCACGCTGAAGCGGATCATGCAGAAAAGGCGGAAAAGCACTAACAGCGAGTTCTGATGGCAGGTAGTGCCTGCCGATGTGTGAGTGAGTCTAACTAATCCGTTTGAATTTATTGAGCAAAGATATCAAAAGCCATGGCTTCAGTAACAGCAGAGCCAATTGACACAATCACCGAAGTGCCCGGTAAGCGAACTCCGCTTGTGACGGGAGCTCACGACTATGGGACCGTCACCGAAGCTGTCTGCCGACTGGCTGAGTGTAAGGCACCCAAAGCGTGGTATATTGCACTCGGGTTTTCCGCTTCTTTAGTGGGAATGTTGTTTGGTCTGGTTGGTTATCTCATTATCACCGGTGTTGGGGTCTGGGGTAACCGGAGCCCGGTTTTCTGGGGTTGGCCGATCGTGAACTTCGTGTTCTGGGTCGGTATTGGCCATGCTGGTACTTTAATTTCCGCGATTCTGTTTCTGTTCCGCCAGGACTGGCGTACGGGGATTAACCGTGCTGCTGAAGCGATGACGATTTTTGCTGTGGTCTGTGCCGGTCTGTTTCCGGGGATTCACATCGGTCGTGTCTGGCTGGCCTACTGGTTGTTTCCGATTCCGAACCAGATGTCAATGTGGCCTAACTTCCGTAGCCCTTTATTGTGGGACGTGTTCGCTGTTTCGACTTACGCGACCGTTTCCCTGTTGTTCTGGTACATGGGTATGATTCCCGACCTCGCCACACTACGTGACCGGGCCACCGGAAAAATTCAACAGTTTGCTTATGGTCTGCTTTCACTGGGCTGGAACGGTTCTTCCCGTCACTGGCACCGTTATGAACGGGCATATCTGCTGCTGGCTGCCCTGGCGGCTCCCCTGGTGTTGAGTGTGCATACCATCGTGAGTTTTGACTTCGCTGTTTCCCAGTTGCCTGGTTGGCATACAACAATCTTTCCGCCTTACTTCGTCGCGGGTGCGGTTTTCAGTGGGTTCGCCATGGTGCTGACCCTGATGATCCCAGCCCGCTCCATCTGTGGCATCAAAGATCTACTGACCGACCGCCACCTGGAAAACATGACCAAGGTAATTATCGCGACCGGCTCAATGGTCGGTTATGCCTATGCGATGGAATTCTTCATTGCCTGGTATGGCGGTAACGGTTATGAAACATTTGCCTTTATCAACCGTGCATTCGGCCCCTATGCCTGGGCTTACTGGATCATGGTTACCTGTAACGTCATCAGTCCGCAGTTGTTCTGGATCAAGAAAATCCGGACCACTCCCTGGATGATTTTTGTCGTTTGTATTTTTGTGAATATTGGTATGTGGTTTGAACGATTCGTAATTACAGTGACTTCACTGAGTCGTGACTTCCTGCCTTCCAGCTGGGGTTACTTCAAACCAACCATCGTTGACGTGTTAATGTTGATCGGTAGTTTCGGTCTGTTTATGACATTGTTCCTGCTCTTCTGCAAATTCATGCCGATGGTGGCGATGGCAGAAGTCAAGAGTGTGATGCCTCAGCCTCATGGTCATGAAGATCACTGAGTAACTGAAGCGGCCCCGTCAGTGTCAGGTACGACTTAACTCATTTGTTTGAATAAAAAAGATTATGGCGACCACAATCGAACAACCAGAAAAAACAAAAGCAGAGCCCCAGCTACTCGGGTTACTTGCCGAGTTTGATGATCCGCATGCATTGATCGAAGCATCAAAGAAAGTTCGCGATGCCGGTTATAGCAAGTGGGATACTCACACGCCCTTTCCTCTGCACGGCATCGATGAAGCGATGGGCATCAAGATGACGATTTTGCCCTGGATCGTGGCCTGCTGTGGCCTGATGGGGGGGACGATCGCCGTCGGTATGCAGTACTACATGAATGCCGTCGATTATCCATTCCTGATCAGTGGTAAGCCGCTTTTCAGTATTCCGGCAAGTATCCCCATTACATTCGAGCTTTCTGTTCTATTGGCTGCCTTCGGTGCCTTTCTCGGAATGCTGGGATTAAACCAGCTACCGAAACTGTACAATCCGATCTTCAAATCTCAAGCATTTCGCCGTGTGACGAACGACCGGTTCTTTATCAGTATGGATGCAAAAGACGCGAAGTTTTCTGAAATCGATACCGGGGAATTTCTGAAATCACTGAATCCACTGCACGTCGAAGAGTTCTGGTCCGACGTGGAGTCTCCCAAACTCCCACGACCTCTGGTACTGGCCTTAAGCCTCATCGGTGTGTTGTTGATCATGCCTCCTGCACTGGTCGCTTACAAACGCTCGACGACAACGAATACACCACGCATTCATATCGTTCCCGATATGGACTTCCAGCCTAAGCTGAAAACTCAAAATACAACGAGCATCTTTGCTGATGGTCGTGAAGTGCGACCGCATATCGAGGGAACCATTCCCCGTGGTCAGTATAAAGACGATAATATTCCGTTCTACTATGGCCTGAAAGAGCTGCCTGAAGATCAGGATGTCATCACAATTGCTCTGCAGGATGAGAAAAAACCGGCAGACAATAAAGCGGACGCATCTCAATCCGCAGATGCAAAACCTGCGGATCCCGCTGCAGCAGCGGCAGCCGAAGATAAACTGGCGAAGTTGCCTTGGGTGACGGAATTCCCCATGCCGGTGACTGAGAAAATGATGGCTCGTGGAAAAGAACGTTACCGGATTTACTGTTCCGTCTGCCATGGTCTGGGTGGAGAAGGCGACGGCCTGGTTTCACTGCGAGCCATGGAATTACAGCAGGGAACCTGGGTTCGACCAGCCTCTTATCATACCGATAATGTTCGTAAACTGCCGGTAGGGCGTCTCTTCCATACCATCAGTAACGGTGTTCGCAAGATGCCTGGATATTCGGCTCAGATTCCACCGGAAGATCGCTGGGCGATTGTACTCTACCTGCGAGCCCTGCAGAAAAGTCATCAGATTGACGCCAAAGATCTTCGCCCGGAAGAAAAAAATAAACTTCGAAATACGAAATAAGTAAATCGTTACGGCACACAACTTGTTGAATTTAATCTCGTTGTAAAAACAAGAAACGTTATGCAAACTTCACCTGATACTGACAAGAAGCTTCCCGTTCAAACCCTGGCTGAGCTGGGTCCCCTTCCCATGAAAGTGGCGCTGGGCTGTTCCGCTCTGTTGCCGGTCGCTTTCGTGCTGGGTTTGATATTCACCAACGGGTGGGATCTGTTTGCCTTCTCTTACCTGCAGAGTACGTTCTTCTGCCTGAGTATCTCGCTGGGCGCTTTGTTCTTTGTGATGATTCAGCAGCTCACGCGGGCCGGCTGGAGTGTGGTTTTACGTCGCCTGTCTGAGTTTATCTCCATGGGTGTGATTCCCCTGTCTGTGCTGGTACTGCCGATCGTACTTCTGACCCTGATGGGAAATGATACGCTGTATCAATGGGCGAACACCAAGACTGTCGCCGATGACCATCTGCTGCATGCCAAATCACCTTATCTGAATACCGGTTTCTTTGCAGTGCGTTATCTGATTTACTTTGGATCCTGGATTTTTCTGGCCCGGTTTTTCCTGAATAAATCAGTTGCCCAGGATGAAACTGGTGATCCCGAGCTGACACTGTTAATGGAACGCCGCAGTGGCCCCGCGCTCCTGCTGTATGCCTTTACAATCTCCTTTGCAGCCATTGACTTTCTGATGTCTCTGGATGCCCACTGGTTCAGTACGATTTTCGGCATTTATTACTTCGCCGCCGGTCTGGTCGGTTTCTTCAGCTTCCTGGCCATCAGCCTCATTTTCCTTCGCAGCAAAGGGCTGCTGAGGGAACCAGTCACAGTAGAGCACCTGCATGATGTTGGTAAGTTGCTGTTTGCCTTCAACTGCTTCTGGGCTTATATTGCGATTTCACAATACCTGTTGATCTGGTATGCCAACATTCCTGAAGAAACCAGTTTCTTTCTGCCTCGTCAGGAACAGGGTTGGGGTGTGGTCTCATTGATGCTGGTCATCGGTCACTTTGCGATTCCTTTTGTCTTCTTCATGTCACGCTGGATGAAGCGGAATCCCAAAACACTCTTCTTCTGGGCTGTTTATCTGCTGATCATGAACTGGGTTGATATTTTCTGGCTGGTCATGCCGAATATTGCCTTTGACGGCGTCAAGTCTGCAGTTACCTTCCAGATGGTCCTGATCAATGTCTGTTGCACAATTGGAGTTGGTGGTATCTTTGTCGCTGGAATCCTGAAGTACGCTGGTGAGAAATCAGTCATGCCGGTACGGGATCCCCGCCTGGAAGAATCACTCAAGTTTCACAATATTTAATTTCCGACTGATCAAATCGATCAGCAACTTCTAGAATAAGAGAATAAAATATGTCGGGTCATAAAGCAGCCTATGATGATCTCGATACAACGATGATCGCATATGTTGGTGCCGTTGGAACCATCATCACGTTTTTCACTGTATTCGCGGTTGCCGCGCTGGACTTGTCGTTTGAAAAGAAGCAGAACGTCGAGAAGGTGATCGAAATTCCGGAAGTGAATTCCGACAGCATTCTGGCTAACCAGGCTGCTGCTTTATCAGAATACCGCTGGATTGACCAGGATAAAAATATCGTAGTTGTGCCCATAGACCGGGCGATGGAAATTGTTGTTCAGGAAGAACAGGAAAAGCAGAAACAGGCAAAAACCAAAACACCATGAAACCGTTTGCATCTTCCATTCTGGTTCTTCTCTGCTGGGTATGCATTGTCATCCCGGTGCAGGCAGAACGTATGGAACAGGCTCCCAAAGATATCGAGAAACTGGATGTCATCGAACATCTGGATACAAAATTACCTTTGGAACTGAAGTTTCAGGACAGTACCGGAAAACAGGTGACACTGGGAGATTATTTTAAAAAGGATCGCCCCGTTATTCTATCACTGAATTATTCCAACTGTCCGATGCTGTGCTCCCTGCAGCTCACAGCGCTGGTCAGAGGTTTAAAAGGATTAGAGTGGTCTGCTGATCAACAATATGATTTTGTCTCTGTCAGTATTGATCCGAAAGAGACTCATCAGCGGGCGAATTTAACAAAACAAAAGTACTTCAAGGAATACGATCGTGCAGGCACAGCCGGTGGCTGGCATTTTCTGTGTGGTCAACAGGCATCCATTACGAAATTAGCGGAAGCGATGGGAGTTCAGTATCAGTTTGTCGAGGAGCGGAAGGAATATGCTCACCCGGCAGTCTTATTGATTTGTACTCCCGATGGTCGAATTTCCCGCTATCTGTATGGCGTCAATTTTCCTGAACAGACTCTGAAATTAGCTTTGGTAGAAGCATCGGAAGGTAAAATTGGTTCTACCATTGATCGGTTTTTACTGTTCTGTTTTCACTATGATGCAGACAGTGGTCGGTATGCTCCGACAGCACGGAATATTATGAAAATTGGTGGGTTTGCTACCGTTTTTATCCTGACTGTGGTTTTGATTCCCTACTGGCGGGGACGCAAAGGCAGAGTGAAAATGGAAACGACAGTGGGT
>AZIC01005125.1_pt1 | contig 9691 bp, 6 predicted proteins | sample 359061 | NCBI WGS metagenome assembly AZIC01 (sample SAMN02429709, study PRJNA222657) | marine sediment metagenome | biome: Sediment sample; isolation source: sample MGS-MES from oil contaminated site at the harbour of Messina (Sicily... | place: Italy: Messine | collected 2011-04-30 | depth 1 m m
GATCGTCTGGGTGCTGCAGTTACTGCAGGGCACAAAGTTACCCGCAGGCTGGGAGATGTTGCAACCGGTCTGGTATCTGATCCAGAAACTGCAGCAACGCATTCTGCCACTCTACCCGACGGTTTTACTGACGCTGGCCATCATTCCCATTCATATCTCCCAGTGCGTGATGGCGTATATCCGTCCGTTTAAACAGGAACCATTTCTGGTTTTGAATACACTGACCCAACTGATGACGGGAGTACTGGTCTGGTACCTGGGAAAAACCTATGGACCGGTGGGTGCTGGCTGGGGATTTCTCGTGGCGGGCTATCTACTGACGATTCCCGGGTTTCTGCTCATTTTGCTACGATTTATTACCCAGCGGAGATAACAGACTTTCGGCGGACCGCTGATTGAGAAACCCGTACTGCTCATTTTTGGCAAGAAAAAAGTTGACAGTTTGGGATCCTGGTTTTACTATCAGTAGATATTCATCCTTTCATTACGTACTCGTTGTTATTCTCTGATTTCATTTCTTTTCTCAATCAGGTTCGATGCCCGGTCAAGGTTCATTCGCGCTGCTGGTTTCCAGCAGATATGGGTATCTTCGACGAGTAGAGCGTTTCCGCCTCTGATTAATTCTATCTCTGTTTTTACAGGGTCGATGCCATCTTCGTTTATTGAAAAGGAGTTTTCATAATGCAATGGTTCTTGAAGCGAAATCACCTGTTCGTTTTGTTACTGTGTATCTCAGCGGGCTGGGTTTTGATGACCGTCAGCGCGGAGGTGGAACAAAATACCAGAGCTGTGAATCCCGATAGCTCGCCTGAAGTGAATCAGGAAACGCAGGCTCAAGACCTGTTTGCCCTGCCACAGGAAAGTCCACCACTTCAACGGGTCCAAAAGCAGATAACGGCTTCGGAAATCAAGATCGTTCAGCCTTTCTATCCACCTTTGCCCAAAAACGAGCATACGATTCAGCAGGAACTCCACGCCGAGACCAAAGCGGAATTTTCCGACACTCCTTTAGTTGAAGTGTTGAACTTCTTTCAGACCCAGCATGGCATCAATATTTATCTGGATGCGCTGGCCCTGAAACAGGATGGCCTCACCGCCAAAGAGCCCGTGAATGTGTCGCTGAGTGGGCTTAAACTCAAGTCCGCGTTCGACATCATTTTAAAGCCGCTCGGGCTGGATTATGTAATCGATCAGGAAGTGCTGAAGATTACGACGATTGAAGAAGCGCATCGTACTTTGAAAGTACGGATCTATCCTGTCGCCGACTTAGGCAATTCCCCCGAGGAATTCGCGGCGCTTGAAAACGTGATCCGCAATACCTGCCTGCCACCTTTAGCGATGCGACAAAAAACTTATCCGGTCGATGATCTGGTAATTGGTGGTTCCGGGAAATCAACCGGAAAATCATCCGTGCCGTATTCAAGTCGCAGTATTTCCATCGTTCCCCAGTGTCAGGCACTGGTGGTGAACGATACAGATCGAGTGCACTTCAAAATATCGGAGTTATTGAGTCAGCTCAGGCAGGTCCGCCAGGATCAGGCAAGCCAGAGTTCTGAAGCAAAGTGATTCTCAGTTGTCACATTTTTCAAAACAGGGGACTGATTATGAGTTGGTTACGAAAACAGAATGTTTGTGCTGCAATACTGGTTTGTCTGGCAGTCGGGTGCGGCGTGATGGCGGTAAACGCAGAAGTGAAGAAAAATACTGCGATTCCTGCAGCAGAGAAGTCTCCTGCCCAGGAAACAGTCACAATTGAAACAGCGACGTCACAACAGCAGGTTAAGAAAACCCGGCAGAGATCGTTTCCGGCGCTCACAAAACGTGAACTGAAAATTCAAGAAGCGCTGGGAGAAGAAACCGATTGTACTTTTTTTGATCAGCCCTTGTCTGAAGTCATGGACTTCTTTTCGGAGACTCATGACATCCCCATTCTCATTTTCGGCAATGATTTGGGAGAGGAAGGTTTAACCGTTGAAGAACCAGTGAATATTAGTATCGAAAAAATTGCCCTGCGAGATACCTTGGAACTCATCTTAGAGCCCATCGGTTTGACTTATATTGTGGAACATGGAGTTGTGAAGATTACGACTTCAATTAAAGCAAGTGAGAAACTGACGTCGCGTGTGTACCCGGTCGGTGATCTCTGCCGGACCGTTGAAGATTATCTCACACTGGAATCCGCACTCAGAAATGCAGACTTCGGTGAATGGCGGTCGCGGAAATCTGTCTGCGCTCCTGAACAGACTGCTGCCCAGACACAACAAGCCGCTAGCCATGGTCCCGCAGGAGGAGGTTTTTTCAGTATACCAGGTGGGAATTTTAAGGGAGGAGAAAGTATCGACCCATTGCTTTACGAAAATGGTGCCGGCGGAACAATTACGATGGTTCAACAAAGTAAAGCACTGGTCATCACACAGACGTATCACGCACACAATGCCATTGTAGATCTGTTAACTCAAATCAGAGAAGCCAAGGCTACTGAATAGTTAACGTATCTCAACCCGATTACAGATTCAAAATTCAAGTAAATCAAGAGATATCTACAGCAGGAGAAAATGATGAAACAGCTAACCGATATGGGAAGCCGGAGAAAAAACTTCGCGATGATACTGTTGAGTTGCCTGGTTGCGACAGGTTTTATCATCACGGTAAACGCTGAAGAAAAGCAGAAACCGCAGGAGACTTCAGCGAAAAAGCCGACGGTGAATGCCATTTCGAAAACGATCGCGCCCGCAGACCAGGAAAAAGCGAAAGGGGCAAAGCCAATCTTCTACCCGACGCTCACTGCCCGCGAACAGACATTTGAAGTGGCGCTGAAAATGAATACCGATGCCGACTTTGTAGAATCACCTCTGGCAGATGTGATGACCTTTTTCAGTGAAAAACATAAAGTGCCCATCGTGATCCAGGCGAAAGACCTGGAAAATAATTTGGGAATCACCCCAGATGAGCTCATCAATGTGTATTTTTCTGAAATCAGCCTCAGCGATGCCTTGTTACAGATCCTGGACCCGCTGGATCTGACGTTTATCGTCGATCGAGGACTGATTCAGGTCCTCTCAAAAGAGTCTGCATCGGAAACGTTCAAAACCAGGGTGTATCCGGTAGGCGATCTATGCATCATTGATGAAGATTACCTGGTCCTGGGTACCTCTATCCAGAATGCCAATCTGGGAAATTGGAAACCAGTTCGCATCACTACCAAATTGAGTAACTCGAATCCCAATCAGGGACTGAAGGGAAGTGGCGGCTCAGGTTTTTTTAACGTTCAAGGTGGATTAGGAGGTGGCCTGGGGGATGGCCTGTGGAGTGGTGGCGGTTTTGGTGCCGGTTTTGGTGGCGGGGGTGGATCACAGGCTGCTTACGCGGATGAACCGGGGGGGACAATCTCCGTGGTGCAGCAGTCCCATGCGCTGGTGATCAGCCAGACTTATCATGCCCACAATGCGATTGTCGAATTACTGACACAGCTCCGCCAGGCCCAACAGGACAGTAAATGACATAACCAATCCAGGAATCAGCTGAACAATTTCGAATCGAAATAATCTGTGAAAGGATATAGCGATGAGTAGAAATCAGAACCACAGTCGCTCCTGTTTACCGTCTGTAGGTATGGGAGCTTTGTTACTCGGGGCGTTGACACTGGCGATTCAGGCAGAAGAAATAGCAGCGGTGCCGGATAAGAAGGCCGAATTACCCAAAGTTGCTATGAAAGCACAGCCCGTCTTTTATCCCGTGTTAACCAAACGTGAAGAACTGATCGACAGCATGCTGAAGCGGGATACCCATGCAAATTTTCCCAAGATCCCTCTGTATGAAACGATGGTATATTTTTCGGAGTTGCATAATATTCCGATTCTCCTGCAGGACAAATATCTGGAAGAGGCCGGCGTAACCCGGGAAGAAATGATCGATGTCAATTTCACAGATCAATCCCTGCAAAATGTGCTGGATTATATTCTGGACCCTCTTGATCTGACGTATGTGGTCGACAAGGAAATGGTTCTGATAACTACAAAGGAACGAGCGGCGCGAATGTTCAAGACGCGGGTCTATCCCGTGGGCGATTTATGCAGTTCCAGCCCGGATGGCTACACCGCACTGGAACTGGTAATTCGCAACGCACGTCTCGGAGAGTGGAAACCAAGTGGCATTGACCAGCTGGCCCCCATTTATGGTTCCTCCGGCCAGGATGCCCAGGTCTATAACTTCCAGTTTAAAGGGGGGACCATTTCGATACATGAACCGAGTAAATCACTGGTAATCAGCCAGACCTATCATGCACACGAAGCGATCGTAAAACTGTTACAGGATCTGAGAAAAGCCCAGGCAGCGCAGTAGAAGTCGGCGGACCGCAGCTTCTGAAAACCGACGCATAAAAAATGGAGCAGGCCGAGGGGAGCAGCCCGCTCCATTTTTATGCTCGTTATTTACCGCCATTTGGTGTGCGGCTCATAATATAGTTGAACAGGTCCTTCACTTCCTGATCGCTCATGGTTTTGGTCAGTCCATCAGGCATCAGTGACAGATCCAGAGCCTTGAGAATTTCGATCTCATCTTTATTGATGAGTACGGTCTGCCCTTTGACATCTCGCAGTGTGAGTGTCTTGGTCGTCTGCTCATCAATGAGCCCCGTCACCGTCCGCCCGTCGTCCGTGACAACCAGGAAGTTGGTGAATTCTTCACGAATGGCGGCACTCGGGTCAACAACTGCCAGCAGCATGAAGTCCAGGTTGTCGCGTTCGTAACCCGTCAGTTTCGGGCCGGCTTTACCCCCTTCGCCGTATAGTGTATGACAGACGGCGCACGTTTTATTAAACAGGACTTTCCCGGCTGAGAATTCCCCGCCGCCCGCTTTGACCAGTTCGGACACCCGCTTCATTTCCTGCTGTTTTTCTGCAGGAGTCGAACCGCGGACTTTACCCCAGTGCTTCTTGATACTGGCTTTGATCTCCGGGTCGTCATGCAGCGACATCTGTTGCACGACATCCAGGGGAATTGTATTGGCCTTGATCCGCCACGCGTCGACTTGAGCGAGGAACTGCTTGCTCCACGCTTTACGACTGGCGAGCACCCGCTGCGCCGTGCTGCGAACATCGTGTTCGTCGAGCAGTGTGCTGTGGTAGCGGGCCAGGATATTTTTCCCGATACTCGGGTTTTCAAAATTCATCAATGCCTGCAGCGACACTCGTTTTAACGAGTGTGTGTCGGCTCCGGATGACGAGAGGATTGCCGTCAGCGGTCCGACGGCTTCTTTGGTTTTGAGTTGTCCCAGGATTTCAATGTAAGTCAGACGCGTCGGACGATCTGCATTTTTATCTGCAACAATTTTCAAGGCGCGCTGGGTCGCTTCCTTGTCTCCTAGCCTTAACGCTAAAGCCAGGTCCGATTCTCCCAGGTTCTTCTGGTATTCGACCAGTTCCTTGCTGAGCTCTTCAGGCAGGTTGTCGATTTTTTGGCCGCGGAATGCTTCCAGCATGCCCACCATCAGTTTTTCTTTATGCTGATCTGAAGGCGCCAGCTTCAGCAACTGGGCACACATCGCGTAATTTTCATCGCCGCCCGCCATCGCATATCGCTGCATGATGCGTTCGAGAATGAAATCCTGCACCATCTGAACTTTCCAGAAGCCTGGCTTCGAAAACAGTTGTAAAACCAGTTCCCGATCGGAAGTGGCTTTGCTTTCGATGGCCCACCACAACAGCAGGGGAATATGCAGATCCTGCAGATCCTCTTCCCGCTGCAGGAGTTCGGCGGTAATCGCGAGCCCCGATTCTGCGGGGAGTCGTTTAGCCGTGGATGCCAGTTGCGATCGTACTTCGGCGTAAGGTTCCGTTTTCGCAAGACCGACCAGTGACTCAGTCAGCTTTTTCGAACTGGTGTGGGAATCGCCGAGCAGTCGGATCGTCCAGCGACGCATGTGTTCATCGCGGTGTCCCAGCAGTTCCAGCGCCAGCTCTTTGTTGAACGCACCGAGTTGATTCAACGCCCAGAGTGCTTCCAGGCAGCGATCGTCATTCTCATCTTTTGCAATTGCCAGTAACGAGGGAACCATCGATGTGTCACCGCGTTCGCCAATCACCTGCACGGCTTTCTGACGGAACCATTTGTTTTTGTGGCCCATGGTTTCAATCAGTTCCGCATTGGTCTGTTTGGAAAGATCGAATGGTTTGAGGGGCTGATAGTCGGTTGGTTTGAGACGATAGATACGGCCGCTGGTTTTGTGCCAGTTGTCGCGGGGGTCGACGTGCGTCAGGCGGCTGTCATACCAGTCGGCAAGATACACGCTGCCATCAGGGCCCACCTTGATATCAACAGGGCGGAACCAGCGGTCCTGCGTCATCACGATCGGAGGCATATCTTCTGTTCGAAAAGTGGATGTATCCGGAATCAGATTGCTGGCCATCACGCGGTTATGCAGTGAGTTCGCTGCGAAGACGGCACCGTTGTATTTTGGCGGGAAAGCGCCCCCTTCATAAATGGAGAAGGTCTGGCTGAAACGTTCCTGGTAACCTTTGTGCCGCATATGTTCGTAATATCCGAAGGCGTATGAATTCGTCAGCGGACCATGTTTGCCCCAGTTCTTATGAGCATATCCGCCCTGGGCATAATGCATGCCGCGGGTACTTCCGTTATTCGTACCGGAGAAGACGCGGCCTTTGGAATCGATTTCCACACTGAAGGTATTTCCGCCCCCTTCTGCGTAGATTTCGAAGATTTTTGTTTCGGGGTGATATCGCCAGATCATCTGACCTTTAAAGTGCACGTTTTTTGTGACGGCCGAACTGACGGTCCCGGTGGTCGTACTGCCGTTCGCGCCGTACAGCCAGCCATCGGGGCCCCACTTGATGCTGTTGGCAACAGAATGCGTGTCTTCCAGACCGAAGCCGGAGAGATGGACTTCAGGATCGCCGTCGGGAATGTCATCGCCGTCGGTATCGGGATAGAACAGAAGGTAAGGAGGATTCAAGACCCAGATTCCGCCTTTGCCGACCGTGACTGCGGAGACAATATTCAGACCGGTAATCACGTCTTTGATTTTATCGAACGTCCCATCGCCGTCAGTGTCTTCGAGCACCGAAATTTTGTCCGCTCCTTTGAAGTGGTTTGGCGGTGCGGGGGGGACTTTATCGAAGACGGCTCGCAGGTACTGGTCGTATTTGACGACTTTCAAGCCAGCGGGAAACGGGTACTGCAGGTACTGTACGACCCACATTCGACCACGATGGTCAAAGCTTAAATAGAGAGGCTGCATGACTTCGGGTTCCGCAGCAATGCTTTCCATTTCAAAGTCTTTATGGACCTGAAACAGTTTGACCGCCTGTTCGGGAGGAGTCGGGTCAGATTCGTCGCCAACTTCCCCTTTGCCTTTAAAAGCTTTCATGACTTTGTCGACCTGCTCGTTGGCAGCGACATTCTTCTTGAAGCGATCACGGGTGATCTTCCCGGCGACATCCACCTGGGGTGGTGCCTGTTTCAGACACCAGTAGATGGCGTTAACCAGGGTGTGCGTAAAAGTATTGATTTTGAAATCGCTGGCGTGCCCGAGTGACGTATAAAACACCAGCGATTTTTTATAACGGTTCGTCCAGGCCACAGGCATATGGACCGGTTGTCCGTCTACGTTGGACAGGCCGATTAATAATGTCTTCGTTGAGCTTTTGAGGTTCGTGCTCTTATACATCGAACCTTCGCTGCGGAAGTACTTATTGCGGACCGTCGCCATAATCGGGTCCTGTTCGGCCCGCAGCTGGGTGGTCACATCCGTGGGAGTTTTATTATTAAAGTCGCCCGCGTATTCGCCCCCCAGTACTTCCGTGTCGAAGTTCTTCCACTCGACATATCCGTCCGCCGGTTTCCCTTTGCTGAGCGAAAAGCCGTGGCTGGAAGTGCGAATGGCAACCAGCGGTTTACCGGAATCGAGATAATCGCGAAGCAGTTTCATCTGGGCGGCCGGTAATGTTTTTCGACGCACACTCAGGAACAGCAGGTCTGCTTCTTTAAGCGCTTTCAAACCAGTGAACGAATTCGGGTCGTCTTTGTCGGCGAACACAAACTCGGTACGAAATCCGAGAGGCTGAAGATGCGCTTTGGCAAAGGCAGGCAGGCTTTCGGCCGTCTTGTAACCTTCTTCCCCAATCATAAACAGGATCAGAGGCTGGTCAGCGGGAGTCGCTGCTTTTTTAGAATCAGTCTTCTCTTCACCGGGGAGCGGGAAAACGAACAGACTGCAGAAACCGAGAACGACAAACAGTGAGAGCGCGTGCTTCAAAATCACTCTATTGAGCATGAGGACCACTTCTTTGTGAGGTAAAACTAAAGGAAATTAAATAATGGTGGTCCTTCATAATAACAGCCCTCTGAATGCAATGTCACCCGTCAAAAGTAATTTTTTGCGAAGAAGTGTTCACTTTGCTGAGTCAGGCGCTGGCGATTCTCTATATGCCTTAAGTCTATGTAATAGGTAAAGATAGACTGAAGAATCGCTTTTCGTCTGTACCCGTTTTCTGGTAATTTGAAACAAACAGATTCCCGGTTTTTCACCCTGAGCTGGATTCGCCTGCATGTCGCGTATTTCTCAACTGGTTTTCATCATCTCACTGCTCTGTGGCTGCTGGCTGGCGATGATGGGGGTCCACGAACTGGGACACGTTTTGGGAGGAGTCTTTACGGGAGGTTCCATTTCGCGGGTGGTTCTGCATCCGTTTTCGATTTCGCGAACCGATCTCTCCGTCAATCCCGCACCTGCGCTGGTTGTCTGGGCGGGGCCTGTGTTGGGGGTGTTGCTGCCTCTATTGTTCTGGCTGACAGGGCATCTGTTGCAGACTTCCGTAGTTTCGCTCTTGCAGTTTTTCGCCGGCTTCTGTCTGATCGCGAATGGCGCTTATATTGCTGGCGGTGCAATGGAAGGGATTGGCGACTGTGGCGTGATGTTACAGACCGGTACGCCTCTGTGGGTGATGTGGGGCTTTGGACTCTTAACCGTTCCCGCCGGTTTCTGGCTCTGGCATCGACTCGGTTCATTTCAGGACTGGTGGCGGGATCCGAAACGTGTTTCAGAACAAACCGCCTGGTTCATGCTTTTGGCCGTAGCAACACTGGTAGTGCTGCTGGTCTGTTTTTCTGCTCGATAATGGTTTCCGGTTTGCTTCCCGCCGGTTGGATCTGATACCTTGGGAGTAGCACGGACCTTCGCTTTCAGGAGAAATTCATGTCAGAAGTCTTTAATCGTCGTCGGATGCTGGGAATTTGCGCCGCCTCTGCCTCTGCATTGTGTCTGCCTGCAGTGGGCCATACAAAATCGGCCAAGCCCAAAGTGAAAACTTTCACGTACAAAACAGTGGGTGAGCTGGAGATCAAAGCGGATGTCTACCGGGCCGACGATAATCAAACGCGGCCTGTGATGGTCTGGTTCCATGGTGGTGCATTGATTGTCGGGCATCGAGGTGGCGTGAGTGGCCGCGTATTACGGGATATGCTGGGGGCGGGTTACACGGTCGTTTCGTTTGATTATCGTCTCGCCCCGGAAACGAAACTGCCGGAAATCATCGCGGATCTGGAAGATGGTTTTACCTGGCTGCATCAAAAGGGGCCGGAGCTATTCAATGTCGATACCAGTAAGGTCGCTGTCTCGGGCGGTTCTGCGGGAGGCTGTCTGACGATGGTCGCCGGCTACCGGGCGAAACCCAGG
>AZIC01004689.1_pt1 | contig 9655 bp, 7 predicted proteins | sample 359061 | NCBI WGS metagenome assembly AZIC01 (sample SAMN02429709, study PRJNA222657) | marine sediment metagenome | biome: Sediment sample; isolation source: sample MGS-MES from oil contaminated site at the harbour of Messina (Sicily... | place: Italy: Messine | collected 2011-04-30 | depth 1 m m
ACGCAAGCAGCCGGGCTTTGGGAATTGATTCAGTCGAAATTAATTCGAACCACCGGCGGAAGCAGTGGCAGTCTGTCGCGTGGGAGGCAATTCGGGCAGTTGCTGTTCGAGATGTCCTCTGGATTTCGACCAGACGAGCAGACCTTCGACCATCATCCAGATCTGGAGTGCAATCACAACCAGGCCGAACAGGAACAGATACCATTCATCGGCACTGTAGGCCCAGCCCGAACTGCTGTTGAACATGTTCCAGAGCATGGCCCAGGCGGGCATGATCAGCATGACAATCATGGGCACAAGAGCAAAGATGATGGGTTTATTCCGGCGACGGAGATAGAACACAATGACCATAAACGCGAGGCCGGCCAGCAGTTGGTTGGTGGCGCCAAAGAGAGGCCAGAGAATCAGGCCGCCACTCCCGGGGCCAGAGGTAGCATCTTTCGGCAGCATGGCAACCAGGCCTCCAAGGAAGACAGCCAGACCGGTGGCCGCATATTTATTGGTGAGGGGTTTAATGTGAACCGTGGCTGCCAGTTCCTGAATGACGTAACGTTGCAGACGCGTGGCGGTATCCAGTGTGGTGGCGGCAAAACTGGCGACGAGGACGGCGATGATACTGATGCCCAGTTTCATCGGTATTCCGATGGTTCCCAGAAAGTTCGCACCGCCCAGAATGAATGCACCGATTTTGTCTTTCAGCTTAAATGCAGCCCAGCCATCTTCGGCTTTGGCGTTATAGCGGGTTTCCCAGGCAGCGACTCCAGTGAGCTGGGTTCCCGTAGCTGCATCGATGGTCGGCTGATAGGTATAAGCGGCCCCTTCACCGACGCGAGAGAAATCTCCCATCCCGACGCCGGCACAACAGGCGAGAATCACAATGACCGCCAGGCCTCCTTCGAGGAGCATGGCACCGTAGCCGACGTATTGGGCGTCGAGTTCAGATTCGACCTGCTTGCTGCTGGTACCGCTGCTGACGAGACAGTGGAACCCACTACAGGCTCCGCAGGCAATGGTGATGAACAGGAATGGCCAGATAGGGGGTGCATCGGCGGGGGTATTCTTGGCGACCGCGGGAGCACTGCCAACCAGATCTGCCTGGCCTGTGGCGCCGGCAACGATGGCACCGATGAGCAGCAGTCCCAGAGCGAGTACCAACTGGTGACTGTTAATGAAGTCGCGGGGTTGCAGCAGCAGCCAGACCGGGAGCACCGAGGCGATGGCACAATAGGCGAGCAGCACGAAGGTCCAGAGAATGACGACATTGGGAAATGGACCGGTGAGTTTAAGGTCAGGAAATATGGCCGAGATATCAACGGGCCAGTAATAGGCGCCCAGATAAACCGAGGCATAGACAATCGCCAACGCGACCAGCGAGGGAACGAGCAGTTCCGCGTTCTGTTTATAAACCATCAGGCCAATGACAATGGCGATGGGCATGGTGATCCAGACGGGGATGACGGTTTCGGGATAGAGGGCAAAAATGATGGCAATGACCAGTCCGAAAATTGCCAGAACGACCGTCAAAGCCAGCAGCAGAATCAGCAGAAACAGGATCCGGGTTCGCGGTGCAATCAAACGGCCGGCGACTTCGCCAACGGTTTGTCCGCGGTTGCGCAACGAAACGACCAGCGCGCCGAAATCGTGAACGGCGCCGATGAAAATCGAACCAACCAATACCCACACGAGCGCGGGCAGCCAACCCCAGAAGACGGCAATCGCAGGACCAACAATCGGGCCGGTTCCGGCGATACTGGTGAAGTGATGGCCGAAGATGACTTCTTTTTTGGTGGGAACAAAATCGATATCGTCCCGCAGCTGTTTACTGGGAACTTCCGCGTCTCCGTCGACGTTAAAGATTTTCTGGGACAGCCACTTCCCATAAGTGTGGTAGGCAATGATGTAACCTACAAAAGCTCCTGCAGCGATCAACAATGTGGCCATTCGTGTTTTACTCCAGCATTTCTCGAAAAATCAGCTGTACTGATAGACGGTTTCAAGGCTCCGAACCGGTTTAAAGTCGATGCGGACGTGAATTTTGGGTCCGATTTTGCACTGAAGATGGACTTCCTGAAAGCAGAAAGTGTTAAATCAGAGCGCTTAGTACAGATTATCCAACTGCCTCTGGAATCGCAAATCAGTCAGTCCTGCTGGCAGCCAGACCACACTCATAAGCACACACATTCGTATACATTCAAATACCATTTCACGCGACCACCGGCGTCAGAATCGGCACAATCGGCAAACCTGGCGAATCCGGCAAAGCGACACCCATCTTTCGATAACAACGTTATTTATCCCATCTTAGCAGAGATTATCTGTAAGAGTGCGCCGATGTAGTTAGTACCCACGAGGAGCTCAGTAAATGAAGCAGGGATGTGGGTCATTGCCGGTAAGAGAATCATGCTTGAAAACGCAGCCGGTCTCTGGTCAGCCTGAGGAATCGGAGCTGTCCGGGATGGAATTCTTGAACCCGGCCTGATTTGTCTTATTTACATACGAAAATACAACGGGTGACAAACTTTAATTCAAATCAATAAGAGGTTTGTCGCCTCTTCAGATATCACCTCATTGGCCCAGAACTAAGATCTACGGAAGGAGTATTCACGATGCTTGTATTGTCGAGACAACGCGACGAGAGCATCATCATCGGTGACAATATTGTCATTACAATTGTCGATATCCGGGGTGATAAAGTACGGTTAGGAATTCAGGCACCAACAGAAATTCCAGTGCACCGTCAAGAAGTATACGATGCGATTCAACGAGAGAACGCGATGAAAGAATCGGAACCGCATCGCCCAGCAGCGAAGTCGCCATCAAAAAATGCCAGCGAATGATTTCTTTGCCTGAGAGTCATTCCACTGTTGGGGATAGCAGTGATTGGTGAAAGTACAATTAAAGAGTAATTGAATGAGTCGCGAAGGGAGGTCGGCACGATGTCGGCCTCCCTTTGTTTTATGCGCGGGTCAAGATACTGCTGTCAGAGATTGAAACCGTCCAGTGGCGATCGGATGTGACTTGGGCCGCGGATACAGGCCAGTTGCAGCTGTGAAGTAATGTTCTGACTTCATCCAGTGTCAGGGCGGCGTGCAGGGAATCGCGGAACATCTGACGCTGATGCGGATTCGCGTCCGTCGCATACAGCGTAACGAGTCGATCCAGTGCGGCAGGCGAATCGGGCCGCAGCAAATCCCTCAGGAAGAGAAAGCCTCCCGGCTTCAGAACGCGTTTGATTTCAGTAAAGACCGACTGTGGCTCAGGAATGTGGTGGATGAGACTGTTGGAGATCACGCCAGCAAAACTTTGATTTTCACAGGGAAGCTGCTTGGCATCAGTGTGTTCCAGGAGAATCGATTCGTTCAATCCCGCGCCCTGAATATTCAGCTGTGCCACCTTGAGCATTTCCGCGGCGAGATCGGTGGCGATGATCCGCAGTTGTGAAACACGCTGACAGATCTCGATAGGAATGAGTGCGGTTCCGGTTCCCAGGTCGAGAATTCGAAGCGGCTGCGTGTAACCAGCGCTGACCTGTTGCTGCTGGCTGGCAGTGATGAAGGGGAGTACAGACTCTGTGAACTGTTGATTGACCTCGCTGTGATCCATGGCGTCATAGTCAATGGCTTCTTCGCGAGTGTCCATCACTTCGGGTTCGAGTTGTCGTGGAATCATCGTGTATGCCTGCAGTCAAATTGATCGATTTCAACTGTGAATAAAAAAAGAGCCCTCACTCAATGAGAGAGAGGGCTCTTTTCAATTTTCCATCATGAATGGCAAACGTTGATTACTCCCCTTCGGAAGAACCGCCGTCACCTTCCACAGAGCCGACGGTTGCCAGCTCTTCAGTTTCTGCTTCGTAAGAACCATCGAATTCGAGCTGTTTCTTATCGCCGACTTCGGTGACCTTGACGAGCACTTTATTCTTACCTTCAAAGGCACCACGTAGCAGTTCTTCTGCCAGCGGGTCTTCGATGTAGCGTTCGACAGAACGACGCAGCGGACGTGCACCGTAGTCGAGTTCGCCACCCTCGGAACCTTTGTCGATGATAAATTCGCGTGTTTCGTCGGTCAGTTCGAGGATGACCCCCTGTTCTTTCAGACGGCTGCGGACTTTGCCCAGTTCGATATCCACGATCTGCTTGAGTTCTTCGCGGGTCAGTTTACGGAACACAACGACTTCGTCGAGACGTCCCAGGAACTCCGGTTTGAACTCTTTCTGCAGGTCGTGCATCAGGTTTCGTTTCATGGCATCGTAGCTGGTGTCATCGTCGGCTTTACGGAACCCGAAGGCATCACCATGAGCCATTCCCTGAGCACCGGCGTTGGTGGTCATGATCAGCACGACGTTTTTGAAGTCGACCTTGCGACCGAAACTGTCGGTCAGGTGGCCTTCTTCCATAATCTGCAGCAGCATGTTGAAGACATCAGGGTGAGCTTTTTCGATTTCGTCCAGCAGCACAACGGCGTAAGGACGACGACGAATTTTCTCGGTCAGCTGACCGCCTTCTTCAAAGCCGACATATCCCGGAGGAGCACCGATCAGACGACTGACGTTGTGTTTCTCCATGTATTCACTCATGTCGATCTGAATCAGAGCAGTTTCATCACCGAACATGAATTCCGCCAGAGTTTTGGCCAGCAGGGTTTTACCGACACCGGTGGGACCGGAGAACAGGAAGGCCCCCATCGGACGCTTGGGATCTTTCAATCCACTGCGGCTGCGACGGACGGCTTTGGAAACCTGTTTGATGGCTTCGTCCTGGCTGATGACCCGCTGATGCAGTTCATCTTCCATATTCAGCAGACGGACGGTGTCTTCGCTGGAGAGACGGGTCAGAGGTACGCCGGTAATTTTGGCGACGACTTCTGCTACCACTTCCGCATCGACCACGCCGTCGACTTCTTTGGATTTTTCACGCCATTCCTGCGTCAACGATTCTTTGCGTTTCTTCAGTTTATCAGCCTGATCCCTCAGGTTGGCAGCCAGTTCAAAGTCCTGGTTGGCAACTGCTTCTTCCTTGGACTGATTCAGACGTTCTGATTCTTCTTCCAGTTCTTTGAGATCGGGAGGACGCACCATGGATTTGAGACGGATACGAGCACCTGCTTCGTCGATGACATCGATGGCTTTGTCTGGGAGACAACGACCTGTAATGTACCGGGAAGAGAGTTCGACCGCTTTTTCGAGAGCATCGTCGGTGATTTGCACTTTGTGATGCTCTTCGTAACGTTCACGCAGACCACGCAGAATTTCGACTGTCTGTGAGTCGGTCGGTGGTTCGACCATCACGTTCTGGAATCGTCTTTCCAGGGCGCTGTCTTTTTCAATATATTTACGATATTCGTCGAGGGTGGTTGCACCGATACACTGCAGTTCGCCACGACTCAGAGCTGGCTTTAAGACGTTGGATGCATCGATGGCACCTTCCGCACCGCCGGCCCCGACGAGGGTATGCAATTCGTCGATGAACAGAATCGTGTTTTTGGCACGACGCACTTCGTTCATGACGGCTTTGATTCGTTCTTCGAACTGACCACGATATTTCGTGCCAGCGACCATCATCGCGAGGTCGAGAACCACGATGCGACGATCACGGAGCAGATCAGGAACTTCGCCGTTGACGACCATCTGGGCAAAGCCTTCGACGATCGCCGTTTTCCCAACGCCGGCTTCCCCTAAGAGAACCGGATTGTTTTTCTGACGACGACAGAGAATCTGAATGACGCGTTCGATTTCTTTGGAACGGCCGATAACCGGATCCAGTTTTTTCTGCTTGGCGAGTTCAGTCAGATCGCGACCAAAACTATCCAACGCTGGTGTTTTGCTTTTTCCGGCTTTCTGGCTGCCTGTTCCGGGAGTCCGTTCGCCAGCTTCGCCACCTTCCAGGCCATGCCCCAGAAGATTGAGAACTTCTTCGCGCACTTCTTCGAGTTTCAGCCCCAGATTCATCAGAACCTGAGCGGCAACGCCATCCTGCTCACGGAGCAGCCCCAGCAGCAGATGCTCTGTACCCACATAGTTGTGGTTCAGGTTCCGTGCTTCTTCCATGGCGTATTCGATGACTTTTTTCGCACGCGGCGTTTGAGGAAGCTTGCCCATCGTGACCATGTCCGGTCCGGACTGCACAATTTTTTCGACTTCCAGACGGATTTTTCTCAGATCCACGTCCAGATTTTTCAGCACATTGGCTGCGACACCTGAACCTTCTTTGACTAATCCCAGAAGGATATGTTCGGTCCCGATATATTCGTGATTAAACCGCTGAGCCTCCTGATTGGCCAGCTGCATCACCTTTCGAGCTCGATCTGTAAACCGCTCGTACATAACTTGTTTCTCCTATGGCCCGTACATCTCGGGCTCTTATGGATGAACACTGTGAATCTGAGCTGAAACCAACGGTCTCAATTCCAGACCCACTTCTCCCAACCTGTTTATGAAATTTGAATTGTCGTTTATATTGTCTGCTGATAATTTAAAAATGTCGAAACCGCATGTGTACACTTAGTTACGGCATTCTCAATTGATTCGCTACTGCACTTTGAAAAAGAAAGGTTCCTTGGAATAATACGTTACTCACCAAAAAACGTCGAGGAATTTCCCAAAACTACTGTAAGAACAACTGAGGAAGTGACTGAAACACCACAACTTACTAAAATATTATACCCATTTTAACAACTGGAATTTCACTGGCCTGTACTAAATCGGGACAGGGAGTTTGATTCATAGTGGAAAACAGCAAAAATCACCACCCTGCCAAAGCCTTAAAATCGACACAACCCACAAAGCCAGCATTTTCAATTCTAGTCCCCAACCCCTAATGTAGCAAGATAAGCCTTTGATCGGTTACCCTAATTAAAAGAAGACTGGAGCGTCACCAGTCGGTAACATTCAATTATTTCCGGCTTCAACCAGTCCAGAAACATAACCATTCCCATGCATCATTTACTGACAGCCGGAGCACAACGGGCCTTGATTCAGGCAGAACGGATTACCGACAGTTCAGCTGAAGGGGAACCGACACTTGCCCCTCTGCTGGCTGCGCTGGCTTTGGAAGAATCGCGGGCCGCGGAAATCATGCTGGCGTATCAGATTGACCTGGCCCTGATCCTGCAGGAATTCCAGTTACCGCTGCCTCAGACCCCAACTGCCTCCCCCCCTGATTCACCAGATCAACCACTGGAATTGTCTCAGGCACTACAACAATACCCTGCTTTTAGAGAGGTGTTAAATCACGCGATGCAGCAGGCGAGCCGCGCAGACGTCCCCACCGAAATCGGGAGTGAGCATCTGTTGTGGGGCCTGCTGGCATCAGCGGGAAAAGAATCTGAGTGGCTCCACAGGGAAGCAGGTCTTTCTGTAGACAAGCTGGATGACTCGATCAATGTCGTTTTTCGACAGACAACAGAACCAATCAATGTCGATTTTGCGCTGCGAACGGTCGCAGCCACAGCCAGCGATCAGACAAATACACTGCGAACCATCGATGCCGCCACCAATCGCCTGCGGGAAGGTTTACGGGTCATCGAAGATTTTCTCCGCTTTTCGCTGGATGATGCCCATTTAATGAGTCTGCTGAAAACAACGCGTCATCAGCTGACAGACGCCCTCAGGTTTATCGGCCCCGACACACTGATTTCCAGTCGAGATACATTAAATGACGTCGGCACTTCAGTCAGCACGACATCCGAATTCGATCGTTCTTCGCTGGAACATCTGCTGCAGGCCAATCTGAAACGAGTTCAGGAAGCAGCACGAACCCTGGAAGAATTCAGCAAGCTGATATCGCCAGAAGCGGCTGCCATTTTTAAACAGATGCGCTATGCCAGTTACACCCTGGAAAAAACCATCTTGACCTGCATCGCCAGCCAACGCAGACTGGAAAACAGCCGACTCTATCTGCTGGTATCGGAAAGCCTGTGCCATCATGGCGCTGGCCCGGCGGTTCGAGAATCACTGGCTGCGGGTGTGGACCTCGTACAGATTCGTGAAAAATCGATGACGGACCGCAAGTTGCTGGAACATGGAAAACGTGTGCGGGGCTGGACCCGCGAAGCTAATGCGATGCTGATTATGAACGACCGTCCGGATCTGGCGATCGCTATTGATGCTGATGGCGTGCACGTCGGACAGGACGAACTGCCCGTGCGTGAAGTCCGGCAGATTGTAGGGCCTCGCCGACTGATTGGAGTCTCGACACATAATATTGAACAGGCGCGTCAGGCGGTACTGGATGGCGCAGACTATATTGGGGTCGGCCCCACGTTTCCCACTTCAACCAAGAAATTTTCCGAACATGAATACGCGGGGCTGGATTTCGTCAGACAGGTCGCCGCCGAAATCACGTTGCCTTGGTTTGCTATCGGAGGCATCCAGGCCGATAATCTGCAACAGGTACTGAAAGCAGGCGCAACTCGAGTCGCCGTGAGCAGTGTCATTTGCAGCCATGCTCATCCGGGACAGATCACCCGGGAATTACTGGGACAGTTCTCGAACTGAACTTACTGGATCAATAGAAAACCCAACACGCTCTATGACCGTTAATACTTTACAACCTGTTTTTCTGGGCCCCTACCAACTGGAGTCTCCCCTGTATCAGGCAGCGTTAAGCGGATACAGCGATTATCCAATGCGCGTCATCGCCGCCAGGCTCGGCGCTGCTTACACACTTTGTGAAGTAATGATCGATCGCATGATCATGCAGTCCAAACAGGGAAAGCAGCATTCGATGATGTACTGCCACCAGGATGAATTTCCCGTGGGTGGTCAGTTGATGGGATCGGAGCCGGAAGAATTTGGACCGGCTGCCCGGAGACTGGTGGAAGCAGGTTTCCATGTGATCGACATTAACTTCGGGTGCCCGGTCAAAAAAGTGATGAGTCGCTGTCGAGGCGGATATCATTTAAGTCAGCCAGAAGTGGCGCTGGATATTGTTTCCCGTGTGCGGGATAGCGTGCCTGCAGAGATACCGGTCACATTGAAAATGCGAAGAGGCATCGATGACAGCAGTGAGTCAGAAGACAATTTCTTTGAGATCTTCGATGGCGCTTATGCACGGGGGCTGTCTGCCATTACCGTACATGGGCGTACCGTGCATCAGAAGTATGTTGGCCCGAGTAACTGGGAGTTTCTGAAACGGGTCAAACAACATGCGGGTGAGAAAACCGTGATCGGGAGTGGAGACCTGTTTTCGCCGCAATCCTGTCTGGACATGTTGCGGGTGACTGGGGTGGATGGTGTTTCGATTGCGCGCGGTGCGATTGGAAACCCATGGATCTTTCAACAGACAGCCGACCTGCTGCAGGGCAAATCGATTTCCCCTCCCGATGTCAGGGAGCAACGTGAAGTCATCGGCGCTCATTTTGAATTGGCGCGTGAATTTTTCGGTGAGAAAAAAGTCTGCAACACGATGCGGAAGTTCGGCATTTTCTATTCGGAACTGCATCCGCAACCCGCTGAGGTCAAGAAAGCCTTTATCGCAGTCAAAACAACAGCAGACTGGTTAAATGTACTGCATCACTGGTATGCGGAAAATGCGCCGGGTCGCTTCCCGCCGGTCGAAAAACCCAATCCACTCTCTCTGGAAACTCCGACCGTTTAACCGGACTGCAGGAAACCCCAAGATCCAATCATAACGACTACGCCGATTATCCCGCCTCT
>AZIC01004981.1_pt1 | contig 9624 bp, 7 predicted proteins | sample 359061 | NCBI WGS metagenome assembly AZIC01 (sample SAMN02429709, study PRJNA222657) | marine sediment metagenome | biome: Sediment sample; isolation source: sample MGS-MES from oil contaminated site at the harbour of Messina (Sicily... | place: Italy: Messine | collected 2011-04-30 | depth 1 m m
GTTTCCGTAGCTGACGAGGCTGTACTGGTTGTCGTCGTTTTTTTCTTCGCTACGCCTCTCGGAACATCTGAAAAAGATGTAACACCATCAGCAGTTGTTACTTTGTAAATTTTTGTTGTTTTTAAGCCAGAAGAACTGCTAGTGCTTGAGCTACCGAGCCCATTCGAGCCACTCGTAGAGCTTGTGTCGCTATCCTTGGGCTTTAGACCTCCAGCAGATGGAGGAATACTACTAATATCATCGTTAATCTTTTCAACATCAATACTGTTGTAATTGACAACAGCAATGCCTACAAGCACTACGATTCCTATTGAAATTATCGTGGTTACTTTATTCATAGTCATAGCTAATGGACTCCTATGTTCTAATTGTCCTAAATCATATCAAATTCATCACTGGCGGCTACAAGGTAGTTCCAGTTCTCATCCCATGAGTATTATCATATAAGGAACTTATAGTTAATTATGTGTGTTGTTTCACCTATGCGACTACTATACGCTTTAATTTAGTGATGGACTTCTAATTATGGTAAGAAGATATTTAGTTTTTCCAATAACATTGTCTTAACTTTCTTTACTTCATCACTTACTTTTTCAGATGACCTTATAATGCTGGATGATTTTTTCTCTTTCATCATTTCTAAAACAATCTCAGCATCAACGGTGTTCTTATCATCAGCAAAAGCATAAACAAGGGCAAAATCGCATAGATTATTTATTTTTCTAGGTACGCCTTCACTATAACAGTAAATAATCGCACATGCTTCTGCTGAGAAGATATCTTTTTCTGCTCCAGCTTTCTCTAGACGATATTTAATATATTTTTCTGTTTCTAAATAATCTAATGCTTTTAAGTGAAATTCAACGCCTATACGCTGAGCAAACTGCTCTAACTCAGGCTTGTTTAGCTTCTCAACTAATTCTGGTTGCCCAGTTAAAATTAATTGTAAAAAAATATCGGCATCAATGTTCACATTTGATAATAGGCGCAATTCTTCTAGTGCTTTCACAGAAAGGTTTTGTGCTTCATCTACAATTAAAACGACTCGTTTATCTTGAGCATATTGATCTACTACAAAATTAATATAGTCTCTATAACGACCAGAGTTGTCCGTCGCCGTTGACTCAATATCAAGCGCATCAAGTACCCAAGTCATTAACTCACCAAATGATTCGTGAGTATTATTGATGAGTCCTATAGTGCAATCATCGGAAATTTTCTTAAGCAAGGTCCTGATCAATGTCGTTTTACCAGCACCAATTTCGCCAGTTACAACAGTAAAACCAGCATGGCTCATCAGTCCATATTCCAGCATTGTAAGTGCTTTTTTATGATTTGGACTCAAGTAAAAGAATGCAGGGTCAGGAACTAGATTAAACGGCTTATGTTTTAAACCAAAGTGTTCTGTGTACATAGTTAATAGTTCTGATGTGTAGGTGGCTTTTCTGATTTATTTAACACAGAACCTATTAAGTTTGTGCCATCAAGAAGTTGCAATGATCGCGAAATTTCTGCCTGTTTATTTTTACCATCTTGTAGCACTAATAGCGTGCAATCAAAATAATTAGCAGATAACAAGACATCATCCGTTTGTAAGATGGGCGGCACATCAAAAATAATCACGCGAGAATCATATTGAGCCTTAATATCTTCAACCAATCGTGCCATTTTAGGACTAGATAATAACTCTGCTGAGTCCTCAGCTCTGCCTTTACCAGGTAGTATAACGAGTCGTTTAACTCCGGGATTAATTAGCACATCCGGCAATGAAATATCCTGTTCAAGATAGTCTTTCAAACCTTTTTCAGCGTTAAGGCTGAAGTATTTGGATACACTTGGATTACGTAAATCCATATCAACGAGCATTACAGTCTGGTTCAGTTCCATAGCGATGGCGACGGCAAGGTTTGCCGAAACTAGCGATTTACCTTCTCCAGCTGTAGGAGATGTAATAGCGAGCGTTTGCCATTTATTCGCCCGCATTTTCTGAAGAATCTGTGTTCGAAGCATTCTAAAAACGGCAGATTGTGGATTATTGTACATTCCCGCAATGACACGTTTCATTTCAAGTTGTGCACTTGACGACTCTATAACCTTTGTTTGCTTATAATTAATATTAGTTATAGGTGATTGAAGTGGATCTTCGACTTTAGACTGCTTATGAGTTTCGGTAGGCGCAACTCGTGTTTTTTCGACAACACTACTATGTTTCGCTTTGGCTTTATCAAGGGCTTTTTGTATTCTATCCATATTTCTCAAATATCCAGCTATAGTAGACTAAGTTTTCGCATAATTTTGAACCAAAGCACTTCCAGATCCATCACATAAAAATGAAAAACAGCTATCATTGCAATAGCCGCTAAGACAAGTAGTACGGCTATCCTTTTTTTAATTTTTCTCTTTCGCTGTAAGTCATCTAATGTTTTTATCATTGGTATCACTACTAATGGTGCTGAGCCTAGTGATTGTGTGATTTGATTATAGCCTCGAACTCCACCAAAAAGGAATTCAACCAATAGGGCAAGTCCTACACCTGCACCTATAGAGCCTCCAATTCCCATAATGAGAATTTTAGGCCTATTAATTTTTTCAGGCTTACTAGGTACAGTTGGCGGTTCAATCAAAGTGAAGCTTTCACCTTTGTTTTCCGACTCTAGGTTTTCAGCTAACTCTGCGGATAATTGTTTTGATCGAAGTTCTTGGTACTTTGCTAAATTATTTGCACGATCACGTGTCAAATCATCATAGGCACGCTTGACTTGGTGTGTTTTAACAATCCTACTTTCAAAATTTGCTAACTTAGCTTTTATTTCTACCTGGCGTGTTTGAAGACGTCTTATTTCACGCTCAGAAGAATCAATTCTAGATTTGATTTGAACATAGGCAGGGCTCATAACTTTCTTTGCTTGCCTTGAAGGCTTAGCCACCGCTATATCTTTATCAGCTTCATTTTGAGCAGAGGAAAGCTGTAGCTCAAGCTCTTTTATTTGTGCTTTTTTAGCTTTTACATCTGGGTGCGACTCTGAGTAGCGTTGACTCAGCTCATCTAACTTACTTGTTGCGGCTGCTAATTCTGCTGAGATCCTATCAACATCAGATAAATCTCCAGAAGTCTCACTTTCTAAACTTTCAATTTGTCGCTTCAATTGCAATAAGTCTGGGTGGTTTTCAGAATACTTAGCTGACAATTGACTATATTTAGCTCTGGCACCTATTAACTGACTTTCTGCTGAGCTCACTGAAGTATCACCAGTTTCTTGCAGTTGTTGCTTATTAGTCAAATACGGTTGTATATTTGCCAGCTCAAGACTCATTGTCATGATTTGATCTTTCAATACAATCATTTGATTTTGATTATCAGCAAGCTCATTCTCAAGTCGTTCAACCATGGAGAGATTATATTGTAATAGCTCAGGAAGGCTGTCACTGTACTGATCTTTAAATTCTGCTATTTTTTGTTCTAATAACTGTATTTTTCTTTGAAACTTATCGCCTTCCGCTTGTAAAAAGGCCTTTGTTTCTGACGCTCTATCTGTGCGAGTCCGTACATTTTCATTCAAAAACTGGGTTACTAGTTCATTGGCAATTTTTTGTGCTAATTGAGGGGACTTATCAATAAATGAAACAGAAAATGCAATACTAGCTCGGCGAGCTCGACCACTACGCGGGTCTGTAACATTAGCCTGAACCATCTTTATTCTAATACTATTTCTAAATTCTGCTACATACTCAGACGCAGGCCTTTTTTTAGCCCTCAAGTCAGGGTAAAGCTTATATTTATTAACTAACTCCATAACGCGGCTAGTTGTCATAATTTTTTGTTTAATGACTTCGATACGCTGTGAAGCATAACTCGTGACAGTTGATTTAATCAGATCACTGGGAATCTCTTGTGATTCAATTAAGATCAAACCTTCGGACTTATAGGTTGCTGGCAGTGAGTAAGCCACCACAAAAGTAGCTAGTATTAATATTATTGCAGGAATAATAACCAGATATTTATGACGTCTGACTATATCTAGGTAATCACCTAGATTCTTTACATCTTCTTCCATTGATTATCGTACTCTATGATTATCGGGAGACACTAAAGCCATCCCAATTATAATTTAATGTCAGCATTAGAGAATTACTACTGACATCTTGATTACTGGCGGTGTATTTCTGCTGCCTATAATTGTAGGCTAAACTTAAACCTAAATCAGGCTCAATACTCCAGTTGATCGCAGGGGATAAGTTTAAATTTTTCCGTTTATCACTTGTTTCTTCAGTGGCTGAACTTGTCTCTTGATAACTTGATGAAAAACTAGTCGATAGTCTTTCCGTAATTCTCTTTGACCAACTTACATTTAACCGATCTGAGGTATTTACATCGCCTGTAATAGAAGGAGTTATACTTCTAGATGCCCCCAACGACAATGAACCTAACTCTGTTTTCTTATTAGCTGATAATTTAAAAAACAGCCCCGAATTACTACTTTCTTGTGTGATGTTATTATTTGTTCGCTTAGCTTCAAGCTGACGTACACCAATATTACCACTTATCTTCCATAACTCACTGAGTTGGTAGTTAATTGATGTATCAGCCCTATAGGTATAATCATCAGTTGAACTCAATAAACCAGTTGTGGACTGATAATTGGTTACAGAAAGGTTTAAGCCACCATTCAGGCGTTCGGTGAACTGTCTAGACCAGCCACTTTTGAAAGACAAAACTTCACTATCGGTAGTTGAAGTCGTGTCAGCATAACTAGCACTAAAAGATAAACTATCTCGTTCAGTTAATTTATAACTATAGGATGGTGCAATAGTTTGTGTAGTAACAGTTGTTTCTGTAGTGAAGTCACCCGTATCTTCTTCAGCTAGCGATCTTGATGAACGCTCAACATAACTTGCATCCAATCCCCAACTGCTTCTTTCTGCATCAAAACTAGAGCTAAGTCGAGCAAATGGATACTGCTGATTGAGGTAAGAAAAAGATGTATATCGTTGCCCAACATAACCAATACTAAAAGTTTGACGATTATCGTCTTGAGCCCTACTGAGGTTTAGAGTCGGAGTAGCAGAATACTTAACACTTCCCTGCTCATTTTCAGACATAAAAACATTATCGTCATATGAAATTGCTGGATTTAGCGAGCCGTTTACTGACCATTCAGCAGTGTATGCCGATATGGGTAATAACAGTGTTACTAAGGGTAACAATAATTGCGAATGAGTGTGTTTCACTGTTAGCATCTTTCTATGGGATAACAATTACGTCACCGCTTTTAATAATGACATTCGTTACTAAATCTTGTCCCTTTTTGATCGATGCGTAATGGACAGGAATGATTTGTTGTTTGGTACCATTTCGACGAATGACAATTATATTATTTTCTTCCGCATATGGTGATAAGCCACCAGCTAGGCTCAGGGCTTGTAAAACATCGATGTTTTTAGTCATAGTAAATGCACCTGGCTTGAGTACTTTACCCATGATATTAACAATATTTCCGTTTACAGCTGTCACAGAAACGGTCACGACTGGTTCTGCTAAGTACTCCTCAAGCTTAGTTGTCACTTCAGCTTGTATCTCTGTCACTGACTTACCTTGAGCCATTAGCTCCCCGGCAAGAGGAAATGAGATCATACCATCAGGTAAAATTGCTACTTCTTTTTGAAGAGCCTCTTCATTCCAAACTGAAATATTGAGTATATCGCCAGCATTCAATGAATATCTTTCAGAAGCAAATGCAGTTCCATTCAAAACTACAGTTAAAAACAAAGCAAAACTTATTCTAACTACTGATAACATAATCTCTATCCCCATATAAATTCAGAAACAATCATACAATAAAATGAAGTAAAAAGGAGGCTAGGCACCATTTTTATCGCTCATAATATTTAGTAACTCTATATTTAGTACGCGTTCTTGTTGCTAAAGCCTTTAAACACTGTAAGAAATATAATTTTTAAATCTAGCAATAAAGTCCAAGTCTGTATATACAGTAAATCATAGTGTATACGTCCTTCCATTTTATCTAAGGTATCAGTTTCCCCCCTAAACCCATTGATTTGGGCAAGACCAGTGATACCTGGTTTCATTTTATGTCTTAGCATATACCCTTGGATTTTCTTCCTATACTCTTCATTATGCACAACCGCATGAGGTCGAGGCCCTACAATAGACATGCCCCCACCTAAGGCATTGAAAAACTGGGGCAATTCATCTAGCGATGTTTTTCTAAGAAAGGCCCCTAAAGGCGTGATACGGCTATCCCCTTTTGTAGCTTGCGTTACCGTATTTCCATTTTCAGTTACAGTCATGGAACGGAATTTCCACACGGTTATTTCATCACCATCAACACCATAGCGAGTCTGTTTAAATAAAATCGGACCTTTCGACGTCATTTTGATAGCAACAGCAATAAAAAGCATTGGGATAGCAATTATACAAAGGATTAGAGAGCTCAATATAATGTCTTCTAAACGCTTTAATACACCATCAAGTCCTGAAAATGGGGTGTCAAAAATACTTACAGCGGTAATGCCTTGATAATCAACCCAACGGGAGTTAAGTAAATTGAAGGTAAATAAATCAGGGACTAGATACACTGAAGCAGTACTATCTGACAACCTAGATACCATTTCTTTTATTCTATTTTCAGCAGATAAAGCGAGGGTAATATAAACCGCATCAATTTTCCCTTGCTGACAGTCTAAAATTAATTGGTCTATATTTCCTGAAAGCTCAATTTTTTTTGATGCCTTTGTTCGATCATTTCTATTCAAGTCTACCGATCGATCATCGTAATAACCCGTGAGTCTGTATCCACTCCAATTCATTTGTTCAAATGCAAGTTCTAATCTTTGCCCAAGAGACGTTGCACCGACAATGGCTACCTGCCTTGTATTATGTCCTCCAGCCCTAATTATCGCTAAACTTACTCTTACTAATGCGTGCCAAGAGATTAACTCAATTGGGGTGAGCACTATCCAGACAGCTACAAATAAATCCGAATAGGCTTGCTCGTGGAGGAAAAAGAAATCAATTGCAATTAGCACAAATATTCCTGTCACCCATGAGAAAAAGACCGTTTCAATTTCGTCTCTTAAACTAGCTCCACGCCATGAACGATATGCATCTTGTGACTCAGCAAAAAAATTAAACAATAAGATTGAAAATAGCAATGCCCAGATATAAATAGGCTGCCATGTGGCTTGAAATATGTCGATTAAAGCTAAAAAGGTTAGCAGTATGATACCGCTATCAATTAATCGAGAGATGGCATTTATCTTTGAATCATAACTTCTTATCATTCCTGGGCGCGGCATTTATTTTTCTCTGAAATATTTTAAGTAATACATTAATTGCGATTATAGTTATCTTGGAGACGTACAATATCATCTTCGCCCAAATAACTGCCAGATTGTATTTCTACAATTTCTAGAGGTACTCTACCTGGGTTACTAAGTCGATGTTGTGTGCCAAGTGGAATATAAGTTGATTCATTTTCACTCACTAATGATACTACATCCCCACAAGTCACTTCTGCGGTGCCTTTCACCACAATCCAATGCTCAGCCCTATGATGATGAAGTTGTAGTGAAAGAGAAGCTCCCGGATTAACTGTAATTCGTTTCACTTGGAAACGCTGCCCCTGATCAATTGCATCATAATGTCCCCAAGGTCGGTAACACTTCCGGTGAACAATCGCTTCATCTCGTTCTTCTTTTTGTAATTTAGAAACAATAGTTTTGATATTTTCAGCCTGGTGTTTATCAGCAATCATGACCGCATCAGGTGTTTCAACTACAACTAGATTATCAACACCTAACACACTGACCAAGCGGTGTTCACTGTGAATATAGGAGTTCGTTACCTTTTCAAGAATAACATCACCTATAGACACATTATTATCACGATCCTTGTCATGATTCTCCCATAGCGATGACCAAGAGCCCACATCACTCCATCCAGCATCTAATGGGATAACCATTGCTTTATCAGTCTTTTCCATCACGGCATAGTCTATAGAATCAGAATGGCAGGCTGAAAAACTTTCTTTATCTAATCGAACAAAGTCTAAATCAGTAGCAGCCTTATCTACTGCCAGTTGGCAATTTTTTAACATTTCAGGGGCAAATAACGCTAACTCTTGCAAAATAGTTGAAGCCTTAAACATAAACATGCCACTGTTCCAGTAATAATTACCAGATGCTAGGTACTGCTCAGCTATTTCTTTATTAGGTTTTTCTACAAAAGCACTTACCTTACTCGATGACGTTTTATTCTCGGCTTCAATATAACCATAGCCTGTATGAGGACTATCAGGAACTATCCCAAAGGTAACTAAATAACCTTGCTCAGCAACTATTTTTGCTTTTGAAATTGCACTATGAAAAGCAGGGTGATCGTGAATAACATGATCGGCAGCTAACACCAATAAAATAGGATCATCACCTAATAACTGTGCCTGTAATGCAGCAATAGCAATTGCGGGGGCGGTATTTCTGGCGCAAGGTTCTAGTATAATATCTGCTTTATGCTCACCTAGTTCCTGAAGCTGCTCCGCCACCATAAATCTATGCTCGTCATTACACACAATAATGGGGGCTTGAAGTTCATCAAGACCAGAAAGCCGTGTCAAAGTATCTTGAAACAATGACTGGTCACCGAATAAATTCAAAAATTGTTTTGGTTTATTTTTTCTAGATAATGGCCATAGTCGAGTTCCGCTACCGCCAGACATAATCACAGGGATCATAGTACTTCCTTTTTAAAATGCTTCATTCTGATGCCAACGCCATGCCGTCATAATTATATCTTGTATATCCTCATACAGAGGCTGCCAACCAAGCTCTTGATTTGCTAATGCTGCATCAGCAACTAGTATAGCTGGGTCACCTTCTCTTGGAAGTTCTATATCGTATTCTATCGTCTGTCCAACAACTCTTTCAGCAGCTTGAATAACTTCAAGTACACTAAAACCACTCCCATTACCTAAATTAAAAGTAAATGCACCCTTATGCGAATCTAAATAATCCCCTGCTTGCATATGAGCATTCGCTAAATCATTGATATGAATATAATCTCTGACACAAGTACCATCAGGGGTTGGATAATTATTGCCGAATACTTTAAGCTTTTTTGCTTGTGGATCAACTAATGATTTTAGAATATTAGGAATTAAATGAGTCTCTGGATCGTGACGCTCACCAATCTCCGCATCGGGATCTGCGCCACAGGCATTAAAATAACGTAACGATACCGATTTTAATCCGTAGGCGTGATAATAATCTTTAAGAATATCCTCAACCATCTTCTTTGATTGTCCATAAGGATTAATGGGATTTCTTGCATGTTGCTCATCAATCTTATCTACACCCGGAATTCCAAATACCGCGGCAGTCGACGAAAACACTAATTTGTTATGACCATTCTTGACCATCGCATTCAAGACATTAAGCGTTCCCAGCACGTTATTTCTATAATAACTAGCAGGGTCTTGAACAGACTCTCCGACTAAAGATTTAGCACAAAAATGCATAACAAGATCAAAATCGCCATGCTTAGTAAATATTGAATCGCAGTCACTAGGGTTTAAAATATCACCAACCACTAACTCGCCCCACTTTACA
>AZIC01004456.1_pt1 | contig 9621 bp, 9 predicted proteins | sample 359061 | NCBI WGS metagenome assembly AZIC01 (sample SAMN02429709, study PRJNA222657) | marine sediment metagenome | biome: Sediment sample; isolation source: sample MGS-MES from oil contaminated site at the harbour of Messina (Sicily... | place: Italy: Messine | collected 2011-04-30 | depth 1 m m
GGGGTTTAAAAAACGTTTTTCGTTCTTATCTGTAACAGGTTGTAAATAGAAAACTGAGCAATAGAAAAACCATAAGTGTGATGCGTGTTAGCAGTAAAGTCGTCTGGTTATTCGTGTCTCAATGCATCAATCGGGTTTAGCATGGCGGCCTTACGTGCAGGAAAGAAACCGAAAATGATGCCGATAGCTACAGAAAAAGAAAAACCAAGCAACATGATACCGGGTGAGAGTACAAACGGCATATCCAGCTGTTGAGTGAGTAGCCATGTGCCGCCCACACCAATGATCAAACCGATCACACCGCCAATGGTAGAGAGCACAATAGATTCCACCAGAAACTGCATCAGTACATCGCGCGCGCGCGCACCAATGGCCAGGCGAATCCCAATTTCACGCGTGCGTTCAGTAACCGACACCAGCATGATATTCATAATACCAATGCCGCCCACCAGTAAACTGACTGCGGCAATTGCGCCGAGTAAAATGGTTAATGTATTGGTGGTGCGCGCCAGTGCGTCTGCAATGTCCTGAGTGTCGCGCACATAAAAATCATCATCTTTGGGCGTGCTGATATGACGGCGCTGGCGCATCAGTGATTCAATATCTTTTTGCACTCGTTGGGTGCTGCCATCCACCAGTGCGGTAACATAGATTGACTGTACATCCAGCTTGCCAACCAGACGACGCTGCACTGATTTTAACGGCATGATAATGGTTTTATCCCGGTCCTGGCCCATCGACTGGCCTTTTTCTTCGAGTACACCAATCACTCTGCAGGCTGTGCGATCCACGCGTAAGGTACTGCCCAGAGGGTTCTGTCCAAGGTACATTTCTTCAATCAGCGTCTGGCCGATGATACACACCGCGTCACCGGCCACCAGTTCGCTGGATTCAAACATACGGCCATATTCAACTGCGTGATTGCGCACCGTAAAATATTCATTACTGGTGCCAGTTACCGGAATAGATTCATTGGCATTACCAATCACCACAGTGGCATTAATGCTCACAGCGGGAGCCACCAGAATGCCATTGATTTCATTGCGCATGGCGGTGACATCATCCATCTCAAACGGTATCGCGGTGGTGCGCAACCCGCCGGGGCCGCGTTGTGAAGTGCCGGGCATAACAAACAGTAAATTGGAACCGATACTGGCAATTTCTTCGGTCACGCTCTGTGTGGCTGATTGCCCCAGGTGCACCATGGCGACCACACTGCCCACACCAATGATGATGCCCAGAGTGGTGAGAAATGAGCGCAGCTTGTTACGCGCAATGGCCTGTAATGCCATCAGCAGGGTATCGAGGCTGTTCACTTCAATACCTCATCTGGTGTGCCATCTTTTACCAGCTGGCCATCAACAAAATACAGAACCCGGTCGGCATAGCGAGCAATATCCGGTTCGTGGGTGACCATCACAATCGTGATGCCGGTTGCTTCGCGAATCCGTTGCAGCTCCAGCATAATGTCATTCGCCATGGCGGTATCCAGATTGCCTGTCGGTTCATCGGCAAGCAGTAGAGACGGCTGGGTAACCAGCGCGCGCGCGATAGCAACACGTTGTTGCTGACCACCGGATAACTGATTGGGCGTCGCAGTCGCACGATTGCCAAGGCCAACGATGTTTAATGCGTCCATGGCTTTTTTATGCCGTTCACTGCGTTTTATTCCGGCATAAATTAGTGGCAGTTCCACATTGCTGAGCGCATTGACCCGAGGGAGTAAATTAAAACTCTGAAACACAAAACCCATAAAGTGTCGGCGCAGTAAAGCCAGTTCATCAAGAGATAATGTGCCAACCGCGACACCACGAAATAAATACTCACCCGCACTGGGTACATCAAGGCTGCCGAGTATGTTCATACAGGTCGATTTACCTGATCCGCTTGGTCCCATAACCGCGACAAATTCACCGGCATGAATGCTCAGGCTGACTCCATTCAGCGCCTTAACCTCAGTTGAGCCTTCACCGTAAATTTTATAAATGTCATGCATTTGTAAAATCGCGGAGTCACTTTGCTGATATCTGGCTGCGGTGTCTGCCATAATTTGTTACTGCGCCTGCTTGCTGCTGTTGAGCGTGCCGGTAATCACTTCATCGCCCACCTTCAGTTCATCGCCGAGTACCTCGGTATTGCGACCATCACTAAATCCTGTGGCAATCAGCAGGCGTTGTGGCTGGCCATTACGTAACACCCACACGGTGTTATTGTTGCCTTTTTCGGTGTTGTTACGACTACCCGGAGGGCCAAAAATACTGGTGTCTTTCTTTTCAGAAGGCGGGGTAAAACGAAATGCCATATTCGGTACCAGCAGTGCCTGCTCGCGCTGCCCGGTGGTGATTGTCGCGGTGGCCGTCATGCCCGGCTTTAGCAGGTTATCCGGGTTGTTAACGCCAAGCACGGTGGTATAAGTGACCACATTATTTTCAATAGATGGGTAAAGGTATACCTTTTCTACATTGGCCTTAAATGATTTTGCAGGCCAGGCATCTACCGTAAACTCGGCCTGTTGTCCGGCTTTCACCTGTCCTACATCGGCTTCATCCAGTGAAACATGTAACTCCATCTGGCTCAGGTCTTCTGCGAGTAAAAACAGTTCGGGTGCCTGAAAGTTGGCGGCGACGGTATTGCCTGGCTCAATGCTGCGCTCCAATACTACGCCATTGATGGGTGAAGTAATCACGGCTTTTTCCAGATGAGTCCGCGCCTGTGATACAGAGGCCTTTGCTTCACGGATGGATGCCTGGGCGTAACTGAGTTTGGCACTGGCACGTTTTTCTGCAGCAACTAGATTATCCAGTTCAGATTGCGACACGCTGCCTTTTTTCTGCAGCGTGCGGCCGCGTTGCAGGTTGATTCGGGCTTCATCAAGATTCGCTTCAGCTTCGCTAACCGAAGCACGGGCTAATGCCAGTCGGGCTTCAGCCTGCTGCAGGCTTACCTGTAATTCAACCGTATCAAAACGTGCCAGCACATCGCCCTGTTTAACCCGGTCATTTTCTGCGACCAGTACCTCACGAATTAAGCCGGAAATTTCGGCCCCCACCGTGATTTCACTTTTAGCCTGCAGGTTACCGGTAGCCGTTGCGGTTAGCAGCATATCGCCACGCTCAATCAGCTGCGTTTGCCATTGAATCGTTTTATCAACAGGCCAGAGCCACCAGCTAGTGGTGAGAATGATGAGTAACACCAGTGCCAGCCAGAAAAAACGACTGTAGCGTCCACGCGTCTGTTCGCTGCGGAGGGTCGCATGCACCTCTTTGGCCATGTCGTTGAGTGAGTCGTTTGTGTCCGTCGTCATATATAATCCGGTCTGAAGTCTGCCAGTCATCATAATGCTAATGACTTATGAATTTTGTATTAAATAAAGTCTATGCCGGTAGACACTTTAACCCTTATATCGTTCTGATTTATTGTGATATATCAGCATATATAAAATGACCAATTAATAATTCTGCTTTCGCATCGAGCAAGCATGATAAATGCTATAAAAAACATATCACCATTACGGCTATAGCGCTAACAAAATGAAAGCGTAATAGAGATGTTTATAGAGCAGGTTATATGCATGATTGACGCGAACTGGAAATGAAATAACAAAGCCTGATTTGTCCTTGCTGCAAAGGAGCAGTGATTTATCCGCACCTATCACTAATGAGTTGTATTAGCTCTACTGAGCTTAGTGTAAGCTATGCACTATACATTTCTAAGAATTTAAAAGTCCCTTATGCAATCTGAAGAAAATTTCCACTGCCTTGGTCTGTCGCCGCAAATTTTACAGGCGATAAATGACAAGGGCTATACATCGCCATCGCCAATACAGGCTAAAGCAATACCTGTTGTATTGCAGGGTAAAGATTTAATGGCCGCCGCGCAAACAGGCACGGGAAAAACCGCCGGCTTTACCCTGCCGATTCTGGAAAAGCTGTTGAAAGGTCAGCATGCGCAGGCCAATCAGGCCAGAGTGCTGATTTTAACGCCAACACGTGAGCTGGCCGCACAGGTAGAAGAGAGCGTGCAAACCTATGGTAAGCATACAAAGTTGTCTTCAGCGGTGGTGTTTGGTGGCGTAAAAATTAATCCACAAATGCAGAAGCTAAGAAAAGGTGTGGATATTCTGGTGGCAACACCTGGCCGATTACTGGATCTGTATAATCAGAATGCCGTCAAGTTTAAGCAGCTGGAAATACTGGTATTAGATGAAGCCGATAGAATGCTCGATATGGGTTTTATACATGATATCCGTAAAATACTCGCAGCCCTGCCACAACAGCGACAGAACTTACTATTTTCAGCAACCTTCTCAGAAGATATACGTAAACTCGCCAAAGGCATTCTGCATCATCCTGTCGAAATTTCAGTAACACCGCGTAACACTACAGCTAAAACAGTTGAGCAATGGATTTGCCCTGTCGATAAAAAGCAGAAGCCTGCTCTGTTAAGTTATTTAATAAAACAGCATAACTGGAAACAGGTTTTAGTGTTTAGCCGCACCAAGCACGGAGCGAATAAGTTAACACGCTTCCTGGAAGGTGAGGGCATTAATGCCGCAGCCATTCACGGTAATAAAAGTCAGGGTGCAAGAACTAAAGCGCTGGCAGAATTTAAAAACGGAGAAGTGCAGGCACTGGTCGCTACAGATATCGCAGCACGGGGTATAGATATTGATCAACTGCCGCAGGTGGTTAATCTTGATTTGCCTAATGTGGCAGAAGATTATGTGCATAGGATAGGCCGTACCGGTCGCGCAGGTTCCAGCGGGCAGGCGGTCTCACTGGTCAGTGCAGATGAATTTGAACAGCTAAGTGATATAGAGCATCTAATTAATAAGTTACTGCCACGAAAACTTATAGATGGTTTTGAGCCCGTGCACGATGTTCCAGAGTCAAGCCTGTCCAGAAAACCCAGAAAACAAAAGAAACCTAAAAAGCCCAAAGCCGGGCATAAAGATGGCCAACGATCAGGTGAAAATGCGCAGGGACATAAAGCGAGTACACAGCAAGCGACTCAATCTGTAGCAGCCGCAGGCAAAAAGAAAAAGCACAGAAGTAGAAAACCTAAGAACAATGTAACTAGCCAGAAAAAATCGAATAACACCGGTAATGTAAATACAGCTAAAAAGAAATTCAGGCCTAAACCTAAAACGCCTGTTTAAACAGCGTTATTTAGAGTATGGATTATATTGTGCTCTTGCAAAGGTATTGATAGTAAAGAAGAAAGTTTAGGTTTAGCGAGAAGATCTATTGATTTGGCTAAGTATATAATGGCATGTGTGAGTGCATTTGCAGATAAAATGCTACTCGTTAATCCACTCTCTTGCCTCGGCTTCATTATCAAATATTTTTATGTCCCAGCTCCTGTCCTGGTTATGAAGTTTAAGATAGGAACGATACACATTAACTAAACCAGTCATGATTAACTTATTAGTGAGAATCGCCAGCTTTAAATCAGGGTTGACTTTATATGCAAGGGAATCAGATCTGGCAATCTCCTGAATAGTGCTAGTGTGTACAGGAAACTCGTCAATTTTAAGAAAATCAACTATGGCATAACGGGCGTTGGTAAAAAGAGGGTCAGTCGTCGCCTCAATGCTGGTGTTGAGAAAGTCATTGTCCAGTACGCCTTCAGCTACAACTTTTACACCATTTTCTTCCCACAATATTCTGTAGCTCATCTAAAAATCCTTTTGTCAGGCCATGATACCTATTTATGATGACGATATCTAAAGTAGCTGTGTACAAACCAGCCGAGGATAAAGCCTATAAATAGTAATAGAAAGATGAGCAAAGAGCGAGGCATTTGTGTGGCCCAGAATAGAAACTGAATTTCAACAATGGCCACATTTTGAATGATAAAAAGAGCCGTTAGTCCAGACAGGATAAGAATAAGTAATATCTTGTAATTCATGGAAAATTCCTGAAGCAAATTGGCAGGCTAGTAGTCTATCGTGTTTCGTTACCGAAATGGCTTTGAATTATTAAGTTGTTTAATATGAAAAACTGAATAAAGTTTTTTTCGAATCGGATTACCGTAGCATGGCTCGTGTCGTTATTTACTCTTTTTTATCCGTTACGCATCTAGTTGCTATCGCCTACTGCGAAGGGTGTCATTCAGTTTTTATACATAAATTGTATGCATTATTTATTGGCTTACATATAACCCTGAAGTTGATCCGCTTCCTGTAATACCAGCTGGGCGAAGGCCGAGGCAGCAGGACTCAGTCGTTTGCCTTCACGTTGCACCAGGTACCACTGCCGTTTTAATGGGAAGTCCTGGAAGTCCAGTACACAGAGTTGGCCCGAGGCGAGTTCTGCTTTTACCGTATGTAATGACACCACACCCAGTCCCAGGCCTGCTTCCACTGCGTGCTTGATGGCTTCGTTTTTGTTCATCTCCATTGCTGGCTGAAAGCTGTAGCCGTGTTCTGTAAAAAATCGGTCCAGTGAACTACGCGTGCCCGAACCGGGTTCGCGTCCAATAAGCGGTTCTTCGAGTAGTTTCTCTAAAGGGATGTTTTTCTTGCCTGCCAGTAGATGACTGGTGGCGCCGATAACAACCAGTGGATTATCCATAAAGGCCTGTGCAATCAGGTGACAGTCTTCAGGCGGTTTTCCCATTACAGTGAGATCGACACTGTTGTCATTAAGATGCTTCAGCAGGTTTTCCCGGTTGACCACATTGAGGCGGATGCTGACATCCGGATGCATAGCACCGAACTGGGCCAGCAGGCGAGCAGCGAAAACGCTGGCGGTACTGGCGGCCGAAACGGTAAGCGTTCCTCCTTTCAAACCCTGAATATCAGCCAGGCTATGTTCCAGATTGGACAGTTCACGGTCGATGGCCTGCCCCGAGGCCAGCACGGCTCTGCCAGCTTCCGTTAGATGAATATGTTTTCCCATGTGTTCGAACAGCGGAATGCCGAGTATGGATTCCAGTTGTTTGATTTGCATGGAAACCGCTGGCTGGGTGAGATGGAGCTCGGCACTGGCGCGCGAAAAACTCTCGCAGCGAGCCACTGCGCCGAGTATCTGGAGTTGTCGTAGAGTGATCTTATAGATAAGAAATACTTTTAGATAATTAAATATATCCTTATTTTATCTTATAAAACGTGTCTTTTATAATGTTTTTCAATATTTTTCTAAAGACAACTCTGGAGATTCATATGTCAAACGATCAATCAGGTCGCTATGCTGATCTTAATCTTAAAGAAGAAGATTTAATCGCCGGCGACAAACACCTGCTAGTTGCATACCGCATGAAACCGGCGGCCGGTCATGGCTTCCTTGCCGTAGCGGCTCACGTTGCCGCCGAGTCTTCAACGGGCACCAATGTCGAAGTGTGCACCACAGATGACTTCACCCGTGGCGTTGATGCGATGGTGTATGAAATCGACGAAACGGCCTTTGGTGATAAAGGCGGCCTGATGAAGGTTGCTTATCCGGTAGACCTGTTTGACCCTAACCTGAGTGATGGCACTTACAATATTTCACACGCATGGTCGCTGATTCTGGGTAATAACCAGGGAATGGGTGATCATGAAGGTCTGCGTATGCTCGACTTCCTGGTGCCACAATGCATGCTCAAACACTTCGATGGTCCATCTGCCAATATCAGTAATCTGTGGAAAGTGATGGGTCGTCCTGAAGAGAATGGCGGTTACATCGCCGGTACTATTATCAAGCCTAAACTGGGTCTGCGTCCTGCGCCATTCGCCAAAGCCTGTTATGACTTCTGGCTCGGCGGCACCTTTATTAAGAACGATGAACCGCAGGCCAACCAGCCATTCTGCCCAATGAAAGAAGTGATTCCGCTGGTTGCCGAGTCTATGGATCGTGCGCAGCAGGAAACCGGTGAGGCCAAACTGTTCTCTGCCAACATCACTGCCGACTTCCATGAAGAACTTATTTACCGCGGCGAATACGTGCTGGAACAGTTTGCCAAATACGATTCAGCCGATCATGTTGCCTTCCTGGTAGATGGTTTCGTTACCGGCCCGGCGGGCGTCACAACCTGCCGTCGCGCATTCCCGGATACCTTCCTGCATTTCCATCGCGCAGGCCACGGTGCACTGACATCTTACAAGTCGCCAATGGGTATGGACCCGGTTTGTTACATGAAGCTGGCGCGTCTGATGGGTGCATCGGGTATTCATACCGGCACCATGGGCTATGGCAAAATGGAAGGGCATGCGGGGGAAACCGTAATGGCTTACATGCTGGAACGTGATGAGTGCCAGGGGCCATACTTCTACCAGAAGTGGAACGGCATGAAGGCGACGACACCGATTATTTCCGGTGGTATGAACGCACTGCGTCTGCCCGGTTTCTTTGCGAACCTGGGTCACGGTAATCTGATCAACACCTGTGGTGGTGGTTCATTCGGTCACCTCGATGGTCCGGCAGCTGGCGGTAAGTCGCTGGATCAGGCCTACCAGTGCTGGAAAGAAGGGGCTGACCCGATCGAATATGCCAAACAGCATCACGAGTTCGCACGTGCCTTCGAATCATTCCCGGGCGATGCCGACAAGCTATTCCCCGGCTGGCGTGAAAAACTGGGTGTTAAGGTTGCGTAACTAAAGCCAGACATCTGAAAATAAAGGCGGTGACGTATAACAATGTATTGTTAAAACGTCGCCGCCTTTTTTATTGCCTGCAATTAATGAATACAGGTTATAAAAAATAAAAATGTGTCATTTTTGATCAAATGTATTTTAGTTTTTATAATATTGAAAAATGCTATCGCGTTACGCATGATTAATGAAACAGGTTTAATAGAATACGCACCTGTCACGTTACACGATAAGTGTGGTGGCAACCTGCGTAATAAAAGATAGTTGTTGTCTGCAATAGACAGTTAAAACAAAATCTGTGAGACCACGCACGGCGTGATGAGGTGTTAATAAAAAATTACAGCATCATCTTTTAATTCGTACAACCACCAAGGGAAGGGCGGGTAACGCGCGCTATTATTCGTTCATGATGGTTGGAGATAGTTACAGCATTTTTTGTGCGGCAATAAAGCTATCTTCAAGAGATCTTGAAAACTCGGTTTTTCCCGCCTGCTTTCGAATGCCGGCGCGCCTGAGTTTTAAAATCATGCGGGGTTGCAATCCATTTATGACCAGGCCTGTGTTTCGCTTTTGCAAATCATTCCAGATAGATTCCATTGCAATAATGGCACTCATATCCAGCATGGTAACTTCTGTCATGTCCAGGATAACGACTCTGACTTCGGGCCTAACGGATGAAACCGTTTTTAATGCTTTTTGCGCAGTGCCGAAAAATAAAGGGCCGTTTATATCATAAACAATAATGCTTTCTGGTAACTTGTATCCTTCATGATCCTGTTCAAGAGTCGAAGCCTGGGTAAGGCTAATGCTTTTTCTGATAAACAGCATGGCCGCCAGACCAATACCAACGGCAACGGCAACCGTCATATCGAACAGAACAGTCAGGGAAAAACATAAAAGAAGAATAATAACATCATCACCAGGCGCTACTTTTACTGTCCTAATGAAATGTTTTGCTTCGCTCATATTCCATGCAACCATTAATAACAGGGCCGCCATTGAGGCCATGGGAATATATGACAGAACAGATGCAAGCAGTAAGATGCTAG
>AZIC01020062.1_pt1 | contig 9606 bp, 10 predicted proteins | sample 359061 | NCBI WGS metagenome assembly AZIC01 (sample SAMN02429709, study PRJNA222657) | marine sediment metagenome | biome: Sediment sample; isolation source: sample MGS-MES from oil contaminated site at the harbour of Messina (Sicily... | place: Italy: Messine | collected 2011-04-30 | depth 1 m m
TTTTAGTAACAAAATATTCACTTAGGCTTTAATATAGCCAGCTAGATTTACTAGTTTGGATTGTAAAATGAAAGTATGTGGTGTTGACCTAAAAGGTAATGATGCAGTTATCTGCTTAATGGCATTAGACGGTGGTCTTTATTCTTTACCTGATTGTCGTGTAAAAAAGCTATCGATCGTTGATGCAACTGATGTGGAGCAGCTTCGTAAGTTTCAGTTTGACTTTAAAAAGTTGATGACAGACTATCAGGTTGAACATGTTGTTATTCGTGAGCGAATGACGAAGGGTAAATTTGCTGGCGGCGCAGTGAGCTTCAAACTTGAAGCTGCAATCCAATTAGCTGACGATATAAGTGTCAGTATTCTTTCTCCTTCTAAAGCGAAAGAAATTATGAAGCGAAGCCACGTCCATATGGACTTTCAAGATACAGGCTTGAAACAATTTCAAGAACAAGCCTTCATGACTGCATTGGCTTATCTAGAACGCTAGGTTTGTCTCGCAACAAAAAACTGTTCTACATCATCTATATTCTGTGTGATTGGCATAGCTGGTAAGCTGCGTAAAAACAGCTTGCCGTATGGCTTAGTCAAAAAGCGTGGATCACACAAGACTAAAACACCGTAATCGTTTGGATCTCTAATGAGTCGTCCTATTCCTTGTTTTAATTGGATCACGGCACTTGGTATTTGGATCGAAGAAAATGGATTCCCTCCCTGCTCTCTGAGTCCATCAATTCTCGCTTGTAAAACAGGATCTCCAGGCGATGCAAACGGAATCTTGTCTATAATTACACAAGATAATGCTTCACCTCGCACATCGACCCCTTCCCAAAAGCTATTGGTGCCTAATAATACGGCATTACCATGCGTTCTAAACTCCTCAAGTAAGCTTGATTTAGAAGCACTGCCTTGAATCATTAAAGGATAGCCGTCAATTTCTTTCAGAGCATCGGCTACGCTATGCATAGCTCGATAACTCGTAAATAAAAGAAATGTACGTCCTTTACTATGTGCAATGACATCTTTTGCTATTGCAGCAATATGATCATTGTAATTATCGTGACTAGGCTCTACAGGTATTGTTGGCATGTATAACAAGCTTTGCTTTTTATAATCGAACGGGCTTGGCCAAATTTCGGTTTCAGAGTCTGAAATGCCTAATTGATTAGTGAAATTGTTAAACTTACCTGCCACTGTCAATGTTGCAGAGGTAAAAATCCATGATGTTGGTTTCTCATCCATCCATTTTTGAAAATGTTGGCTCACTTCCTGTGGTGTCGCATGTAATACAAAACCACTGCCACGGATATCAATCCATAAAACTTGACTATCATCACTACTATTTTTTTGAAAAATCTCAAGCGTGTCTATTAAAGTATTACAACGTGCGTGACACTGTTCGAGTCCCTTACTACGTTCAGCAGCTATTTCAAGTTGTTCAGCGAGGCCTTCTAAGTCATCCATTAAAGCATCTAGTTTAGCTTTTACACCTAGTTTTTCTAACACTAAATGCCATGGTGTACGGTGTTCCTTGTCCCCAACGGCTAATCGTAATGAGCGCATTGACGATTCGGCCTTATCTGCATAATCATGCAATTTAGCCATATCAGAAGCATCTTGCTCCATCTCACGGATACTATCACGGCATAATTCTTGGAGTTGATGGCTACTGACCCGGTTGCCTAAAAATTGAGTTGCAATTTCAGGTAGTTGATGAGCTTCATCAATAATATAAGCATCAGCAGAAGGTAGGATTTCACCCTGACCTGATGCCTTAAGGGACATATCGGACATTAACAGATGGTGATTAATAACGACAATATCTGATTCTTGGGCCTTTTTTCGAGCTTCGCTGACGAAACATTCACTGGCATTGGGACAGTCTTGACCTAAGCAATTATCAACTGTAGATGTCACTTTTGACCATAATACTGAACTGTCTTCAAGTAAGTCACTTTCACTAAGGTCACCTGTTTTACTTATATCTGACCACTCTACAAGCTCTTGTAATGTTGCATAATGAGGCTTTTGTAGAGGATCACTTTGGGCCATTTCAAGGCGGTAATGACATAAATAATTACTTCGCCCCTTTAATAATGCTGCTCGAAATGGCGTAGATAATGCTTTACGAAGCATAGGTAAGTCTTTGTTAAACAATTGATCTTGTAGGTTTTTAGTACCAGTTGAAATAAGAATTGTTTGCCCCGATAAAATAGCAGGCGCTAAATAAGCATACGTTTTACCTGTCCCTGTTCCAGCCTCGGCAACAAGAACATTTGTCTCGGCTAATGCCTTTTCAATACATTGAGCCATTTCTAATTGTTGCTGTCTAGGCGCGTATCCTTCTATATGTTGGGCTAACTTGCCTCCTTGGCCAAATATATTCTCCATTTCATCATGCATAAGTTACAGCCCTAATCGTATATTGATCGCCCAGACAACAAGACTGCCCAAACTGAAAAAGACTAGCAGTGATAATAATGCATGCCTTCGATAATGTTTAATTAATGTGTTTTCTGGAATGGTAGAAATAATAAAGCCTTGATGACGGTGGTCAGTATTTTTTAAAATATTAAGTTGCTCTAATTTTTCTTGATGACCATATTCTCGTTTGATTTGTCGCTCCGCCGCTAAGCGCGCGAGCTCCCATTCTGATTCATCCAATTGACCATTTCGGTCCAAATCAAACTCGTGTAATAAACGATTCGGATCATTTTTCCATTCGCGTAATAAATAATGAACTTGTTCTCGTTGCTGTTTATGACCAACATTAGCGACAGTATTAAATAAGCCTATTGCATACAATGGTTCACTGTCGGTAATAAGTTCTTCGGTATAGCGTCTAATGGGCGTAACGGTGCGTTTATGCCAGGTACGTTTATTAGTGACAATGACATCTGCATCATCGGGATCAATGACGCATCGTCCTGTGTCATCTTGCAATAAAAATATTGCATCACTTGTTTCTTTCTTTACTACTTTCCAGTAGGTGTGGGATTTACCCTTTGAATTGTACTCTTTAACTTTCTCTTCAATCTTATAGCGATACCAAACACAGCTTTTACCAGATAAGGGCGAAATGATAATAGGCCCTTCCATTGTCATCGCTTTACCTTCTAATTCAACGTAGCCTTGTGAAGCCGAACGAATTTTTGATGTTGGAACATTCTCGATCATTCTTGAACGATTCAGCCACTTTGCCATTCTAGTGAAAGCTAAGCCAGATATAATGATGGCTATAGATGTAGGGATCCAAAACTCATGGCGTTCAAACAGGGGAATATTGCCTTCAAAAAAAGCAATCATATGTTCTAGCATTATAATATTACTTATTGAATAGTGAACTGATGTCTACGTCAGCTATTTCTTCTTCAGAAAATTCTAATAAGCTATGTGACTTAAAATTGAAAATTCGTGCAATCAGTAAATCTGGGAATTGTTCAATACGAACATTATTAATATTAACACTTTCATTATAAAACTCGCGGCGATCAGCAATGGCATTTTCTAATCCCGTGATACGCGCTTGAAGATGTTGGAATGTTTCATCCGCTTTTAGCTCAGGATAAGCTTCAGCAACTGCAAATAAGCTACCTAAGCCTAAACGCATTGTGCTTTCTGCTTTGCCTAATGCGGAAATATCCCCCTGCTGCTGAGCACTAGCCACTGAAGAGCGTGCTTTCATAACCTTTTCAAGAGTCTCTTGCTCGTGCTTCATATATTGTTTACATGTCTCTACCAGCTTAGGAAGTTCATCATGGCGCTGTTTTAATAAAACGTCGATATTAGCCCATGCTTTTGAGACGGCATGTTTTAAGGCAACTAGACCATTATAGATAGAAATGAGGTAGATACTGATAACAGCAATGACGCCCCAGAACACAAAATCAAACACAACCATAAATACGACCCCTAATTAGAGAAACACTACAATTTAGTCGCTATGATTATCCCATATTTCTTGCTCAATCCCATCTTCTTGTGTCCACACAAGTTTGCCAATAATTTTAAATTGAGCGACAGACATTGCACTACGCTTTTTAGATTGGCTTTCTTGCTTTGTTTTTAATGCTGACTTTATGTCTTCACTTGTTGCTTCATACATTTCAATGGGCATATAGTCATCGTCAAATAGAACCATTACAACGTTATCCCATCGTCCATCAGGATTGATTTGACCAATTCGTGGTGTCGATCTGCTATCTTCGAAAATGACTCGGCCTTTGATTAATACTCGAACCCCCGCCCTTTCGCCTAAGCCCTTTGCATCATAACCACCTTGGCTAGAGTCATCTACTAGCTGTAAATTTAATGCTTTTGCGACATCAAAGCGAGCAATTTCACCTGTAACAGGCAAAGTGCTACCTGTCGTTTGGCGGTATTTAGCCGCTAATTGACGGGTTTCGTGCATTAATTTATCAATGGAATAAAGTTCCATATTGGCATCGTCAGCTTTGTTCATAGTTTAGTCATAAAGGGCTAAAAAAAACGGTCTATCCATGTTAGCGGATAAACCGTTGATTTCTTGATGCTAAATATCAATTTTCAATAAATTGTTACAGCTTTCTTATTTAGCTGCTTTAGCATCTAAAGCATTTTGGTAGTATTTATGTACCAATTTATCTTGATTTTCTAGCAAGTAATCAATGCTAGGTTCATCACTCATTGCTTTTTCGATTGCTTTACGAGTAGCTTCACGATGAATGTTGAATAATGCTTCGTGATCTAAATCTTCAACGGTTGTAATTGCAGGGTTTAACCATACAGAGCAGATGATACCTAAATCGTTTGCTTTTTCTTTAGGAATTGTACCGTTACGAACAGCATCTAAAACACCATTTGCAATCGCGCCTTGAACTGTGCCCATAAGAATAGTTGTGTAAGCTGTTTTCTTAACAGTTACTTTACTCACCATGATAGTGGCAGGCTTAACCATTACGTCAGTGTTCATCAATGCTAATACGCGTGAGTGACCTTGTACTTGGTCACCTAGTAAGTTAGCAAATGCAGTACCAAATGGACCGTCTAATTCACCAATGATTACTTCAGGTTCTGCAGCTGTGAAAGCTGGGCCACCGGCAAGAAGACATTCGCCAATACGCATAGTCATTTTTTCACTCATGGATTTTCTCCGAATTAAATTAAAGTTAACAGTTAATTTGTTCATTATCCTGATATGAACTAGTCGCTGCAAGGCAATGTCTCTTTATAGCCAGAACAAACAGCGTTATGATCTACCCAATAATTTTTTTATAGAGTCTCTAATGTCAGAAATTAAAACCCCTTATGAACGTATCGGCGGTGAAACAGCCGTACGTAAACTTTGCCAAACTTTTTATGAAATTATGTGTAATACACCTCAGACTAAGCTCATTCGCGCAATGCACCCAGATGATATTGGCATTAGTGAAGAAAAGTTATTTTTATTTCTATCAGGCTGGTTAGGAGGCCCTTCACTGTATATAGAAAAATATGGTCATCCTAGATTACGAGCCCGACATATGCCTTTCCCAATTGGCATAGAAGAACGAGATCAATGGTTATATTGTATGGCTCAAGCCCTAACTAGCATGGATCTTGATAAGTTATTCGCAGAACAGTTAATGAGCTCTTTCGTACAAACAGCTGATTTTATGAGAAATAAACCAAACGAAGATTAAGAGTATTTAAATTATGGCTATTGGTGCGTTAATTATTGGAGATGAATTATTATCTGGCAAACGTCAAGATAAGCATTTCGCTCATTTACAGTCGACATTGGCTCAACGTAATTTGGAGTTGGATTGGACCATCATTGTCGGTGATGACCCAGAGCAGTTACAACGCTTTTTGGAATTTAGTATGGCAAGCAAGGATATTGTGTTCAGCTTCGGAGGTATAGGAGCTACACCTGATGATCGCACTCGTGAAACAGTGGCTAAAGTAGCTGAAGTTCTATTACAGCCTCACCCTCAGGCCGTGGCTGAAATAGAGGCCCAATTTGGGGATAGAGCTTATCCTCATAGAATCTTAATGGCTGAGCTCCCTTACGGAGCTAGGATTATTCCAAATATAATTAATCGTGTACCTGGCTTTTCATTTAATGAGCATCACTTTATGCCTGGCTTTCCCGAAATGTCTTGGCCAATGATCGAATGGGTGCTTGATACATATTATGCTGATTTACGTAACACCTCACCTAAAGATGAACAAATTATTTATGTAATTGGTGGTCGTGAGTCTGACCTCTTAGATGCTATGCGAGTAGTAGTGGCTCAATATCCTGAGCTTAAATTATCGAGCCTTCCCCATTTAGGCGAAAAACCTCACATAGAGCTTAGTTTACGTGGCGAAGCTATACTTATTGAGCAAGCGATGACATTCATGAAAAAAGCAATCATACAGGGTGGATTTAGCTGGCAAACCCAACTCTAAGATAAAAATTGAAACAATAGTGGCAAACTAATTAAGCTACAAATTGTAGTTAAAGTAACGGCTGCCGCATAAAGTTCACTATCAAGTTGATAACGTTCACAAATAACAATACCAAATACCATGGTTGGCATCCCTGCTACTAAAGTAACGATAATGCTTATTTCAGAAGGTATTCCAATCAAGTGACTCATACTGAAAACAGCGAACGGTATGACTCCCAATGAGATAATAACCACTGGAAGTAGTAGCTTAATAAACTTTAATCTTAAACTATGCCAGCGGATACTCATCCCCAATACGATTAACATGAGTGGCACTACACCACCCGCCAATAACGATAGGCTTGAACTTAAAAAGGACGGGGCTTCAATTCCTGATAAGTTAAGCGTAATTCCTAATGCTACCGCCCATAATGGCGGGATTTTAATCAGTTCACGTAGAGGGTTTATTTTGTTGTCGCCATCACTATAGCTTTGGGCTATTAAGATACCGACAGTAAGCAAAATAGGTGTACAAGCGAATAAATCATATTGAAGCACTGTTGCTCGTGAATGAGAGCCTATAACCTGATCAAGAACAGGCAAGCCGAGATAAGTCGCATTAGGAAAGGATGCAGCCAATAGTAATGCTCCTCGCTGCTGATTACTTATACTCATTACTTTAGTTACTAGCCACATAACAATCAAACCAGTAGCCAAGCCAGTTGAAGCCAAAAATGATATTTGCAATGAGGTGCTATCAAGAGGCGTTCGCCAAATAATATCCAGAACTAATGCCGGCAATAAGATGTAAAAGACAAGATCAGTTAATGCACGACGATGAGCTGTAGCTGCAATATGATTTGGAGCATAGGACTTCCAAAAGGTGCCACAGGCGATTAGTAGTGACATCTGGATTAAGGCAGTTATCATTTAAGCTATTCAATTTCAGAGAGGATAAATGCAAATATTATCAATATCAGTAATAAAAGGATATTGATATAAATCGACCACTATTACGGTAGTGATTATATTTTGTAATAACACAATGACATTATTCTTTAATAAAAATAGCTAAGCATACTGTTTAAATTATAAAAATAGTTTTCTTAATCTAATCTATTTGATCTCATAGACTTATAATCGAGTGCACAACTTCATCAATTATTTGTTTGCCTGAGGTGAGCCTAAACGGTATTGTTAGAGGTCGAACTTGAATTTATTAGGTGAACTATGTCCCTATCTAAACAATTACTCATATTAATAAGCTTTATTTTCTTTATAGTATTCTCAGTCAGCTTTGCCCTGAGCATGAATAATATTAAAGACTATTTAGAAGTCGAGTCTGAGGTTCATGTCCAGAATACGGCAACATCACTTGGCTTGTCACTCAGTCCACATATGGCCGATGATAAAGATCCTATTATTAGGACGATGATGAACGCTATTTTTGATCGTGGTTATTATAAAGAAATGCGTTTAGTAGATGTAGACGGCAATAACTTAATCACATTAACTAATAGTGACAAAATGGATGAGGTACCAAATTGGTTAATCAAACTGATGCCGATGGAAGTCGCTACTGCCGTGTCGGAAATAAGTTCTGGTTGGTCTATTTCAGGCACTTTATATATCACAACCAACCCCGGTTATGCCTACCTCAAGTTATATCAGCAAGGTAAGACGACGCTAAAATATTCATTACTTATTTTACTCGCCACTATTTTATTGTTAATGATCGCACTTAGATTTACTTTGCAATCACTTAAAAATATTCAAAAACAAGCAAATGAAATCTCTGCTGGACATTTCACCTCAATCACCCTTCCTTGGACAACAGAAATAAAAAATGTCGCTCAAGCGATGAATAGTATGTCTGGAAAAATTGGTGAAATGATTGCTAGATTGAATGGCAAGCTTGAGTCGCTTAATGATAGTGTCAAGCGTGATCCATTAACACGATTATTCAACAAAACAAGCTTTGATACCGACTTAAAACAGCTCCTGATTGCTGGTCAAACAGGTTATGCTGGATTCCTAAAGTTTGACAACTTGGCTGATATTGCTAAGGAACGAGGTAACACAGAAGTTGATGCCATTTTGGTTGATTTTGCAAAGCTACTTGCTAGGGATGAAGGCGGTGAAGTGACGGGATACCGTTTATATGGCTCTGAATTTGCCATGCTTTTTCCTGAGTTTGATCATAATCAAATACATGCTTATGCCCAACAGCTTCAAGAGAAAATTAACCAACTCGGCATAGTCCATCATATTGATGATTTGATTCATTTTGGCATTATAAAATTCACTCGAAGCAGTGAATTCGACAAACTATTACCCGCAATGGTCGAAGCTTATGAAGAATCAAAACTTGTCGGTAATAATGCTTACACCATCAAAGATGACAGTATTCGTTCTATGAGTGATCAAGACTGGAAGTCAACAATTAATGCTGTAATAGACCATGACACTCCTGAAATCACGCTCACTTCTGATGCCTATAACTATGATGGTAGTAGTGCTACTAAAGTGATGCAAGAAGCCTTTACTATTGTAAAAGACCGTCAAGGTAACAACCTTGCGATAGGCACCTTCTTTTCGATGGCTCAAGAGTTTGATTTGGAAGAAAAACTGGACAAATGTATTGTTAACAAAATAATAGATTTAATGGAACAGAATCAGCAAGCGGTTCCCGTTACAATCAATCTATCAATGACTTCAATAGCGTCAAATGATTTTCGTAGATGGTTAAACTCTCGTTTAAAATCTACTAGCATTAAACCTGAGTTACTAGCATTTAGTGTTACGGCTTATGCTGCATCAAAAAACTTAACTGCATTCAGTGATTTTAGTCAGTTTGTTCGCTCTCTCGGTGCTACTACCCTATTGAAACGTTATTCATCAGACATCATTGAAATCAGCTTATTAAAAGACTTAAATGTAAGTTATATTAGATTAGCACGTGACCTAACCTCTGAAATTAGCCTCAATAATAACAAGTCTGATTTACTTGAAATCATGTATGAAGTGACTGGTTTCTTAGATATCAAAGTGATTGCAGAAAGTGTTCAATCAGATGAAGATTTTGAGCGTGTGAAAGCATCACATATTTATGCAATTGGACGTTAAGATAGCTTAACTATGATTGTTCGCTTATTACGCCAGACAATGTTCATCAGTCTAGTAATGGCAGGTTTGACCCTGTCATTACCAC